>Ga0228710_1010457_pt1 | contig 12395 bp, 7 predicted proteins | sample MedpolnodulmetaG_FD_177995 | JGI IMG/M metagenome (GOLD analysis project Ga0228710, IMG submission 177995) | Root nodule microbial communities from Medicago polymorpha collected in Santa Monica, California, United States - pink nodules | ecosystem: Host-associated > Plants > Roots > Nodule...
AAAAAAAAAAAATCAAAAACAGAGTTATGCTTCATAAATAAAACTAAACAAAATATAAAATATACGAGACAAAAATAAAACAAGGAGAAACAAACTTAACAAAATAAAAACTAAATCTTTTTTTTACCAAAAAACAAAACTAAATCTTTTTAGAATATATATATATTTTTTCTGTTTTTATCGTAAAAATTAGTTTTTTCTTTTTCTTTTTGGAATATATACCGGTTTGAATTGATTCGGTTTAGATTTTTTAAAACATATATTAGTTTGAATTGATTCTGTTTACAGTATTTTATTTGATTGGTTCAATTTTCAACGGCTTAGGTGAAGGTAGAAGAAGTCGTAGTACAAAAACTGCTGACATATAAATAGGACTAATTGGAACTTATCTTCCTATACCTATTATCTTGAAGATTTTGATACAAGTTTTTTTTTTTTTTTTTTCCTTCTTTCAGAAAAACGATTCGATTGTTCATCCATGGCCATGGCGGCAGACTGGTCTGAACTGCCAAAGGATCTTCTGAATCTGATATCCGAACGCATCGACAGTGAACTCGATCTCACTCGCTTTCGATCAGTTTGTTCAAATTGGCGTTCTTCCTCCATCCCAAATCATCATCCAAATTCAACCATCGAGTTTCCACTATTCAAAGCCCCATTCCTCTCTGATTCAATCAACAACATCACTTCATTCTGCAAACTCTTTAAACACAGTTTCTTCCTCATCAAGCCACCGCTACAACAACAACAACAACAAACCCTAGTTCAACCTTGGTTGATTAGAATTACTCAAACTTCAAGTGACAAAAACAGACTCATACACCCATTCCTCACACATCAATATCAATCACCTTATCCTTTTCATTTTCCTCACGCTCTCAACTTCAGCGAACTCTCAGTTCGCCATTTAGGCAGCGGTTTCATCAATGCAGAACCAGAACCCTTGAAACATTTCTACATGCAACCTGAAAAGGTAGTTTCTGTTACGTGCCAAGGAAAAAAACCAATCGTTCTCGCCACGTTACACTCTATCTTTACCCCTGTTCCATTACTGTTGAAATGTGGCGATGATAATTGGAAGGTGATTCCTGATATCCTGACTTTCTCATTAGACGTCTGCCTTTTCAAAGGGTGGCCTTATGTGGTCGACAAAGTTGGTCGGACAATTACATTTGGACCGGATGACTTGACTGTTCAGTTAGTGGCCGAGCCTTTTGTCGATGGTGCTGGTGGGAAAGTAAAATTTTTGGTGGAAAATGAGGGTGATTTGTTGCTAGTGGATATTTATGAGATTTTTTTGTCCTATTACCTTGATGAAGATGCTTTAAGAATTTATGTGTACAGGCTTGATGAAAAGGAGAAGAAATGGGTGAGTTTGACAAGTTTGGGGGACAGGGTTTTGTTTTTGGGGAATGGATGTTCGTTTTCTGCTTCTGCTTCGGATTTGTGTGTCGCCAAAGGGAATTGTGTCATCTTTATTGACTACATGAAAAATGGTAACTGTGTTTTTCACTTGGATCAAGATCGGCTTTCACCTTTGTCCGATTATCCTGAATATTTTAACTTGTTCTGGCCTCCTCCTGAGTGGATCGTAAAATCCTGCATTTCTAGTTGAGTTAGTTATCTTCCATTATTGAGCTTAGTTTCCGCTGTCAGATTAGATAATCTTGACGATCGACTGTACATGCAAAGTTGTTGCTTTTCTTATTAGTTTAAAGTTTCTAAACTAGATGTAACAATTTTGATGCCTATTTATTATCTTCTTTCATCGTTACTTTTGCAGACTACATGTTTAGCAACAGACTCCTAATTATATATTCATGTGAAAAGATACCTTGAAAATGAGGTGAATTTTGGGTTGCCGGATAAGCACTCTGATTGAATCTTCAAGCCTCATCAGTAAGCAAGTAGGGGTTATTCAAGGTTTAATATGTTGTTTTGCTTTGATGTTGTCCACTTGTATTATTATGGATCTGTAAAGTCGAAACTTACTTGATCAGTTGCACTTATATGTCAACTGAGTTTTCTAAAAGTTGATCTTGGTTATGTTATTTTGATGTTGACCACTCATATTCTTGTGATCCTGTTGAAACTCAATTTATTAGTTGTACTTATATCTTAACTAAGCATTCTTAATGTTAATTTTGTCTTGTGTTTTAGAAGTTTCGATATATTATATTTTACTTTTTAGAAGCACCAAACCTCTTCTGTGTGACTTTGCTCAATGGCAATGGACTAAAGACCCTCTCTGTCTTTGGAATCCTATTTTCTCTTTTTTTGTCTTCAAAATTTCTCGGTGTTTGACTTGCCAACATGTTAGGTAATTATGGCGACAAACTCTTGGTTTCTTGTTTGCTTTATTGGAATGAACATTGTGAAAATGAAACTCTAAATAACTTATCTATACAAGTATACGACCAATTGTGTCTTCTTTGTTTCTTGTTTACTTAGGTTAGGTTTTGGTAGTTCATTTATTTGTAGTTATTTGGAGGTTTTATTTATTGTTCATTCATATGGATTTGGTTGTATCTTTACATAGTCACAAAAAGTTTACTAAAAGAACATAGAGTCAGTGACATAGAAAGTTGTTTTAGACAAAAAATTACTTTATTAGGCTAATTTCTGATATTACTTTATTAGGCTAATTTCTGAGTTACAAACTTACATCACGAGGGTTCTGTTTAATTAGATATGGATCTCTTATCATGGTGTACTAAGAATATGCTTCCCAACAATATAATTTGTACCAAATTTGAAACAAAGAAATTTCTTGCTGCCTCTGCCGTAACGTAAATCTGAGCCAAATATATTAGGAATCTTAAATATTGGGATTAAGAAACAGGTTGCTATTGGGATCAATGATGGCTGATTTACATGTTTCCTTGAGCATATATTTGAAAAGTTAAAGATATATTAGAAAATCCTTTTAGTGACGGTTAATGTTTCCCATACTTGGCTTTTGGAGGCAGCATTGGTTTTGAGTTGTGAGGTCGGGTCTGTACCATTCAAATATTTGGCCATCGCTATTGGTGCAGATCCGTGGAAGCTAAGTACTTGGAACTCAGCAGTGAGCCGGTGACTGTAGTTAGAGCGTGGCTGTCATGTTGGAAAAATAGGAATCTGTTAATAAGGGGTCAGGTTGTGCTCATAAAATCAGTTTCATTCGCTCTTCCAGTTTATTATCATTTTTTCTTCCACTCTGCTTCAAGTTGTCTGGGGAATTGTGGGGTGGAGGGGTCAATTTAATATTAATTCTTTGGATGTCCATTGTTCTCGAATGTATGGTATGAGATCTTAAGGTGGATTGGTGTGTCTTCGGCTATTCCAATAATGCAAAAGAGAGTTTAGACCAATTTGGCAGCTCGCTAGGAAGGTGAAGGGTGATCAAGGAGTCCTATAGTTTACTTGTATTTGGATTATTTTGACTGAAAGAAATGGGGTTATATTTAAGAACAAATTGGTGGTGTTTGAATTGGTAACAGAGACGGTGAGAATACTAATGCGGAATTAGTTGAGAGTGAATTATAAAGGTTTCAATCATTCAATTTGTTAGCGGTGTGCAAATCGTCAAGTTTATTATCGTTTATTCTTCCAGACTTCTACGAGGTCTGTAATAGCAAGACAAAGGAGATGGGTTGAAAGGTAATTAAGGAATGAATAATGCAGGTTACTTTCTTGTGTGGAGCATTTTTGATTTTAGAATAGCCACCTTTTTTGATATGTTCTGTTACTACGGGTGATTTTGCTTCTGTAGTATTCTAATTGTAACCAGCAACACGAGGAATAAAAGTGACATTCTAATTTTTCAAACATAGGTTAACTAGTTGTAGCATTCAGGAACAGAGTTGGCGAGGAAGTATAAATAGAAACCATCATTATACTTTTAATAATGTAAACAGTATGTGATTGTTCTGATTTTTTCGGGAGATCATCAAATTGATAGTCTGGGTGTTTTTATTCATGCATTCAAGGTAACATGCAGGAGTTACTGTGTCTCGGATGAGGAGTTTTAAAAAACTTTTTAACTGACTCAAGAATTGATTCAAGAATAGATATTCATACTATTAAAGATTATTCAGATATTCTTGCATTATCCATGGATAAAATAGAGCCCAACAACGTTTTCCTCTCATCCTGATTTAGGTATCAGCTGACACCGATAATATTGCATTTTTAACTGCAAATTAACAAATAACTGAGCAGTTTATTATAATATAAATATATAGATGAGGAAACAACAGAGTAAGAGAGGGAAAAAAAGAATCTATATGATATATATAACAGGTTATTGGTATGTTAGGGAACAGTGGGCCTGTAATTCTTATTTAAGTTATGTATCTCCCCACAACCAACATGCAACTAATATATCTGCCTTGTTTTGTGCCCTTTATGTATGTCAAAGTGCATGTGTTATGCTCCTTTTTCTTTTGATAAAAGCGAAACTTCTGTTTCGTTCAATAGAACATTATTTCCTTATCGTGCTTGCATTGCTCATCCTTTTTCCACTTTTTTCATGCTTCTCTCAATGGAGCAGGTTCTTGATGGGCAACCAAGAATGTGGAGCTATATAGCCCCAACACTTTTAATTGAAGTTGTGTCCAACGTCCAACAAACAGACACAACACTAAGTCATACAATTGCAACATTCAATTACTCAAGTTTTTCAAATTCCGGCAAGAAGCATGAATGATGTGTTATGTTTAATAAAATAGCATGGTACTGGTTATTATGGAAGATTCAACATTTTCAAGGACTTGCTACTACCTAATATCAACATTTTCAAGCACTTGTTGGTACCTATTATAAAACAAATGTTCTGTGCAATACAATACATTGCTTTATTCATTTTGAAAGAATCCTTGGTGCCAAATAAAAAAAAAAAACTAAATGTAATATTCTAGAAACAAACTATCATTAACCTACAAGATAATGAATTCTAATAAGTTGAAATTTCAGGTGAAAGTATAGGAATAATTGAATTGCTAAGTAATAAAAAAAATTATATTTTTCGGTACTATCCTGATTGAAATACTTGTACAACATTTTATATTGTTCTATATTATTGAACTTGCTCCTCTGTCTTAGTTTTCTCATGGTGTAATACCCTCCAACGATTTCCCCTCCAAATTCCAACTCGGAAACATACCCCAAATTTGAATAAGAGTTTAAAAACACATACATTAACGCAATTATTAATGGGAAGCGCTTGGAAAATTGTTTTGTAGCTTGTGTAATAAAGTGACAATGTATTCATTTCAGCCTACAGACATGCCGATATTCATTAAAGCTTGGTTTGCATAAATTTGTATAGAAGTTGCAGACCACAACAATTAGAACCTGTTTATTTCTATAGAGTTTGTTCGATAACTAAAGCTTGAACATGTCTTCCCAGAAAACATGTTGTCACTTGATTGAATAGCTAATGGCATATAAAATCCCCCCGAATTGTTATCTCAACAGTAATGCATCAATCTATTTTTTAAGTTTTTAGTCTCTAAAACATCTCCTATCTTCACCGCGATATATGCAGAATTGATTAGCAATGAATGTGATAGAAACTATAATTTAGATTTCTGAAACTGCAAATTTATTAACTGAAAATGGTGAGCTTCAAGCTCTTACAATGTTGAATACTGATAAAGAGAGATGAATACTATACCGGAGTTCAAGAACTCCTAAACCAAAGCAGTATTGCTCCTAAACCAGAGAGAACGCTTCTCCTAAGTAACTCTTTACGATGTTTCTGAATGACTCTAAGCTTTCCCTCTCCCTTTTATAACAGAATACCCTCCCTAAAAATAAACAGAATAATAACTAACTCTTATTGAATTAGCTTCTACAACCTTTTAGAAGCAGTGTGTGTATAACTTGGGCAGTTCATGTATTGTACTTAGTCTATCAGAATTCCAGATTTACAATGTAATTATCATGGTTTAAATAGCAGCATATATTTGTACAAGTTTCTAAACCTTGTAAAAGTTAATGAGATTACACTCGTATTCTCTAACATAAATCATATGCTAGAATAGGCAACAACCTTGTATGACATGTTCACCTTTCATAACAATGATAAACTCACAAGATAAAAGGCAAGGCTAGGTGATCTCCAATGCAGATCAATGTAGCAAATGCCATCATAGAAAAAACAAAAATAAAACATAATACATGACATGAAGAGTTTAGCAACTTCTCATTTCTTGATAAAAAGAATTAAAGTGATCAAACTTATTCTTAAGTTAACAAGGAAAAATCCTTAATTCATCCTCTATACCATTATGACATAACTTGTTAAGCTACCGATGTAAACGACTTGGATCGAGCAGCATCACTTGTGGTTTTCATACTTTGCTGCAAGACCTTGTCCCATTCTTCTTCATTTACCATTCATTTGAGACTTGAAATTTCATGACAAATTTTCTGTAAGGTATAAAACAAATGTTCAGTGAGTATAATAATATATGTGAATAGAAGGAGGGAAATATTCAACTCCAATACTTAACCTCTTTTTAACAAAACAAATAATGAATTACATATATGTATGTAAGATCTAAAAAGAGTCATTATATTGGTGGATACTACAGTACTATATACATGATTTTGCAAAGCTGCAAACAAACACTTGGTGCCAATTACCATCCAGGCCTTCATGACACCTTTAAATGTTTAAGGTCTTCTGAACTTAACTAATACATAGACTGCTATGACACCAAAACCAACCTTCTGTCAATTATCATTACACTTGTATCAATCACCTCACTCTTCAAACCCAAAAACACTTCTTGATTCAATTCCTTCTTGAATTTACAGTACAAGTCCTCAAAAATAAATGCTATGTCAGACTAAAAGCTCTGAGTTTATTGTTACCCACTTGTCTTTTTTATTTTATTTTTGGTTAAGTAGCCTAGTGGCTAGAGCTCACACATTTAAATGTGAAGAAGTGGGGTGTCCGGGGTTCGAACCCCAGCCCTTGCATATAATATGCAATATCCCTACCAATTGAGCTAAGCTCACGGTGATGCTTGTCTTCTATTCATGTGTAATTAATCCTTGATATATATTTTTTTTATCCATTACTTTAGCATAAAAAAATATAATAAACAAATTCAATTATAACCTTGTCTAAACAGCAGATTATAGTAAATTATGACAAGATTGATCAGAGTTCAATAGCCATACATGAATACGATAATAAAATTCAATTATAACCTTGTCTAAACTTTAGTGACAGAGAAACATTAGACTTGAAGTTTTAATAATGATTGATGAACAAGAATTGTTAGAGAATGTACTAACATAAAAACTGTAAGAAGGAAATCATAAGAGGAACCTACTTTCAAAAAGTTGAAACTAAACTTTCAACATAATGTTTGGCGAAACACCAATAGGAGGCATTGGTAGTTCTAGCCTCTACTTTATTTTCTCTCCTATTATAGAGAACAACTTGTCGTCCATTGCTTGCCAATATCAGTGAATCACCAAAAAAGTGCAATGGCAACAAATGACTATATCCGGAGTGACCATTGACGTGATATATATTTTGATAACTAAATTTAAACAGTTTAGTCCAAGACGCTTCATCTTGAAATTCTCTCATCTGCCATATAACAAAATTATTTTCCTTGGAACAATGACTAAAACAAAGACAATTCATCAACACGGAAACAATTGGCATAAAAAGTGGCACTTCATCAACATCTCGAGGGGGGAGCATTTGCGTGTAAGTCTCTGTTCCCAAATCAAGTGAGATAATCACAAATTGATCAATGGTTGGATTAAGATTGTCCCATTGATCATAAGCATCATAGCCCTTATTGCGAAGGGCAAACCAAACAAGACTATTACTCACATAGACACCACCATTAAGACTAATACTAAGATAAGGAATCACAGGAAAACTTTGGATATTTCTCCAAACATTATTATCGCCCAAAGTTAAAACTCTCACATCACTAGGACGGAAGGCAACCACCTTATATTTGTTGGTTAAATTATCATAACCAAATGAGAATTGGAAAACAGGATAGGTATTGCATGAAATGCTTATAGAGCTTAGTTCATCCGTCAATGATCTCATGGCTGGGTTCCAGAATCGGAGAGAGAACTCTTGATACTCCTCAGTTTTGGAATAACGGAGCAAGCAGAACAATCCATTGCAAGAACCAACAGTCCTGTAATACTTGTTGTCCATCGTCATACGGTAATTAGTATAATCGTCAATGGAAACAGTGGTTGACTGGTTTTCAAGTAAACGGTGTAGGCTAAAGGCAGTGAGTCGAGCATGTTGGGTTGAAAATTGTGTATTAAATACTGCGAGGTGTGGTTTCTGTGAAGATTTATCAAGATGCAATTTGACGAAAAATGAATCGGAGAGGAGCGAGTACCATGACTTGCTCACACATTTCAGCCGTGTAATTGATTTCACGTCGAGAAAAGATAGGACTTCGGCGATGAGATCATCGGGGAGGATTACTGGCGAAGGAGGGTTGATTTGACGCTGAGACTTAGATGGACAGATATCCATAGGAGCTGTATGCCGTGGAATTATGGTTAATGTTATGGTTGATCATCAGTGAAATGAACCCTTCAGCAGCAAAGGCATGTTGTAATTTTATGCTGTAATTTGGTTGCTACTTGCTCGGTCAAATCCTAATTAAAAGGATTTATTGTTTGCAACGAGGAACACAGTCACTATTTTTTTCTCCCTTATTATAGCAAATCCACTGTCTTGTATCTCAGTGCATTGGCCCGTTTATTACGGATTAAAATAAAAGTGATTTTGATATAAAATAATTTAGAGATTAATTATATTTTAGAGATTATATGAAAAATCAGAATCTATTTTGCGTTTGTTTAGTGTAATAAAAATCACTATTTTAAAACAAATAATCTAGTTTGTTTGGATACAACTATATAAAAGGGATTTTTTGTTACAAAATTAGTTCAATCTTTTAAATTATATTTTCTCTCTCCTCTAAAAAAAATCTATTTTATTTTAAGCTGCTCCTAACAGCTTCTCATTTGAAGCTATTTTTAGATTATTTTTAGATTCTGATTTCTTTTAAAATCTATAACAAACGGATAAAATACTCTTAAAAGTGATTATTTTTTTAAAATAACTGATTTTTTTCTTAAAAAAGCTATAACAAACAGCTCATTGTGGTTCATAACTGAATTGGAAAAACCTTGAGAAATAGATTCCCCACACATATATTGAGAGTTAGTATTGTTCCTTGAGTATCTAAAAGTCGTTTCCCACTTCATAAATACAACTATAAGTCTCTATTTACTAATAAAATCTATATTTTCTAAAAAAACCCATCTATTCTTAAAAAAGCCACTGTCAACAATCTTTGACAAGCATATTAAATGGAAGAGTTTTTCCTTAAAAAAAAGGAAAATAGAAGAAATGATAGTCCTCCAACTTTTTTTTTAGGAAAACATGCTTATAACATTTAATTAATAATAAGAGTTTCAATACAATTGGGTATATCAAAATAAACGGTGGGACTAGCTAAAGACGTGGCCTCTATTGCAAGAGCATGAGCAACCACGTTGGCTTGTTGTCTAACAAACTCCACCCTAGAGTTAGAAAAGAAAGTTCGGAATAAAGAACGACAAGAGGAAATAATGCAGCCAAATTCGGACAAGTCGTTCTTGGTAGAAAGGAAAGCATCAACTGTCAACTTAGAGTCTGTTTCAAAATCCACATTGTCAAACTGCATATCACTCAACCATTGCAAAGCGGAGTGCAGACATAAAGCTTCACCCAGATCCACCGAAACAGTACAAGGGTATGTCATAGTCTTAGCCAGAACAAACGTACCTTCTGCATCGCGAACACAAATGCCAATACCTGTACGGTTGACGTGAGAAGAGAAGGCCGCGTCGATATTACATTTGTATCTTTCGGCCACGGGAGGCTGCCACGTGATTCGGTGTTGTTGAAAGGTGGAGGCTGTTGTTGGTTGATGATTCAATCTAGATGCAATAACATCCGGAGCATTAGCCAGTTGCCAATCCACAACCATGTTTATAGCACGCTCGACAACCTTGGCACTTGTTTCTATTGCATCATCCCGCACTCTGAGATTGCGGTGTTTCCATATCCTCCATATTACAGATGACAGGCGTTACGTTAATTCAACAGACAAATTCTCTAATAGGTAAAATATAGCTTCGGTAGCTGAGGTTGTAGTAGAAAGGGCGTGTTGCACATAACCCCAAAGACCTGTTCTATTCCAAACCTGTACAGCAAAAGGACAAGCAAAGAAAACATGCATAAGATCTTTGTGAGTGGAGTCGCAACTAGCACAATTAGTGGGGCAAGTAACACCTTTATCCAACAAACGGACACGAGTCAGTAAACAACCACGACACATACGCCAAATTAAATTTTTGACTTTCGGCGGGACTTTTAGATTCCAAATACTAGCCCAATCCTCCGGGCGCCAGTTATAAGAGGAGTCAATAAGTTCTGATACATATAACCTGTAAGCACTGCGAACAAAGAAATGTTCGTGCCTTTCCGCTTTCCATATAATTCTATCCTAGTCAACTTGAAAAATAAGTGGCGTATGGAGTATTTTGTTTGCTATATCATCACTAAAAACTTGTCGAACAACCTGTTCATTCCAGCTTTTATCATATAAATTCATCAAGCTATTAACAATAAAATTATGAACAAAGTGAGCACCTGGAATATCATTACCGATAAACTCCCCATTTGGCAACCATGGTTCAATTAGGATAGGAATAGTCGCGCCTGAACCTATACTCCATCTAGCACCCTCACGCACAATAAATCTAGCACCCATGATGCTACGCCAAATATAGATGGGGTTGTGTCCAACAGTGGCCGTGAGATAGGAGGCAGACGGGAAGTAGCGAGCTTTAAAATTTCGAGCAACCAGAGAGTCTGGTTCAGTAATAAATTTCCATCCTTGTTTACCCAACATAGCTAAATTAAAAGCAAAGAGGTCCTTGAAACCCATACCTCCGTGAATCTTTGGTGTTGAAAGCTTCTCCCAATTCATCCAATGAATTCCTCTTTGTGTTGTTTTACCATTGCCCTACCAAAAGGAGTTCATCATTTTTTTGATGGAGTCGAGTAAGGTAGTGGGAAGTTGAAAGATACTCATCACAGAAGAAGGAATAGCCTGCAAAACAGATTTTATCATTACCTCACAACCTACTTTGGAAAGACACTTACCACTCCAGGAGTTCATTTTCTGCCAAACACGATCCTTGATGTAAGCGAAAGTAGCATTTCAATCTCGGCCTATCAAAGAAGGTAAGTGATAACATGCAAAACACAACACTATTTCAGCTCGCTTTGTGTGTATTTTTGGCGTAGATTCTCTTGTTTTTGCCTGTGCTATGCTGGTTGTTTGGTTATGTTTCAGGTACACAACAATAGAGGCCTCCATGCGCAGAAACGATGAAATTCGGCGAGAAAACGAAGAAAGGAACAAGTCCTGAATTATCAAGCTTCAGGGTGACGGCCGTCACACTCTGTGACGGGTGGGCCGTCACCCTTCAACACGACCCAGCCGTCACCAGCAACCTGGCTGTCAGCACCCGTGACGTGCAGACCGTCACACCCTGTGACGCCTGTCACGGGTTCGGGAGAATCAGTCTCCCCCACGATCTAAAGCAGTTTTGCCCAGTTTCCCTCCCACTCTCTCCATCTGCAGTGCACGATCAAAACACGTTGAAGAGCATTCTTGGCCTATAAATAGGTCCAAAGAAGAGAGAAAAAGGGTTGAAAAAGTTTAAGAAAGCATAGACTTACAGAAACAGTTTTCTTTGTAATCTGCATTGCTTCTTAGTTTACATCTTTGATTCAAAACCTGTTACCAAGTACATTGTTACTTTGCAATTTCAATTCAATGCAATAATCATTACCTTTCCATTAAATTACTGTCTTCATGATGTTTTACTACTCTGTTGCTGCGCTTGCTGTTTGTATCAAATTCTAGCTCCACGTTTGTTCCATTGTTTGTAGCAGAGAAGTTATATTCAATTATATTGTCCATCTAATTACAGGTTCTGTTACTTGTTTTTCTTTATTTATTATTTCCTATGTTCTCTTGTTTTCCTGTTTCGATTGAAATGCACAGTATGAACAGTAGCTTAGTTAATATTAATGGTATGTCTGAGTAGATTTTAGAAGTGTCCGGAATGTAGAAATTGTCGCACCAATGATATTCAGCTGAAAAGTATGATTGAATTTTATAGCAGGAATTATTTTTATGTCTGATTATTCTGATTTTAAACGATGAATTTTTACAGTGAAAACTGAAAAAGCATGATATCTGTTTCGTATCGAAAGAACGAAACTCATATCTGTCTGTAGAATAATCAGGAATTATTTTAGCAATTCAGCGATAGCATTT
>Ga0228710_1010458_pt1 | contig 12392 bp, 5 predicted proteins | sample MedpolnodulmetaG_FD_177995 | JGI IMG/M metagenome (GOLD analysis project Ga0228710, IMG submission 177995) | Root nodule microbial communities from Medicago polymorpha collected in Santa Monica, California, United States - pink nodules | ecosystem: Host-associated > Plants > Roots > Nodule...
TAAATATATATATATTATTTTTTTTTTATATAAAGATATATATATATATATATATATATATATATATATATATATATAAAATCATTTTTTGATATAATATTTAAGTTAACTGCATTTTATACATACATATATAATGATTTATTGAAAAACAATGATAAAAACCACACTGACATGCAAATTTGTTTCAGTTCTGTGTACTGGTGGAATTCGGAATATACAATCCGAACGTGTTTGGATTATATAATCCAGAATGCTCCGAGGGTAATTTTGAAAAAAAAATAGGGCGCGCAAGAAAAGATATAGGGTGAGAAAAGTAATACTCCATATATTTTGGTTAAAAAGTGGTTAACGTATTTTGGTTTAAGTAAAATCGCTCAAGACTCGAGATACTCAAGTCTTTTTTTTTACCAACTCAAGTTTGATTTCTAATTAACCATGTGTTTAAAAGATTTTAACCTCATAAAACCACGGTGATTTGACATTTGGAAGTGAAAATATTTACTTAAACGTGGATTCAAAACATATTATAAAACAATTTTTAATTGTTTTTCACCTACCTTAGGCTCAAACTTAAAATATTTGCCATGTTTGTCTAGAAAATGGGAGACTCGAGACAACAAAAGAGAGCATGCTTTGAACAAAAAAACAACCACACAGGAAACTTAAATAATTTTACTATGTTTCATGTTTGACAAAGCATAGCCAAAAAACCCTCTAAATAATTTTAACCATTCTTTGCCATTTTTTTTTCTAATCTAGTATATAATGAACAAATGGATACCGGGAGCAATCTCAACTTGCATAAAGAATTACAGAGAAATCATGGGAATACATAGTCATCCATCTTCTAGGATCTCTTTGTGTACATGCATGCATGAAGTGCTGCAGTATTTGTAATTATACCGGTGGAAAGGAACTTTACCAGCAAGTGAAGAATTACAACATGAACAGAGTATGTCACCGGCTAATCCACTGTTATTAGCTGAAGTGGTTGAATTATTAGCTTGAATTTTAAGGGCAGCCATTCTTTTCTCTGCAGCAGCTGCTCTTTTTTCTCTTTCTGCATCTTGTGCTCTTTTCACTTCCTCCTGTTTATTTAAAGATAAAAACAAAATCCATATAATTAAAATATTAAACAGTTCGTTCATAAATGTGTGGTGTGATTTTAACACAATAAATTCTGTTTTAATGTTGGACGAATGTTTTAAAAAAGAAAAATGTTTCTAGTACAGAGCAAAATAAGCCAAAAGATGTTTTAAAAAATAAAACAAAGTAGAGGATGTACTGAAAAGCAAATAAATAGTTGTGCAAGAAAAGGTTATCAACACTATTTCTAGTAGAGATCTTGAAAACGAGAAACACCGTAAAAAAATTCATAATTAGTAAACGGGAAAATAGAAAACATTTTTTTAAAACCAATAAGACTCATGCATTTTGGTTACACTAAAAAGGGTGAAGAGAAATCTTAGAGAACAGAATAGATATGAATGTCTGCTTTGTTCTGTTTGTGTGTCAAACACCATTGTTTATATTTTCAGCTAGCAAATAATCAGTACTAACCTCTTTCGATAATTTCACGCCACTTTTTGGTTGAGATTGTCCTGTAGCAGATGTTGAAGCGATCTTTTGTTTTTCAGCAGCTTCGGCCTGAAAACCAGATTCAAGATTTGTCAGAGCAACAAATATCAACAATAGTACCATATATGATTGAAAAACAACAGGGAAAATCAAAGCTTCTCAACAAAAACACTTCAGAATATCTGTAGCCAGCCTCAAGCTATATCTATAAGCATCAGAACCAAGAATGGCAAATTGAATTTGCAAATCGGCGAAATACAAGAGTGATATTTGAATTTGCAAATCGGCGGTGAAGTACGAGGGTGAAGGGCACCTCAAGTTTTCATAATCCACAAAAAGTTCATTTGTTCATGCACACTTGTATTAAACTCATTTACAAACTATGTTTGGTAGCCAAAAGGGGGAAGAAAAACAGAGGAATATTATTTTGAAGGTGCGGGTACCATTTTCACTCTAGTCGACTATACAATAATATCAAGATAACTCTGAAAACTTCAGACAAACCCTAATAAATTGAAAGTAAAAAATGACTGAAGAGTGTGCATGTTATAGATGATACTGTCAGTTGAGTTCCATTTTACAAATGGAGGTAAAATCATAGTTGTCAAACCCAAAAACTGTGTGTTGCAGCCGACCACAAAAAACATTGCAGTGGAATAGCACATAGTGGAATGACCGCTATTCTAAAGTTAAAGTAATTATATATAAATGAACTAATTAATGTTTTAACCACAAATGCCAAAAAATTAAATAAATTAACCAAAATTCATGAATTATTAGCAATAAAATGTCATAGATGTTAAGCAAAATAAACAAGTACCAACAACGGTCAAGAAAACTAAGAAGTTTAAGTCTCTAAGGCTTTAAGTAACTAAACATTAAAATTTAAATAACAGCTTTCTATAACAAGGGAAATTTCGGCAATTGGATGAAGTAACTTTGACCTGGTAATAATTGCGAAAATTACAATTATAAAAAACTAAAGCTTTTAAAGACAATAATATGACATGATATACTATAAAACAATTTGATAAAATTAATTCATTTCTGAACCGCATAAACAGAACAATTGTATAGTCACGCTTTTTCACCCTTCACATAAAGTGGCATTATCTTTCTTCATCTGTGTTTCTGTTTTGCTCTCTCCATAATCCATTTGCCCCAGACACATACAATGACCAAAATTATGCCACCAGAAACAGAGCAGAAACAGGCCGCTGGTCGAGAGATGCTGGGTTGCCGGTTACTGGACGTTGGATCATCGGTTTCCGGGTCAACGGAGGTAGAATGTGGGGAGCAGCTTCTCTGGTTCAATGTTTGAAGGTGAGAATGTGAATTTCGTGATTTCTATTGGAACTCTTAAGCCCTAATAGGAAGTGAAATTCCCCAAACAATCCCCCCAACTCAGTAACATCTATTTCTAAGGGTATTTTAGGGGGTTTGAAGTTCTAGCCCTGTAGCGCTGCCAATGGCCGCAATTTCTAAGATGCAGTTGCACCCACTAAGGTTGTGAAACCAATCTGTGACGCCACAACTTGCTGATAGCAGCCACAGGCTGCTCCGACACAATAGTGGTGCAACCGCTGCTTATATGTATTTTAAACATGTCCAAGAAAACTAATGTGAGGTCATCACACTACATAGAGACCGAAAGAAGAAAGATGTACCTGAGCCTTCTTTTCTTTTGCTTTACGTAATTTCTTTAATTCTTTTGCTCTAGCTTTTCTCTTAGCATCTTTTTCTGCCTGCACAAGCACAAAAGGAGGCAATAATTACTCTTCCACAGATGTTCTTAGATTTGATTAATAAAAGGTAATAATCAAATCTAGTGGGGACAGGTTCCCTAATATAAAGGATATGTTTTTCAACCAGCCATACTTATTTCCTAGTATCCCTTTTACTGCCAATAACATTTATCGGCAAGTCATCACAAATAAAGAGAAAACTATCGATAGCAAAAAAATAATTAATGATTTGATTTTATATAAATCATATAAACAAAAAAAAAAAAACTTATTCCTAAAAATATCAGAATCACCTGCTTAGCAGCTTGTGATTCTTCCATTTCTTTAGTCAATGCACTAGGCACTTTTGCAGCATTCCAATCCCACTTGTCAAGATTGGAAGCCATAAACCTTCTGAAAGTGTTCCTGACTTCCTTGTCAGGTGCCAACATATATGGCGTCCGTCCCCTTTCATCTTTGACACATGGATCTAAGCCCTGTTCTAAGAGTTCCATAACCTTTTCAGAGTCACCAGATTGTGCTGCTTGATGTAAAGGAGTTGACATAACAGGTAACTCATTCTCACTTTCGTCATTACTCAAAAGAAGAGGTTCATCATTTTGGTTACTGGAACAACCTTCAGCTTTGTCGTTTTCATCCAACCCAGTGATGTCCACTTTACTCGCAATTGGGGCGCCATTTCTTTTAGCTTTACGAATTGGCACCCCGTCCTGTTGGTTACTTAGTAAAATTTCCTTCTCATCTGCTTCATAGGATACTAAGGTCAACTGGCCATAGACACGTTTTGCTTCTCTGAGAGTTGGCCTGCGGACAATCATAGCAATATTTCTAACACATTGTGGATTGGTAAAACATGGCTTTTCTCCATCATAAAGCAGTTCGCGACTACTTGAAGGTGCGTGTATAAAAATGCAAATGGAAGCATCAAAATAAGGTCTCCAAGAAGTAAGCAGTTCGTGAACTTCCTACAATATGAGCATGCCAATAATCAGTTCAGATTTACACGTCACTCTGCACAATCTCCCAAACACAATAAAAAAAGGTAATAAATAAAATTGGATGAAGAAGAATACAACAGTCAATTTGTCAAAAATCATGATCAATAGAGCCAATTATAATTGCTTGTATAACAACTTATAAGTAAACAAACACATCACATTAGGAGTTCTAAAGTCTTTGCAAATGAAGTTAGCAGCAGTAATTTTAATTATAAATAAATAATTGAGAATAAGCAGCCTGTACTTTAAGAGGAGAAATTCTTTTAACAGTTAAATATTTTAAATAACATTTTCAACATGGGAAATAGCACAACAACAAATTATATTGATGCTGCCCAATAAATTAAGAAAACAAAATCAGCAAAGTTTTCAGAAAAGACATCACTATACAAATCTCTAGTTATTACTAACATACATACACACAACTTACCACTTACCACCTCTTGAAAAAAACAAAAAATAAAACACACATAGTATTGCTGTTTATACTACACATTTGTTAACCATAGTACAACTACGTCTAATACCACAATATGTTAATTTCAGAACACAGAAGAGCAAATATTTTTTTTTTTTTAAAATGGAAATAAAATAAAATTAGCAAGCAAAGCAATCTATGATTGATTAAAAATACCTTTTTTAATGCAAGTTCATTGTAGCGACGAAGTGAAGCACCGGCAGAATGTACAGTCCTGCCAGAAGCATCTTTAGCTGACTGTTTTTTTCCGGCCTTGGCCCTCACCACATATCTGCATACGAATGATAAATGTTACAAACAAATTTTGAAATTCCATTTACAATTTTCAGTGAATTGAACTAGTGATAATAAAAATGAATAAGAAAATAGGAAGATAGGTATTTGGTCAACATTTATGAGGTATGTATGATATCATATAGGTCATACCACCTTGGGAACAACCTGAGGGCAGGAAAGAAAAAGAACTGCAGAAAAGCCAAACAACTATCTGGAGAATATTAGGCATAAATGATACAGCATTCCTCTCAATCTCGTTGTAAAACTTAGCTGGACAGAATCAGCATACAAGAAGAATGTATACACAAATTCATTTTCATCTTGTTAGAATATTTTAAAATACCTACCTTAGAATTGGTTGTCATATTTCCTGTTTTGTTTCCTTATTATGTTATTCAATTAAAATTATGAGTTTAAAAAGGAAACAGTGCTTTATCTACTGTAACATCATCAAGATATTTTGCATCGCATAAATATCAATTTCAGAGTATCTGGTCTTTTTATTATTACTTTCCTCCCACTATACATAAAAGACAAAAACTCTAATTTCAACAATTCTGATCAAATGATTGCACCTAAGTTCTAATAAAAAATGCGTATTGCTCATAATATAACCAAAATGAGGATAGCCAAAATGTTAGGAACCCAAGAGAAAATCAGAAAAATTGATTAAGAGTTATAAGGGATAAATAACTGGCATTGCGAATACAGCCATACAGGTACACACAATCTTAACAAGATTGGCTTGCAACATTTCATGCAAGAGCAGAAATATTAGTCTTAATAGTTACTTATGCTTGAATCATCCAGATCTGGTTAAAAGAAAATGTAACTAGAGTATATGACAGCCAAAGGATTGACCTCCAACACAACAGGAATTGATAAACAGCATGCTTCACAGATATTTGAATATTAATCTTTTAACATGGTGTATATATCATGCATATACTGGTAATCTCCACCTCACACAGTATGCGTAAATGAAACTCCAACCATATTTTATTTGATAAATCACACAAAAAGTGCAAAACTCTAACTCAATTTAAAATATTTAGTAAAGAAAAGAATTTGCTAACCTATGAAATGTCTTGTGAGCCACAACTGTATCACCATCAAAGACACAACCAGCAAAGTGCCCACCAGATGCAAGCAGAACGATCCTCAAACGGGTGTTATCCCTGGGCTCAACTGTCAGAGATTTCAACCTCTCCACCAAATTTTTCTGCACTTGTTCATCCTCATACAACACATTTTCGCTCACATTCATGATCAAAGACTTCCATACAGAAACTCTTTGCCCTGTCTGAAGAGATACGAATAGCTTTTGTTTTAAGCTTATGCCTGATTTATTAGACACTACATTTTGACTCCGAGACTCATTTTCACTGTCATCATCATCATCACTTTCTGATCCAGATATACTTGACACGTCATAGTCTTTGACAAAATCAGATGTCAAATCCTCAAAATCCTCTTCCTTCACAATATTTTTCCCAGCAATTGTCAGCTTCACCTGTCATCAATACATACATCCATCATATCAGCCAATCAAAAACCACTACCATTCCCTTTACATCCACAAACGGATATTTAGGCCCTACTGGATAAACAACTTATTTGCAGCTTATAGCATAAGCACACCATGAAAAGCTATCTCTATAGCAAAAGATAAAATAAATTCAAATTGTTCTCATAAGCCACCTTGGAGAACTTATGGAAATAACCTAAAAACAGTTTACAAACAACTATCTGGAGAAACTTATGCATAAATGATACAACATTACAACATTCCCCTCATTCCTGTTGTAAAATTTAGGTCACCTATCATAAGCAAACAGTTATCATAAATTGTCCTAGATAATCTCAGAAAACTTAGATAAGCTCAAATAGCTCAATCAAAACAGACACTTAGTTGGAACTTTGAACTCAAACATGAGCATACCAAGCTTCAAATACACAAAACACAATCGAAAATCAATCAGAAAATGTTTCAAGAAAAATTGGTACCCTAAATTTTACTTAATTTCACTGAAATAAGGGCAATTTGACAGTATTTTACACAATTGCAAATGATCCAATAAAAAAGGTTGAATTTTATGGGTACTCTAAACTATACCAAAAATAACTAAAATTCAAAAATTGAATAAACAAACAAATAATTAATCAAACAGTGAATACAAAGAGGGGTTAATTGAAACTAACATTGAAACGATGAATATCGGATTTGAAGTGAGAACGTTGATCTTGAAGAGAATCGAAGTGAGCCTTGCAAGTATTGCAGGTCAATCTAGGACCAGAAACGACGGCGTTTTGAACATCATCAACGGCGTCGTTGGAGGGCGGTTGAAGGGTTTGGGTGTGGTGGTCGGGAAGTGAAGAGTGAGGAGAAGAAAGAAGACGGCACGAGTCGAAGTAGTTTGATGGAAGTTCAAAGATTGAACGGTGCCGTTTTTCTTGAGACGATGCCATTAACGAGAAGTTCAAAGAAATTGTTTGGTTTCTATACTATTGGGTTCCGAGAAGACAAAAGAGTCGAAAATTTGTTTCTTTAAATCATTTTTCATCTAATGAAGGAAAAAAAATATTTAAAGACGTAATTTTTGATATTATACTACAGCAGTTTTATCTAAATTAAGAAATATAATTAATGTTATACTCCTCTCAAAAAAATTGTTTTATAAAATGATGATTGTGAATTGTTTTATAAAAATATTCTTTATTAATGATATAAAAAAATAAGAATTGAAAAAAGATAAATTAACAAATAGTAAGGGGTTGAGTTAGTGGTTGATTTAGGATCTTGGAGTGTGCTCCTCTCAAGGTCTCAGGTTCAATTTCCTCTCGTGTCAGTTTTGGTGAACAAGTCCATAACGGACCCCCCACAAGTGGATGATGGAATTTGGTCTCATTAGATTAGTCGGTCTTTGAATCAGATATTGAGTTTTCAAAAATAAATAAATAAATAGTAAGGAGCATAACAGATACACAAGCGTTAATAATTCCTTGATATTGTAACATGACATATAATTTGAAACAAACAAATTTGGCTAGAATAACATATAATTTGGAACATACGGAGTATCTTTCTTTATTTTTAACTTGGGTTAAATAAGATTTTGATCCCTATAAATATGTCAAATTTCGTTTTAGTCCCATTAAAAAATTTCTTCAACTTTTACTCCAAAAAGTTTTCCATCTTCACTTTTGGTCCCTCCTTTATAGTAAAATCATATCTAAAATTCATATTTTTGAATAAAATTGAGCAAAAAATTTATAATATTATAGGAATCTCTCAAAAAAATATAGAATTTTTAACAAAACATGAATTAAGTATGAATTTTTATATTTTCTACGGTTAAAAATTCATATTTAATTGATGTTTTGTTAACAGATTCTAATTTTTTTTGTCCTCGTGAGCTTAGCTCAATTGGTATGGACAATGCATAAAATATGCAAGGTCCGGGTTCAAACGTCGGTCACCACCAAAAAAAAAATCTAATTTTTTTGGAAAGATTTTTACAATATTATACAAATTTCTGCACAATTTTATTAAAAAAATATAAAAATTAACTTTAAAATAGGGACCAAAAGTAGTGATTGAAAATTTTACAAGGATTAAAAGTTAAAGAATTTTTTTTAGAGGAAATAAACTGAATAGTTGACATGTTTATATGGACCAAAACATTTTTAACCCTTTTAACTTCGACGATTTTGTTCTCTTAGGGTCCGTTTGATGGTCAGGATAGGGAGACGGGATAAGATACATTAATCATACACTGCTTAAATCTCATATTTGATGCACCAAAGGGATAAGATAAAATAAACAATTTTCCTATCGTATCCTGACTTTCCTTTGTAATTTCCATCATGAGTATAGGCTGGGTTAGAAATCATCCTGATAAGATTAGAATAGCATTCCTTATTTATTAGCTTGATATTCTGCAATTTTTAAAATATTGTCATTTTTAAAATAACTAGACTCTAACCCGTGCGATGCACGGGTTTTGTAGAGTTTCATATATAAAATATTAAATTGGCTATATTATTACTTGTAGAGTTACATTTAAACTCAGAAACAATCAAACTAAGTGACAATTGAGAGCGATTGACATGCACAATCTCAAAGAAGCAAATTAACAACATTTAGTTTGCATCAACAAAAATGAGCATGAAATCAAAGTCATTATTTTGCCAAAACAAAGTAATGTTATAATTTACTGTAGTTATTTTTGCAAATAAAAAGTTAGAATAAATAACTTCAAGTAATATAATATAGGAGAAACAAAGACGCCGACAACATTACAGTAAAAAGTGAAGTTTCTAATGATAAAATTATCATCTGGACCAGTCAAATTATCAACAATTTTAAAGATGCAATTTTAATATCGTAACACGTAGTAAGCGTACACCAAAAAAAAAAAAAAAAAAACTATAAAAAAGAAAAAAATAAAAAACGAAAAAAAAAAAAAAAAAAAAAACTGCTATAAATAAATGAACCGCTAATAATAAAAAATTACTACTATGAGAAAAGTAACCGCTAGGGCGGTTATAACTTTAAAAAAAATGTTTTAGTCATGTATATCTTTTTTTTTAAGTAACAATATTTCAACAAAAATGAAAGTGGCATAATGGTTAAACTTATAAAGTGTAAGTATATTGTACCTGACCCGTGCGACGCACGGGTCTTATTGTCTTTTTTTTGCTACGATGGTAATATATAAGAATAAATTATATCTTAGAAAAAAAATGACGTTAAATAAATAGTACAGAATAAATTGACGCTATCAAACCTCCATATTATACATGTTATGAGTTATGATCTTTCAAAAGGAGAATATCAGATTCATGCGATAAGTCAATTGAATTTCATGCCTCAATCAGCAGTACATTTAACGTCTGTTTAAACATATGAGAGTGGTTTTGGTCAAATAATATTATTTTTTTACTAAATAAAACAAATGAGTTTAAACATTGGAAAGGACGTTTGGAGGAAAAAGAATAACGTCTGTTTTTGACATCGGAAATCTGCGCATGGGAAGAGATATATTTGTTTACTTAAAATATCAAAAAGTTGCTACAAAAATATTTTAATCTTTTGAATTCTATTTTTTTTTTTTTTTATACTAATAAGCTTTTGCATTCTAATACCTCTCTATTACATATGCAAATTTTACTACGAAGCGATTCGGGTACCAAATTAAATTCAAGGTCAAACATGGCATACTAAAATGCACATATATTAGGTATATCATCTTAGTCAAGTTTTTCAACACAATCATCTAATCAAAACACTTATCACAATTTTAAGTTAGTGCTTGAAAGTTGAAATATCTCTACAAATAACTTGTAATCATTTGATTGGAAGTATGTGCAAAAAAGTTAAATACCGTCTGTAACATGTTGACCAATTCTTTTGGAATAGTTTTGACAAGAGTAGTGATATATAGACCACCTTAGGTGGCATGTACCACTTATACATCCGCATACAATTGTGACATGTGTTCATGTGGTCCCCACACACAAAAAACTCACATTTTGTATCTCTCACACACTCTCACATGGGGGTGGTACAATGTATGTATGGAAAAAAGGATGTCCATGAAACATTATCCTTTTGACAATAGGGATAACAATTCCAACCATATCCAGACATGAGAAGTAATTAAAATCTGACAAAAAAAAGTAAAAGTAAGAAGTTGAACATCTGCATAATTGGCCAGCAATGAAAACAGAACATGATGCCTAGAACCTGGACCAAATTATTTCCTTTACATAAATGGATCATTTTAAAAAATGAATCAAGTTTTTCTACTTCAATTCACTGCCTTCTCAAATTGTAGCCATCCATATTTCAGTTATCAACTTAAATTTGATAGTAAAAACTGCAAATCAGACATGTACACCTAATTGATAATTCAATCTCTTGTACGTGATATGTAACTTTAAACAAATACATCTCACTAAGCTCTTGGTTTTTACAAAGTGTTGATTGGCTGTAAAACAAAAACGAAAGAAAAAAATGAAATGAACCAAACAACTTTTCTCTCTGGAGTTTTATCAAAATATAATCAAAGCCTGTTTGGACATTTCTTTTCACTATCATCAGACAAACTCCTCTTGTCCTACTCTTTAGCCTTCCCAATGGCTTCCCTTGCTATTTCAACATAGATTTGCTTGTTCCATGGCTTATCGCTAAAACTACTTACACCTTCACGTTTGCTTCACAATTATCTGCTTGACCCTCATCTAGTCTTCTAATACTAATCAAAACACCCACACATAAATATGCTTAAAGAGAGTGTTAATGAACCTAAAAATAAATAAACTCTTTGGTAGAGGACGCATAATCAACATGAGAGACATAAATAAACTCTAAAAATAACATTTTTTTTTAAAAGGCTAAAATGAATTACATTACCAAAAATAAGGTGTCCATCTAAGCACAAGATGTACAAAGAAATCGACACCAAAGACGAAACAATGTTTACATAAGGAACCTGTACACTAAATTAAAAACACAGGAACAGAATAAACTCTAGCCTATGTCCAAGATGGCGAACGGGCTAAGCCACCAGCCATGGTAATTGAAGGGAAGTGAGACAAATTTCACCTTCAACCACGAATAGGCAAGAATCTTAATCTTTTCTACCACCTGAATAATCGAGCATACTTTATCATTGAAGAGCCTGTTATTTCTTTCCTACCAGATTTCCCACACCGTAGCAAACCATATAGCCTGTAAAATCGATCGGCGCACCTTGGAGATACCACCACTAAAACTGAATTGATTGAAATGATCTGACATATGAAACGGGACAGCCGCGGATGTGTCAATCCACCTATTAATAAAATGCCAAATTGACCCAAAAATATTACAATGTAAAAATAAATGATTTGAAGTTTCTGTCAACCCGCAGCCGGACACACAGAGCATGGAGGCTTGATCCAAAACACCACGACGATGAAGATTGTCCTTCGTAGGTAACCTGTCCCGGAACAACCGCCAAGCAAAAAGCACAACCTTCAGAGGAACATCTTTATGCCACAAAGAGGAAGCAGCCACCGGTAAATCAATTGGAGGTTGAGACGTAAGAGCATGATAAGCACTTTTAACAGAGAAAGCATGAGATGATTCCAAAGTCCACATCCATCTGTCATCCTTGTGTACCTGCAAAATCACATTCTGAAGAAGTAACGTAAGATCCCCCAACATCTCCTCCTCCCACACAAACAACCTCCGCCTCCATCTCCACGCCGCACCATCAATACCCCACCCACCCTGAAACATATCAGACACTGATACCTCCCTATCCAACG
>Ga0228710_1010459_pt1 | contig 12388 bp, 6 predicted proteins | sample MedpolnodulmetaG_FD_177995 | JGI IMG/M metagenome (GOLD analysis project Ga0228710, IMG submission 177995) | Root nodule microbial communities from Medicago polymorpha collected in Santa Monica, California, United States - pink nodules | ecosystem: Host-associated > Plants > Roots > Nodule...
TTTTGCCTATTTACTCTATAAACAAATAAACTTTTAATTGGTCTCCTTGAACATAAATTAATTGGTAGAACATTGTCAGGGCCATATCTGAGGCAGGACAACCACCCTAGGCCTCAAAAAATTAGTATCAAATTTGGGCCCCAAATTTTTTTTTAAGGGTTTATCAAGCCCTAAAAAAATTGCTTAGTTTTTTGTATCAAGATTGATGTTTGTATATATTTATTAGTTAGGACCCAAATTGTAGGTTTATTCTAGGCCATCAAAATCTCAGAAATGGTCTTGAACATTGCATTGTAATAAACCTCAAACACCTCACTTATTTACGGTTGAAATTCCAGTAATCAGTCTATTTGAAAAAACAAATATTTGTTATCATAAAGTTCACGTAAGATAAGAGAAAGGAGGATGCACACACAATAATAGGTTCTTCGGTCAATAAGGGTGCTTTGACAACTCTTGATGTGAATTTGAGAAGAATGCACAGACGGATTTGTTATGCCAAGTCTGATGAATTATCCAATTTTAATTTGAAGACTGCTGATGTAAGGGAATACATTGGCCATTTAAATTCCCAACTATAAATATCAGACATGGTAACATCTAAATCTCATCGGTTAAAATTTCGAGAGATTTTACAATACACTCTTAAATTAAGATGCTGTTTCATAAATCAATAAGTTAACTATCATTTTCTTGTAATAAAGAGTTATTTGTCAACTTTTATATTTTAGAAAATATTATTTCATAAAAAAAACATCATTTCATTGTTTGTAAGAATCATACTATTTTTTTTACATTTTATCAAAAAAATAATAATCAATATTCACTAATATGAGTAATAAAAAAAATTGAATTTTGCTTCGCCGACACTTATGAAAAATAAAACGTAGTTTTTTTTAAGGGAAAACATAGTTATTATAATTGTAAATGATAGAAAATAATTCATTAAAGTATTAATTTAAATATAGGTGTGCCGGTACACTCAAATTTTTCGAATGTACCATAAAAATTGCCAAAATTTTAACGTCTAAGTCTGACATGTTGTCTTCCGTAGACTTATATTTCAAATAATTTTGTTCATTGGTTAAAATTTTAAAATTTAAGTCTGACTTGTTTACCGACAAAATTAATACTATGAAATTTTCAAATAAATTTTATTTTGTTACTTATATATGTAACACATGGTTTAAAAATATAAGTCAAACATGTTTAAAATTCATAACTACACAATTTTCAATGTAAAAATACGTACTCCCTCCGGTCTCAAATATAAGAAAAAATTTCTTTTTTAGGTTCATTGAATAATTAATGTATCTGCTTTACAATGTAGATCAGATACATTAAATATTCAATGAACCTAAAAAATGAATTTTTTTTTATATTTGAGACCGGAGGGAGTATGCTTTAACAAATGTTTAAGGATACTTGTTAACATTTTTTTTAAATAGTACTTCATCCGTTTCAAAATACATGTTCAAGTCAATCACTTCACATATGCCAATATACAATTTTGACCGTTAATGTCTTTAATTATCTAAAGTAAAAAAATTATAAAAATTTAATATTTTAAAAATATTTGTCGAGACAAATCAAACAACATCTTACATGCTAATATTTGTATTTATAAATTAGTTTAAAAATATGGTCAAAGTAAGTCAAGCGAATAGTGCACATTCCAAATATTGGACATGTATTTTGAAACGGAGGGACTACTAAAATACACAATTATTTTTTTTTTTAATTTGGTTAAGAGAAATTTTTTTATTACTTTTTCTTTGAGGAAAAAAAATTATTACTTAAAATAACACTTTTACACCATCCTCGATGAGATTTGATTTTTGAACCTTGAAATTATAAAATTAAGTAAACTTTTATCATTGATCTAGCACCTTAAATGTAATACACATCTTCAAATCAAATATTGTTTTCAATCAAATACACATGGCATTTGTTAAAATTACATGTTCTTTTAACGTTGTTTTTTTTTAATATTTCATTCTAAGCTTCTGACCAATGCTTGTTGTTTTTTTTTAATATTTCATTTTAAGCTTCTGACCAATGCTTAAAATTTGTTTTTCTTTGCACTGCGGTGAATGTTGTACTATTTTTTAAAAAATAAAAAACATTTTTTTAAAAAACAACTCAAATCTAATATTTTTAAAAGACAATCTTCTTCGTAAGAGAGTTCTTCATCATGACGACATCTATTGCATAGGTGGGTGTGGTTGCCATGAGACGATTCATCTTCTTTTTCGTTGCGACATCTTTGGTAGTGTATGGCACCGTATATTTCAGTGGCTCGGTATTTCATTCATCTCTCCAGACTCCATTCGCAACCATCTTCATCAGTTTGGTCACATGGCGGGGTTACCACGTTTTACATATCTTTTCATCAAAGTGATCTGACATGCTTGTGTTTGGATTGTTTGGAAGGAAAGAAACAACATGATTTTTAAAAGCAAAGCTCAGGATTTGGTCCAATTATTAGACAATGTAATGTTTTTGTCTTTTTCATGGTTAAAGGCTAATATGCTCACTTCCGCTTTCAGTTATAATTACGCATGACAATGGGGTGCGGTGGGGACGAGCTTTACATTCCCCGTCCCCATACCCGACTCTCATATACTTACTTGTTACCCTACCCATACCCAACATGGATGAGAAATTGAACCTCATCCCCGTCCCCGACAGGTTCGGGTATGCCCGCCCCATCCTCGTCCCCGCATTGAATATTTTTTTAATAAAAAAATAGAAGTTTTTTGCAACCCCTAGAGAAATATTGTAATGCATTATCCAGCAATATGCTCACTTTAACATTTGTTAGACCGATTGATTTAGTTGCTCCTTTAAATATCAATGATAGTTTTTATAACACGACAATTATCAAACAAAATAACATGGCATATCAACATAAAGTAATTTTCTGCATTCAGAACGGTTTGGGTATGGGTTCGGGGTGGGTACTTATATACCCGTTACCCGTCCCATACCCGTGTTTTGAAATCGGGGAAAACCCAAACCCAGTAAAAACAGGGAAAACCCGTCAAATTGGGTTTGGTTCGAGCAGGTAACCACGAGTATGGGTTTTGTTGCCATGCCAAGTTATAATGACTGGTGGCGGCACCCTTTACTTTGTATGGGTGTTATGGAGTAGCTTTCGTTTTTTTTTTTTGGCAACAGATACTTGACTTTGTATTTTTATGGAGTGATTCTCTTTACACATCTTGTGCGAGATGAATCACTCTTCGTGATTTATTATATTCCATTTTGGCTTCTTAAAAAATAATTATATTTAAATTTGTGTTAAATTTACAACAATGATATATTTGATTAGTTGTACAATTTATATGCATTATTTTTTACAAACAATAAGAATGTTAAAAAAATGTTTTTGTTATTTTTCAAAAACGTTTCATCTCTAACTGACATATCAACTTATCTCCATCACAATGATTCATTTTAAGACTTTCACATCTTCTTATTAGCAAGTTAAAAGAAAATTTAAAATGTTTTAACAAAATAAACGGTATATATTCTCTTCATATTTTATTCAGTTTTAAAAATGCACGATAAAATCACTTTTGAATATATAACTATGATATTCCAAGTGTGAAGTACTTTTTTGAGCCAATAAAGGAGATCAGTACATAAAGTTGTGCTGTGAATTGTTATATGTGGGGGGCACTTATGACACATTATAATCCAAGGATAAAAGAAACGTGGTTTGAAATATGCATGTTTTAAAATTATTTTTTGTCTTCACTCTTAACTCTATTTTTCAAAGGAAAGATTCTTGTTATATCATTTGTGTTTGATATTTTTAACTTCTTAACATCAGAGGTTATCAATCTTTCACAAAAGTTTAAAGGATTACGTATAATATGTTGTATCTCCTAAGTTTATAAATGTTGTTTTTTAAAACAATTCCTTCAACCAAATAGTTCAAAGGATTATCCACCGCGACATTTACTTTTGAAACAATTTATAATCATATTCATACAAATAATTTTTCACCGCACACATATCTTTCATAACAAAAGATTTTCTTGATGCCTTCTTAAGATTGGTTATAGTTGAATTATTTTCCCCAACAATAAGCATATGCATATCATCAATATACAACAAAAGTACAAAGAATTCACCATTTTCATAATTCTTCACAAAAACACAATGATATCCTAACATCATTGTGAATTTATGTTTTCATGAAGAAATCAAACGTCTTGTACTGTTGACTAGGAGCTTCCATCATGCGACAAAAGCTATTCTTCAATCGGCATACAAAGTGTTCTTTGTTTGGTTTTTTTCGGTGTCCAAAGTTTGAATCTCACACCTTACATATATTATGCATTGTTCATACCAATTAAGTTAAACTTACGAGGACGTTCTTTGTTTCGTTTAACGAAACCATGGGATGCTCCGTAATTTTCTTAGTCATATTTAATTGAGTTCTTTAATTCTTATTTAAACTTATTTTTAATGAATAGTGCAGCATATTTCTAAAATAAACAATAATGGCAATGGCAATGGCAATGACATCGATATTGTAGTAAACAATTAAGCATAGCCATGTCATATCCACAATCAGCACAAATAACTGCAAAATATGAGCGGGTTGGAAATTCTAAAAAATTGTATAAGAGATGAATAAAAAACCTAGTGTTTTCAAAATGGGGAGTAAAACTTCAATTTTTTCAACATAAAGAAACCAAAAATACATGTAATCCTATTTAAAAAATTTGTAATCCCCCTCGCCCATGTTTGTTTCATTTCTAGATTTACCATTGATCTTCACCCAAAATCATAAGAAATTAGGTATACGAGTCATCTCACTTATATGTTGCAAGACATTCATTTTTTTAATTTAATATGATGTTTTAAATCACACTTAACACACCAACAAGTCATTTGACACTAAAGTGACAATAGTGTATTTGCCCTTTCTAAATCAAAGTGATTACATGTAATAAATCACTTTCAACCAAAACTTGGCGGAAGCTCCCTACCCCAATAAATAAATCTGAAAAAAGTCGTCAATAAGCCCTTAAAAGCTTATCTACAAGAATGTTGCAAGCTACTGGATGGAGGGAGAACCCACTAATCAAAGTCCCTAATTAGTCATGAAATACTCCCCCTGCTGGCCATTTCTTAATTAGATATTGCCTTGGCATTGCACTTAAGTGACTAGTGGAAACTTTTATCTTTTTTTTTTACATGTGTGGACACTTCTAACATACTGTTTGGTACCTACGACGAATATGAGACACATTTTGTATGTCATTCTTGTTTTTTTGTTACCCCTCCAGTTTTCAAGACAAAGGGACTCTGGTAATCTGATGTTTAGCCAAGGGGTAAGTAAAATTGATTAAGAATTGTTTTATCCAATGATCAAACTAAGGATCATCCAAACAATTTGTCTTTAGATGGGGCTCGTTAACTACCCAAACCTGGTGTACGCTATTATGACCGAAAAATTGTTCTTCTCCCAAACAATTTTGCCCATTCCCAACTCAAACTGCAAAAAAAAACCCAACATGAATTAATTCGCGTTCAATAAATCCAACGGAACTTAGCTCACGTTAAATTAACGTGAGTTAACTGACCCTAACGTAAGTTAACTCACGTTGTTGAACTCAAACGTGAGTTAACTCACGTTGAGTTGTCTTTGTATACAAACTCACAGTCTTCTTAAAACATTTATCAAAAAATTAATGTTGCGTCACGAATGAAGGTGCCGTGAGTCATCATTCATTCCATTGTGGTCACATTGCATTACGCAAATTGTGTTGTCAAGATTTCTTCTTATTCATCTTTATCTTTATGAATAAACGTGGACACTTCAGGTATAGTTCCTAACATAAAGCATTTTGAATTGAATTTTTCATTTTCTAAGCTATTAGATATTAGTTAGCAAATTTTAATGGAAGATTAGAAATACTTTATGAATCAAACTCTATCATAAATGACAATGATGCTTATGTTTCGATGTCGCGTGCATCTACAAGATGAGGTCCATGTACTGTGTATGATGCTTTTATAAAGAGAGATCACATGTCAATTAACTCATTGTCCAAACACAACTTGCCGTTTAAGAGGAATGTAAGTTGAATATAAAAAGACAACCCAACATGAGGGTTCAGCAGTGTGAGTTAACTCACGCCGAGGGTCAACTTGAGTTAATTCATGTTGAGTTATTTTTTACAGTTTGAGGTGGGAATGACCAAAAACATTTGGGAGAAGAGCAATTTTCTTATGTCTGTCACATGTTAGCGAAGTGTTTGCCTTATGAGGCTTTTTGTTTTTGGGTCATATCGAGGCATGTTTGGAACCTATTTCTTCCAGTTTCCTGTAGTGTTTCAAGATCAGGCAAAAGCTGATATGGAGATTCATGAAGTAATTGCTTAGAGTATATACAACAGCCAAGCCTTATCCCACTAAGTGGGGTCGGAAGCAAAATATATACAATATAAAGTAAATGATTTGGAACTAGCAGACTTATCTACAGAACTCTGAGCTCATGAGAGAAGACGAATGAAATACATACAATATCATGAAAATTAAGATTTAGAAAGAAGTCTTTGAAAAGACAAACGGCTCATCTAGCTCTTACATATTCTTTTTTTATTTACAGAAAGATTGAACCTAGCCTTCTCCTCTAGCTTTCATTAGCACCAGATTTCCAGCTTCAACATAAGAACAAGAATCCATTTAATCCCATAAATTGTTCTATAAACTCTAAAGATCAACTTAGCATTGTTGGATGCCCAGTTTGAAGCATTCTCTTGATCATGTCCATCCCAAATGCAGAATCTGATGAACTGGTCAAAAACAGCAGTGTTAACTTGGCAGCTTTAACAAAATTGAAAAGAAGTACATGAAACTAAAACTTATCAAGCAAGATCCCTACGGTAGAAATCTTCATCCAATACATATGTTCTCAAAATCTTGGCTTTATGCGACAATTGCTGATTAATCTTACCAGCCAATGCGAAGAAGAAAAATTGAAATGGTGTACTCCAAATAATAAAGTTATGTTTTGATTATTTCTCTCTTTTCAAAAAAAAAAAATCTTTATTTATTGTGTCGTAGAGTTCACTAAACAAGTATATAATGCCAGACGCTTAATGGCACTTCAGCAGTTCAGCCAAGCAAGTTCCACAAACCAGGGTAGATATCACAGTTATTTTGTAGAAACCCGGACCCTAACGAACATCCAACTTGTTGATTTACAGAATTCTTTTCCAATGGCTCAACATGTCAGTAACTATGAGTAAATTAGTGACATCAGAATAGGTGATAGTGAAGGTCTGGAAGACTACGATTGGCAATACATATACCTATCATACTACAAATAAGACCCCAATATCACCTTCCTCTTGCTTAAACTCTCAAATTCTAGTTTTTCACTCCACATTCAGAAATTGAATTGAATGAATCATTATAAATCTTCTTCTACTCGAACTTTCCAACCAAAAAAATCAAATTTCACATCATACAAAATCCTTCAAATGTTCTCAAATTTCCACTAAATTTCTAAACTTCAAAGTTGTTTCATATCCCAAATCCATCAAAAACATTCAAATATGTGAATAGAAAATGAAAATTTAGGGATTTTAGAAAGAAGGAAATTGGCTGTCATTTATTTTGAGAATAGAGGGTCTGAAAGTACAATTAAACCAAATATAAAATATCAAAGAGCCAAGGGACTGAAAAATACAGGTTGAAAAAGTCATGTTTGTGGGTATAAGCATTCAACTACAAGGAACTCAAACTATACATAAAACATGCTCTTCAGGTAGATTACAAAGTACCCAACACCTAACAATAAGCGGTTTTATAAAAAATTAATATTTTCCAGAGTTACAGCCTTATAAATTTAAAGCCCAATCTGGATATTTATTTCCTCAACAACAAAAACTTGAATCGGGTTATTTTTGTAGTCCACAAAAATATGCTAATGGCATCACAATGCTGTGCAAAGCATAAGACTTACATTGTTTAAATTATTAGATGTCCTACTTTACTACATCTTTTTGTGCTACAATTCCTCACAGAAGCATCAGAAAAACAAGGAAACCAATAGTGGAGGGCAATTTTCATCACTGTTAAACGTGTATTATCCAAAAACTACTGTCAAATTTTGATACAAATACAATTTATGAGTAACAGAATACCAACAGTACACAAAGTAACAATGATGTCAGCACTAATTTCACTCAACATAATAAAATTAAAAGCATTTAAAATTTGTCAAGCTCACTAGCACTTCCTTCAAAATAGAATTTATCACCAACTTCCATGCAAATGTCCACTAACCATAGTAGTTAATAGCGGATAGCGGCGCCTAGCGGCCGACCCCAAAAATGCTATAGCGGGATAGCGCATAGCGCTATGACCGCTATTTCATAAAAACAAAAACAACAAAAATAAGGAAACAGAGAGAGCAGAATAGAGTTTTATATGAAGAAAACAGAGGATTGTTTGTACAAACTACAAACAGAAAGAGAGAGAGCAGAATGGAGTTTGGAATCAATAATAACAAAGAAAACTAGAACAAAAAAGTAACAGGACAAGAGTTTTGAGATTGTTAAACAAAAAAATAACAGGATAACAGAGCAAACACGACAAAGTAGAGGAAGATTTACAGCAGAGGTGAAGAAGTTTTACAGAACAGCAGAAAAGCAGAGGAAGATTTATAGAAATAAACTTGTTTTTTTTTAAACCAAGGACAATTTTGTATTTTCTCTTAAAATGAAATAGCGGTTCTAAATCGCAAAACCGCTACGAAGCTTTGCGCCACTATAGCGCCGCTATCTCACACCGCAACGCTATGGCTTGTTGCGTAGCGCTTCGGCACCGCACCGCGCGGCCGCTATAGCGGCGCTATTGGCCGCTATTGACTACTATGCCACTAACCACCAAGTAAAGGACATTCACATCCCAACATCCACAACAACTTCATAAATCTAATCAAATAAGGATTTTTAAGCAAAGATTAAGAAAATGATGGCGAAGAGGTGGCTTGTTTTCAGCAAAATTCAAATTCTTTGAACATTAAGATGATGCAATGCCTCTTAACAAAGTTCATGAATATGTAAATTGGATTGACCCTAGGGGGATCCATTGAAAATGTAGGTTCCAGTAAAAGACTATAGCCATTTAGAGCAAAGTTTTTCAAAATAGCATTTCTACTTCTTTTCCGGGGGTTGGGTCATCATCTATTCTTATTCATGACCAAACCGTCCTAGGTATGTTTTCACGCATTCTACTCAATAAGTGCTTCTCTAATTTTCTCTGGTACATTTATTCCATAAACTAATATTTTCTTGGAAGTTCACTAATCCACCTTAGCATTCTCATATCCACTACACTTTTATTTGGTTTGCACTTCAATGGGCAATATAAACTACAATATAGGATTGCTGACCTAATAGTTTCGTAGAGTTCTCCTTTATTTTTGATAGGCAAATCATGACCACAAGCAATTTGTTCATCCACCTTGAATCCTATATCTGATTTCCCAAAGATGGATCAAAAGATACTAAAATTATACAAGTTGTTGTATAGTGTTATACTCAAATTTGACCTTTAAGGAGAACAATACATCGTCACTACAATCAGCATCCAACAAAGCAGAACAGTCATCCCGAATCGAAGATATCAAAATATGAAGAATATTTAAGAGACGCATAATTACAATGGGATATGATTCGGCAGAATATACAGAGCTTACCTAGGTATTGTAATTTCATAGGGAAAGGAAATAGCACCCTCTAGATTTGGTATTGGCGGAACATGATCCTTCTTCTCATTGACGAATTTAATGATTTGAAATAAAACCTCACGAAGCGATACTTCAAGTGCTGCACTTCGAGCATTTCTATCCTCCAATGCTCCATCTACTCATGAGAAACATGACGAAAGTGACAAATAAAGAGTGAGGAGGGTGCCAGAAGGAACTACTTGCACAGTAGAAGTGAAATATGAAAGAATTTAGTTTAACGAACAAGGAAAGAAACTGCACCTCCTGGATCAACAAATTTAGAATGATGAGATTTGCTAGAATGCGATTTCAAATGCTGGGCTACATTGAGATTAATATACCATTGCTCCCAATACAAACGTTCAATCCTGTTACTGAACCAAGATGCCTGTTTGTTTTTAACCTCATAGAAAGATAAGCATATCTGCATCATCAAATTCAGAGCCCAATAAGAAAACTTGATTACAATTAAAGCAACTTCCTTGCCCATATGCCTGTTTATTTTACATCAACATTTCAAACAGTGTTTCCGTAAATACATATCATAAGATTGAAACAAATTGCTTTGAACAATGAATAAAACCAATAACAGAGTACTCCACTCCTTTCATTAAAGCCATTGAACTGCTAACACGACTAAATCGTCCTAGTGATTTTTCACATCTTTTACTCAATAAGTGATGCTCTAATTTTCTCTCAAACATTTATTCCAGAAACTAATCTTTCTTGAAAGTACACTAAGCCACCTTAGCATTCTCATATCCACAACACTTTTTATTTGGTTTGCACTCAAGTTATGTAAAACTTCTCCTTTATGTTTGATAGATAAATTATCACAAGCAATTTGTTCATTCATCTATAATCTTATGTGTGATCTTCTTCAAACATGGATCAAGTGATACCATAATTATACAACTTGCCGTATGATTTTATACTTAAATTTCACCTTTAAAGACAACATCAAATCGTCATTAAAATCAACATCCAACCAAGCAGAACGATCATTCCGACTCAAGGATATAAAAAATGAAGTCCAAAATGATGTATTTAGAAAAAATAAATAGATCATGGTTTAAGAAAGGTCTTTTTTTGCTTTCATTTCCAATCTAGAACTGACCCTAAATTCAACCCTAACTATGTGAATACTGCGGCTCCCAAGAGTAAAAATCCAGAAGCAAATATCTAACCTGACTCTTTTTGTTTGGATGTTTCTCCACCCAACAAATAAACTGCTCAATTTTCTCTTCTATTTTATTTTCAACCTCCACCTCTCCACATTGCACCTACACAACAAAAATCTTAGCACAATTTCCTAAAAAACTGGAAATTGAAATGTTATTGTACCACCTTATTATCAAAGGCGTGTCTGGTATCCGTGTTCGACACCGACAAATGTGATTACATTCAATTATGTCATTTTTTTTCTAATTAATAGCGGTGTCGTTGTGGCAGTGTCGTGGCAGTACTTCATAGAAAATAAACACAATTTAATGATACTTTCTATATGAATAACACATCAATGATTATGATCACTGAAATAGACGCATACACCAATAACATAATTCAATGTAATCACATGCATCATTGTTGAACACCGACATGTGTCAGACACCCAACACGCAACAAGTTTTCGATCAGAAATGTCAGTGCTACAGAGATTATGATAGCGATAAAAATGAAATTAAAAACATACATAGGTAACATCAAAGAGTTCCAAGTCTACATCTTTGGGACGCACAAGACCTAACGCCCGATGAAAAATAATGGTGTGCAATATACATCGGAGAATTTCGCGAATTTCAAAGTGTTCGAGTTCCTGTAAAATAGACAAGAAATTGAGAAATGATTAAGAAGGAGAGGTGCGAATAGTAGAAAAGGGGGGTGAGAGAAGAAGAAGGTTTACGAGTTCTTTGAGGTGGCAGACTTCACAGTTCATAATTGGATGAAACCCTAGGTTGATTGGGGAAGAGGAGGAGTGAAGTGATCGTGTGGATCGGAGAAGAAGAGGAATAGCGTGTGTGTGTGTGAAGTGTTTGGAAGAATTCGACTTTTCAATGACTTAACTTGCAACTGTAAGCAAAGTGCCAATTACTTGTATCATATGGTTGCAATCTGAGGATAATTACACTAAATTACTATCAGATTAAATCATTTTCATCTTTTCAAAAAAAATATTATTCAACATATATTTGGTATAATTTTGTTTAATTAATACAAGATAAAATAAATATATTGAACATCCAGAAGTCCTAGCTCAATTGGCAAAATGCCGAAATTGTTAGGCCGGATGACATGACCGGGGTTCGAACCCCGGTACCTCCACTTGTGTGTGTGAGTTTATAATGGCTTTGCCATTTCGTCTATATACCAAAAAATATATATATATATATTGAACAAATTTCTAAAGTCGAGTAAAAACCAACTTAAAATTGAATTTTACATTTAAAATCATAAAATTAATAATGAAATTTTCAATGAAAGGAAGTTTGATTTCTAAAATGATGGATTAACGTTATTTGTTATCATAAAAATATTTGTTTATATTAAAATAGATTATTGTGTATCCATATTTAATTTTTAAGGAGCGTAGATTTACGATCATTAACTTTTTAAATTGTCTTACAT
>Ga0228710_1010461_pt1 | contig 12384 bp, 11 predicted proteins | sample MedpolnodulmetaG_FD_177995 | JGI IMG/M metagenome (GOLD analysis project Ga0228710, IMG submission 177995) | Root nodule microbial communities from Medicago polymorpha collected in Santa Monica, California, United States - pink nodules | ecosystem: Host-associated > Plants > Roots > Nodule...
GGGGGTTAGCTTCACATCAATCATAATCAACATAAACAAACATAAGTATTCAAGGATTTCATGCATAACACATATACATACCCATCCCTCCTAGAATACTAACATCACATAATTATTATCCCTCATTCCATACACCTCAAGCTATCACATCACTAACATAGCATAGCAAGCATGTTTAATCTCTAATCAAGTCATCGACATAAGCTCATCATTTATCAACATCGATCAATGAAAGGATTACTCCCCTTACTCTTCATTTAGCATACTTAACTCAACAAGTACAATTCCTCAATCCAAAGTTATAAGCAAGCAATCACCATTATCAAAGAAATCACCACATCATATGTATATACTTATACAATTCTCACCTCATTACTATTACCAACATAATTATCATCAAATAGATTCACCAAGTGTATAAGCACAAGCAAGTAAGACTTGCAATTAGAGCATAGTTCAATTATTCACAACCATCAACAAAATCCACCCATGTACATATACACCATTCCACACAATCACAACATTCACCAAATTTCATCAATGCACAAATTCAACAAGTCACATATTCAATTATGACACGACTCATCAACTATTCAAATGCATGCAACGTTCTAGACTCTGCTAGATGCATGTGGTACCATACTTCTACAAGGTCGTCACCTCATGATGCAACAAAAACATCATAGTCAACGGTTATAATCAACGGCTATATGGATACAAGTATCCGGTCAACGGCAATATGGATATAACATCCGACACGACATATGATGCATGAACATATGACTCAATCACCCATGCATATGTTCACAACAATTCAACGGCTATAATCAACGACTATAATCAACGGCTATAATCAACGGCTATATGTATATACATGCATTCATCGCCAATCACACCCAAATTAGCATGTATAAACTCACCACCAACAATCAATATCATTTGCATATGATAATTCAACAACATAATTCATCATCATGATTTAGCATATATGCATTCACCAACAATATCACCATCAATTAACATGTATGCAAATAATCAACATCAACAACATTATTACCACTCAACAACTCCGTATAATTTCTCACGATTCAAGTAAAGGAGAAAATACAACACCTTATGATAAACATCATATTCACTTCTAACAATCATTCACATATCTTCATATAATCATATAAAACTATTCACAAAAGATTTGCCAAGTAATCGGCCTTAAAGACCATTTTCAACAAAGTTCGTCTCTCATTTTACAACTTTAAAATAATTGAAATCAAAACCAACTAAACAAGGTCCAATGCCTCAACTATGTATACACTTAGATCACATATGAGTGCAGTAGAGTATACATGTGTGTTTCATCAGTCAACTTCGACAAAATCATCAAAATCACAAAGTTACGACAAGTTCGTATCATTTCTTCTATATTGCAAAACCGAATCATTTTCAAAACAAAACCAAGTTAGATCCATCACAACATAAGTTAAATACTCTTAAACACCTTAATTGAACCCCTTAACACTCAAGTTTTGAAGTTTGGAAACCAACCATAAGTTTTGGGTTAACTTGGAAATAGTTATGCTAAGTTTACTTGAAATTTCTCCAAGACCTACTTGGAGTGTTTTCATCATAACTAAAAATATAAAAATCATTTTGATGTCAAACCAAAGCCATTGGAAAGCTAATTCAATTATCTAAAACTTTAATGTTTACACCAAAGGCCAATTCAAAACAGAAACATGTGAAAAAGATGCAAGAACGCGAAACAGGGGATGTTGTCACTGTGCAGCTCGCCTCGCGAGCAAATCACTCGCCATGGCGAGTTATGACAGGTTGCTGTCGGGAAAAACCCATTTTTCACCCCAAAATCCCAATTTTGAATCCGCTAAGCCCAAATTTGATCCCAAAGTTTGTCCAAACGTTTACAAACACCAAAAGAGACTCAAAACCATATAAAACTTGAACCAAAACATCCTTTTAATAAAAATCACCATTTGACCCATTTTTATAAAAAATTCCTCAAAAACAACACAATTTCACAACAAGCTCTATGATTATGATTTTGGTTCACTCCCCAAAGTCACTTGTTTCCTTAATTAATAACTAGTTACATCCTAGGTTCAACAGATTTTAATCTATTAGTAGTGTTACGTCTTAAGTACTTACTACTAGGATCAACTCGCTCTCGGTATCTTTCGTCTAGTTACTAAATAATTACTTCATAAATATGAAGATATAAATATCAAGATATAATCATTAATATTAGGCTCTGTCACAACCTAAATACCTAATATGAGGTTGTGCTCCTTTAAAACAAACTAATCCTAATAAAACTTAAGAGCGAACATAAAATAACCTAAATAAACAACATCCAATTAAATATTTATCCAACAAAATAAATAGAGGTTCATCTTAGAACCTTAGCCTATAAATATCTAGTTACACATGACAACTAATACAAAATCCAAAAAGATAAAAACATACCTTAGAAAAGATATGGAGAAGATAAAACTCCTCATAAAGCTCCTAGAATTGCCTTTCTCTTGAACTGCTCTAGTTTTGAACGAGAAATTGTGAATGAGGAAGACGGTATTTATAGGGAAAATTTCCACCTGACTTGGGCTTCTAGTGGCGAAAAATTCTCAAAAAATGACTTTTCCCAAGTCACTGGGCGCCCCAAACCATGTGTCAGGTGCATGTGCCTTTCATGTCTGGGCGTCTAACGCCCCCATGCATGTGTCTGGGCGCTTTTGTTACTCCTCTTGGCGCCTAGCGCCCCTTCCGGTGCGCCTGGGCGTTTCTGAGTGCGTTCTGGTGCTAAAATTCCCATTTTCATCGCCTTTTTAGGTGTTTTCTTCAATGTAAGATGTCTTGGTACTTGTGAACAAAATTCCTCCCTTTGTAAAGTCTTTAGAGACCTCTTGAATCTTCATTCTTCATCTTCCTAAGGACCACATAAATCTTTTGATGTCTTGCTTTGCCTGATTTGCATGATTTCTTATTGAAATACATCAAGAACACCCTAAAATTGCTATGTTTCAGGAAGAATAGAATTACAGACTCAAATATAGAAAACAATACAAATGTCCCTAAATTATATGCAATTGATATAATACTCCTATGTTTTGCTGGTAAAACCTACTGAAAATGACTAAAAAACATGCTAAGAATAACGTAAGATGACTGCTCATCACAACCCTAAACTTAATCTGTTGCTTGTCCTCAAGTAATGAAAAAAATATATAAATTATTCTTTGCATTTTTTTCTCTCCAGGAAATACATACCTTTCCTGGAGTTGTGCTCAAAACATCATTCATCACATCTACAACAATTGATTAACTTACCTCGTTACACTCAAACAAGACCGACTTTGAGAAAGTAGCTCATATTCTCAACCATACTCTTTTACATGATACACGTATGTATCACCTAAATCCAGTAGGGATGGTCACAATATTTTCCCACTCCAGTCGTCACATGAATATACCTTGTTGTAAATTTGAGACAATTCTAAACAGACAGTCAAGATTAAACTATATACACACTTTGAGGTCTTTAAGGGTTATAACGTGGCTTAGGTGCATATATATTTGGGAAAGTATGCTAAAAAAAGAACTTGGAGTTAGTTCACTAACCTAGGGAATTTCTACTAAACATTAATGAACTTCTAACCTTTTGTTTACCGGTGTTTTGGTAAACAAGAAGGGCTAATTTTAGTTATTACAAGCAGGATCAAACCAGAAATCCTAGGACATCTTGTGCAAATTTTTCCAGAAAGTGACCGAGTGTTCATAAGTGTCATAGGTTGCTTTATGAACAAGACGAATTTGTAATGTATTTTGACAGGAAAAAAGTAAAGATTTTCCAAGTAAAAGACTTTAAAAGTTTAAAACGCAGAAACTTAAAGGAAATGTAAATTGCATTGCATTAATGTAAAGGTAGTTCAGCAACTTAGATTACATATATTCTGTATGCCTCTTTTCTTTAGACGCTGGTACTTCGAGTGCTAGAATTCTATAAGTGATTTCCGACCTTTTTTCCATAGGGAAAAAAATACTATTTATACATAGTAAAATAACTGAAAAAAGGTTAACTGCCACGATCATCACTTCTTCCATCGAAAACCGCTTGTCCCCCACGTCTTCACAAAGGAAACCGCTGCTTTTGAATTAAAATTCTTTCCTCTTTGACGGTAACCGCTTGGCTTTGACCAGCTTATGTTCTAACTCGTGTCTTGTCGAACTTCAAGGTTTTAGACTCTTTAACATGTTGAAGAAAAAGACTTTGATTCGTGAAAAGACAAAAGTCAACAAACTTTGACCACATTAAAAGAGCCTGTGGAAATTACAGACTAACAAATTGCCCCGCAAAAATTTCATTTTCGACAGGAAAAGTGTAAAGGAGAAGATTGACATTTTTGAGAATCTCTAAGTACTCTTTTGAAAATGATGTCATGCTTATTATTTCTTTTAAGAGTGGTCTTCTCAAGTTTCCTTTCGTTTCACGACATCAAGATTTAGTGGACCAGCACTTTTGTAGTTGAAAAGTTAGTGGGCTTTTCTATTTACCCTAAGGTTCCAAGTGTCACTTGTTAACCTTTCATCTTCAAATCCTTCACATTTCCCAATTTCTCATCATTACAGTGCCTCCTATATGAGGATCTTGTCGATTTGTTTCCCTCGAGTTTTCCAACTTCCCCACCAACTCAATAAACTGTCACTTCTCTTAAACCTCATGGCAGTTACTGACAAGGGAGATTGAAAGGTTTTCGTTCCAATTAACTCTTCTCGTTACTTATAAAAACCAGTTTTCTGTTCATCCCCTAATCCACCTTTTGCTTCTAAAAAGTCCGCATTTTCCTTCTTCCCGTGAAATAAAAGAAAGATTTATGCAACAATGGAACACCTTCTAGAAGACGTTTTGCTTATTATTGTCAAGAAAGTAGCAATTTTTGGAACTCAGGATCTTCTCATGATCGAAATTACTTCCACCTATCATCAGAAGCTTGCCTGTGAGAAAGCAGTGCTTAGGGCTCTACCAAGAGACTGTTTGTAGTACTTCTCCGACTAGTAGCCATGCGCGGGAAAATCTATAACATCTATTTTGGCTTGGTTCACCTGGATGCCCTTTCCACTTATTTTGTGCCCCAAAACTATACCTTCAGTTTCGGTGCACCTTTTAAGGACATCATCTAGATAAAACAAACATTGATCAAAAGACTTACCAAACACAGAGAAATCGTCCGTAAATACCTCCATGTTCTTCTCTATCATTTCAGAGAATATGGAGAGCATACACCTTTGAAAGGTCGTCGACACATTACACATCCCAAATGGCATCCTATAAGCAAAAACCCCAAATGGACAAGTGAAGGCGGTCTTTTCTTGATCCTCTGGAGATACCGCAATCTAATTATACCACGAATACCCATCCTGAAAACAATAAAAGGCTTGGCCAGCCAGACTCTCTAACATTTGGTCCATGAAAGGAAAAGGAAAATGGTCCTTCCTTGTTGCTTGATTCAACCTTCGGTAGTATATACACATTCTCCAACCAGTGACAATACGGGTGGGTATTAATTCATTTTCTTCATTAGCAACTATCGTCATTCCTCCTTTCTTTGGTACCACATGAACATGACTCACCCAAGTGATGTTAGAGATAGGGTATATCATACCTACATCAAGCAATTTCAATTCTTCCTTCTTGACCACATCCTTCATTGTCGGGTTTAGCCTTCTATTTGGATGGACAACATGCTTGTATTCAGCTTCCATATGTATTTTGTGCATTCAATAAACTGGACTAATAGCCTATAAATTTGAAATGGTCCATCCCAAAGCTCATTGATTTTCCCTTAACACCCTCATTAGTTTTTCTTCTTCTAAAGGTGTCAAGGTGCTGCTGATGATTGCCGGTCGTGAAGCGTCCTTGCTTAGAAAGACATACTTCAAATGAGAGGGAAGTTCTTTCAATTTTGGATTTTTCTGATCCTTCCCTACTTCTTCACACGCAAGAGATGCCCCTTTGATCTTTCCACCAAGTAAGTTTTCAATCTTAACAGGTTCTACCTCTTGTTTGTTTGCTTCAAGTTGCTTGATACCTTCCTTCACCTCCACATCTTCGTCTTTGTCACAACATTCAATGGAATTTACAATTATTCTCTCCATAGGTTGTTTTAGTTGAGGCTCTTGGGAATTATATTCAACTATTTCATCAACAACATCTACCCGGTAACACTGAGCATTTTCATTTCGATGCTTCATTGCTTCAAAGATATTGAACACAACCTGCTCATTTTTGAACCTCAAGATTAGCTCTCCCATTTCCACATCAATCAAAGCACGACATGTGGCTAGAAATGGTCGACCCAACAACGACGACATCTCTTCATCTTCAGCCATATCTAAGATTACAAAATCACCAGGAAATACCAAATCATTCACTTGCACTAACACATTTTCCAGCAATCCACAAGGGTATGATATTGACCGATCGGTTAAAGTGAGGGTCATTCTTGTTGGTTTAGGTTCACTACACCCTAGCTTCTTCATCATGGAAAGAGACATTAGATTGATACTTGCCCCTAAATCACATAAAGCTCTTTCGACACTTACTTTCCCAATGGTACAAGGAATAGTAAATGCTCCCAGATCTTTCAATTTAGGAGGGAGTTTCGTTTGGAGGATGGCATTACAGTTTTCTGAAAGAGCAATATTTTCATCATCCCTTGGCTTTCTTTTTCCGGTCAATAAATCTTTCATGAATTTAGCATAAACGGGAATTTGATCTAGAGCTTCACTAAAAGGAATGTTAACCTGTAGTTGTGAAAATAGTTCCATGAACTTCTTGAATTGCATTTTTTTCCCTTTTCTTATTGAGATAAATGAGGGTAAGGAAGCTTCACATATGATGGAATTTCTTGCTTCTTATTTCCATCCTGCAATAGTTGACTCTTGGACTTTCTCAACATCGAATCGACATCTATCAAAAGCTCACTTTTTCTCCCTCATAATTTTTTTCCTCCTTTCGTTTTCAACTACACCATTATCACTCTCTTTTTCAACTGTTTCTTTTTCAATATTCTTTTCAACTACATCATCATCACCATCCTCCACTACCACAACTTAAAAGGTGTCAAAACCTTTTTGCTCCTCAATTCAATAGCATTACAACTCTCATTCTTTGGATTATCTTTAGTGTTGCCTGTGAATCGTCTTGTAGCCTGATCAGTCAACTACTTAGCTATCTACTGAATTTGAGTTTCAAACATTTTTCTTGCTGCCTCATTGTGTTGGAACAAATGAGAGCAATGAAACCTACAAAAAGGAAGCTTGTGTTGCAAGGAAGCATCTGAAGAAAAGAGGTTCTGAAGACAAGAGGTTCTGAAGATCACCAGAAGCTGACGTCATCAAAAGCACTCTCATCAGAAGCTATCTACCAGAAGCTGACGTCATCAGAGGTTTTGAAGATCATCAGAAGCTGGAAGTCTGGAAGCTTCAAATTTTGTCAAAAGATGTTACTCTCATGCCTATGTACGCTGAAGGAATGGAAGCCTGGAGCAACGGCTAATTCAGAGGAATTTGAAGGCATTGGATGCTTATCCACTGAAGAGCGCAGGAAAAAGGACAATAGTACAATTGTACAACCACTATCTCCACTACTCTGTTTTGTGTCTGCAATAGTACAAGAACAACATATGTGACTACGCTGGTATTCCTCTATACTTGGAATGGATTTAAAATTGTTCCTTTATAGGACAATAACCAAATCAAGCAGCAGATCATTGGTGATTTGATCAAGCTTCTACAAAGACTCTAATTTGATGTGCTGGCAGATTTCCAATGTCTATTTTCACACCTCTATATAAAAGAGTGAAGACCTGAAGAATGACAAGACTCTTACAACAATTTTACTAGTGCTAAAACTCTGCTGAAATTGTTTCACATCAAAGTTCACTTAGAATTTCTTTCTAACTTTCATATCTTAGAAATTCTAGAGTCTTAAGAGTCTGTATCTGATTGGTATTGTGAACACCACTGGTTGTATATCAAGTGTTCAACCTCAAACATTTTCTTTGTAATTCTTTTTGAATAGAAGTCTCTTGTAGTTGTGTTTGAGCATAGGAAGTCTCTTGATTTTGTTCTTGAGCATAGGAAATCTCTTGCAGGTATGCTTGAGTAGTTTGAAGTCTCTTGCTATTTTGAGCAGTGAGCAGTTGTAATCAGATATTGATTTTATTAAACTCTCCTTGGAAGTGCAAGGGGGACATGACTACTTCCAGTTTGTGGAAGGAACCTGTATAATTGTTTTGTGTCTTTCTCCTCTCTCTCTCTCTCTCTCTCTTTCTCTCTTTACTTATCCGCTGCAACTAGACTCTCATCACTACTTTAGAAGCTGAACCCTATCAAGTTCTGAACATTGTATTCAATTTTAGGAGAAGAAAAAGAAACCACAATTCATCCCCCCTTATTCTGTTTTTCTCACCTTCACATTGTTCTTCCTTTCAACCTCCTGGCTTACTTTGATTTACTCAAGGTTAGCTTGAGTCCTTTTTACGAAACTAGTCATGGCCTCCTCAAAAGTTGATAGCTTTCTATGCCGCCGTTGTTGTTGTTGTTGAGACTGAGGGTTAGGTAGTAGTGGATTCAAAGTGTTGTTGTTAGAGTAGCTCATATTAGGTATCGTGTGTGTAGCTTTTCAAGCTTTACTTTATATGTTTTTTGATGATGTTCTCTAGTTTAGTTTATCGTTTTATTGTTCGCATTATGATTAGCATGTTAAATCACCCAGCATATATGTGTCTTTAGTTAGGATTCTATTGTGTCCTTGTGAAAAAGTGTCAAATGCCATCTTGTGACTTCTGAATCGACTCATCAAAGTTTCTGACTTCTGATGAATCGATTCATATCTTCCTGAATCGATTCACACTTGTATCGACTCATTTCAATTTGAATCGTCTCACCAAACTCTCTGACTTACATTGAATCGATTCATCAGAAGGTTGACTCGTATCAATCTTCATCTTCGACTCACTTGAATCGATTCACACATGCATTGAATCGTTTCATCCTTCATGCAATTATGTGTTGTCTTTTGCTGTCTAAATCGATTCACTCATTTAGTGAATCGATTCACTCTATTGTGTCTGTGCGAAAAGTCAGTCTTGTCACCCCTCTCTATAAATAGTCTCCTCCTCATAACTCCCAATTCATTGAATCATTTGCACCTATTCTCTCTAGGTCTCAAAAACTCTTTGTTCATACATTCTTCAAGATTAAACACTTTTTCTTTGAATCACTTTGTACATTGAGTCACATTGATTTGCTAGAGTGCTAGTAGGGATTGTAAGTTGGTTCTATCAAGAAGATTGATTGGGCTTAATCAAGGCTTCAAAGGAAGTGAATAATCTCATTCCACCTCCAAAGGGCTTGGGGTTCTTTCTAACCGTTCTTGAAGTCGAAGGGGGTTCATTTACCAGACGTAGCATCGAAGACTTGAGTGAAGTGTTCGAAGGGGTGCACGGGTAATCAAGGATCCGAAGATGCAAGGTGCACCAAATTCAAGGGTTACTTGGATTTTGGGGGAGTGTTTGGATAGGGGTTGAAGAATTAGAATTAATTTCAAGGAACTCTTGTAAACACATTGTAATCAATATTTGTTACTTAGTGGATGACCTTGGTGAAGGAGTACTTCATCAAGAAGAGTAGACGTAGCTCTAGAGAGCACGAAAAAGAGCGAACTACTATAAAAATATTGGTGTTATCTCTCTTCCCTTTCCTCTTTATGTTTTACTATTGCATGTGATTAATTGGATAATTGATAGAATAATTGCTCGTGTTGATCTAAGTTGTTTTTCATTAAAAATTAATCTAATTCATTGAATTAGGTTTTATATAATTTTCTTAGATCAATTGATTGCTAAATCTATTCGATTATTCAATCATACATGTATTGTGTTTTGATTTGATAGCATAGTATTTTGTTCACATAGGTTTGGTTTGAAATTGATATAAGTTTTGTATATTGTTCAAGGTTGATTAATGTTTGATTGTATAATAAGATTTCTATCGTGAATCTATCAATTCTAAGATTAAATCTTATTGCACGTATATTTGTCTTTTTTATTCATTGTTTGTGATTGTTCAAGCACAATTCCAATAGTCAATTTTGTTAAACTCGGTTTTAAACAAATCTCCGAAAAAACTTTTCAAAAAGCTATTCACCCCCCCTCTAGCTTGGCAACCTAATAGCCATATTGACCAACAAGTGGTATCATAGAGCTTGGTTTCTTCTTACGGCTAACTACCAAAAGAGTTGATCCATATGGCTAATAAGGAGCCCAAGGGGGCGTATAATAGAACTCCTATTTTCGACAGAGAAAATTACGACTATTGGAAAGAATGCATGAGCGTTCACATCCAATCAGTGGAAGTTGTTGTCAACGAGCGGTTTCAACCGCAAGTTGTGGCCAGTGGTGTGGCACAAGATAAGTCAAAAGCCGATTGGAGCGATGATGACAAAAAGAAGGTCCAATAGGATTTGAAGGCACATAATATCCTCATCTCCTCTCTTGGGGTAAATGAGTATCATTCCGTATCTCATTGTAAGACCTCTAAAGATAAGTGGGACGCATTGGAAACCCTTCACGAAGGAACCAATGTAGATAAACAATAAAAAATTAATACCCTTGTGCAACAATATGAGCTTTTTTGCATGAATGATGGTGAAACTATCTCCTCTATGCAAATGAGATCTACTCATATTGTAAACAAGTTGCAAAACCTTGGTAAAACAATTTCAAACCAAGATTGCACTAATAAAATTTTGAGATGTATGACAAAGGAATGGCAACCCAAGGTTACCGCTATCAAGGAATCACAAAATCTCAATGCTCTTAGTATGATCACACTATTTGGCAAACTAAAGGAACATGAGCATGAGATCAATTGCTTCAAGTCAAGTGAGGATGAGAGAAAGTTGAAGGACAAGAAACCAGTTGTGTTCAAAGCCTCTTCATCACAGGCAAGTTCATCTAACAATAGTGAAGGTGACTCCGGAGGAGAATCACCAAATGAAGAAGATATGGCTCTCTTTGTGAAACACTTTAATCGTTACATCAAAAAGCATGGACTAAGACGTAGCGACAAAACTCCTAGAAGATCACAAACAAAAGGAGAGAATAGCAAAGAAGAAAATGGCCTAAGTTGCTTTGGATGTGGCAAAGTTGGTCATCTAAAAAGTGAATGTCCCGAGCTGATCAAGTCAAAAGGAAAAGCAAGTTCATCCGATAAATCAAAAGGAAGGAGAGCTTACATATACATAGCATGGGAAGACGATGAAGCATCATCCACTTAAAGTGACTCCGAAAATGATGAAATTGCTCAACTATGCTTCATGGGACAAAGAAAGAAATCAATTGAGGTTAGTGACCGAAAATCCAAACTTAATCCATCCTATGATGAGTTGCAAAATGTTCTTTTAGAAATGCATGGAGATCCCATGAATGCTTTTAAAACTATTGGAACCCAAAAGAGAACTATTCTCAAATTGGAAGCCGAAATTATAAAAATGAGAAAAGATTTTGAAAACTTAAAAAATGAACATGCATCTCTAAAGAAAGAAATATTTGCAACTCCACCTAAAGAGTCACCTACTATTGATGCTCCTAAGTTATCAAATGAGGACATTAATACTTTCTTAGCTTGTCCTAGACTATAATTGGAGATTGTCTCTCTAAAAAGTAAGATATAACAATTTACTAGTGTCTCGATGAATTTTGCCAATCGATTTGCAAAAACTTCAAGCTTTAAGAATTCCTCTAGAAAAATGCAAAATTCATGAGCACAAAGTAAGGTGCAACTATTGTAGAAAAATCGGGCATACCACACCAAATTGCCATGTTATGAAAATTCTAGTTCCAAAAGGCATTATGAAGTGGGTACCCAATTGTCTACTTTTGTCACTAATCCCAAGGACCCAACTTGTATTGCGGACCTAAATCTTACCTAAATATCTTGTAGTAATGCCTTGCAACCTCGCAAAGGAAGTGGTATTTGGATAGCGGTTGCTCAAGGCATATGATGGGGGACACCTCAATGTTTATTGACTTTACAAGGAAAGAAAAAGGGTTTGTCTCCTATGGAGATAACAACCAAGCTAAGATCTTAGGTAAGGGTGTTGTGGGAAATCTCTCCACAACCACCATGTCATACCCCAATTTTTGACCAAAAATGTCACTGACACGTGTCGTTGGACCTGGATTCATACGTCGTCTGACCCCGATTAGTCTCTGATTTTCAGTGAAAATTTCGGCAGAGAGGTATTTTAAAATACCTCATTATAGTTCCGAGTCGGGCCCTCTTCTCTCTGTATTTTGTTTTTTTATC
>Ga0228710_1010463_pt1 | contig 12382 bp, 2 predicted proteins | sample MedpolnodulmetaG_FD_177995 | JGI IMG/M metagenome (GOLD analysis project Ga0228710, IMG submission 177995) | Root nodule microbial communities from Medicago polymorpha collected in Santa Monica, California, United States - pink nodules | ecosystem: Host-associated > Plants > Roots > Nodule...
ATTTGTGATTGTAGGAAATATAAGTTATATGTTATAAAATAATTTATGTACTTTGTATGTTTAAAATACCTTTCTCTACTTGGTACTTTGTGGCCTAAATATTCATATAATATTATGTGATGTTGTTAATGGGCACAAAAAGTTTATTGCTAGTCCAATCCATTAGAAAGAATCATATTATTATCATTATTGTGCACATGTTTATATGATGTTAGGGTAGTTTATTTTTCCCGAAAAATTGTACTTTGATCTACTTATAACATCAAGTCACTACGACTAGTAAGATGACGATTGTATGCATTGGCCAGTGTCATTGCTAGCATGTTGTTCATGATGCATCTCAATTATGGGAAAAATCCGAGAGATAAGTTATTGAGGATGTATGATATGATTTGTGATACTACAAACTAGATATTTAAAGTTTAAAGTCGATTTAAAATACATCAAGGTAGCTAAAATACGAGTTTAAAAATTATTTTCATGAGGTAAAGGATATCACAACTCAAATATACATACTTCTCAATCAAGACTTAGAGAAATCAATTATAAATAAACATCGGTTCAAAGCATAACATTTAAAAACCAAAAAGAGTACAAATTTGATTAGATGTACAAAGTTAAAATATGATTCTTTTATTCGAACTTGATGTCACCTATCAGAGCTGACTATGTCTAAAAATAATAAACGACATAAAATAGAGTCTTGAGAGAAGGAATCTACTTCACTCCAAAACAATATACAACCTATAGAAGCTGAAATTTAAAACATAGAGTCAAGGAAGGAAAATACAAAAAACAAAGGGGTATGTTTTGAAAACATTTAATAGAAGAAATCAAATTAGAGAACATACAAAATAACAAGTAAATATCATATCATTCACCACACAAATAATCAACAATCGTCAATATATAATAATATTTCAATTCAGAATGTCTAAATGAGACAATCACAAATCAACATTAAGTACCTATCTACTTAAACTCTAATTCTTATAATTTGGTTCCCTTATATTCTATAAAGGTTCATGCCTATCTCTATGGTATTGCACTGCTGATTCATGAGATTGTCACATCTCTCTCGTGATATTGCACCACATCAGGTGTGATATTTATCTCTAGTGATACCACATTATACAGACCCAATGAATCACGTGCTTCTATACTATTAGTATTTTTTCTCTCTAGTTATACCGCACGTGGTCTATTCTCTCTAGTGATACTGCATCACATCTAGTATAATACATCTCTAGTGATATTGCATCGTACCAACCATATAAATTAGATACTTATAAATTGAAAGTGTGCTTATTTCTAATCATATTGCACCATATGGTCGTTTTTCTCTTGTGATATGATACTTCTTTCTAGTTATACTGTATCTTACCAACCCTATGAATTAGATACTCCTCAAATTTCACTTAGCCTTGTCAGAACATACCTATATTTTGTGAAAAAAATCTCCACTTCAAGACCCCAAACATCTAATTCCTTCCCTCACTAACTTAAGAGCACCATTTGCAGCATGATTTGGAACTATCACTATTTCAATATCTATGAGGTAATCATAAAAATATATATACAACTCAAGTTGATAACAAAAAATTCATTACTCATGTATTATTACCTCAGGATATCATATTCCAAATCACTTACAAGCATGTCACATGTATAATTATCAAACAATTCAAATAATCAAATCAAACTATTAAGACAACTCAAGAGTAAAACACAAATTTACACAATTGCATTAATGAAAAAAATTTTAAAAAATTTAAATAAATCAAAACCTTGATATAGTTTCTAACTCCTCTTTTAATCCTACATTTTCAGATTTTCATATTAGACGATTTTCACTCAAAGGACTATGACCATTTGTAGCGATCCACGATGAAATTATTGAAAATACTATTTTTCCATTCACCACACTTATTTTACACTATGAATTTGTAATGATTTTCACCTCATACCTGTTTTTGATGCGTTTTCACACGCTAATCCTTGTCCCACATAAAAAATCTATTGTCCTAGTAAAGGACGAGAAAATGGCAACATTAGTTTTATTACACAATTGATTTGCACCAAATATAATTTCTATACATTTTCCTGCATGGCTGCCATTAAAAATATGTCTCTTGTGGCATCTTCATTTGCTTTATATTCCCTTATTGTTGTTCTCTCTCTCTAGTAGATTAATTTTTTTTCTCTCTCACTCGACACATAGGCCAAAAAATCATTCAAACAAACACAAACAAACCCACACCTATATTATTTTTCTTTCCTCTTATGTTTTCTAGAAATATGAACCAATAACATAAACACACATAATTACTTATTTTATTCCCCAACTCAAATTAAAACATTATTCTCAAAATACTCATACTAAAATACTAGCATTTTAGACAATAATTAAAACAATAGCTATGACATCTCACTAGATTCTCAACCACCACCTTCCAGCCCAAATCCAAATCGCTCTTTCACAATGTAGCCTCTAATGATGGCAATGGTCTACTCAGCCCTTGCGGCAACACCTCCATCAAACCCCATTTGGGCTCAGTCAAAATGATCACCAAATGAAATAGGTTTTTTTTATTTGATTCTTACTTGTTTTAGTTTTAAACTCTTATTTTTTTCATCATCTGATGGATAAAATGTTGGTTGTTCAATTTAAATCAAAGTCTGTTAAGGAATTCATATGGGTTTTTATCAGATCTGGTTTCTAGATGAAGACAATGAGCTTGTTAATTAACAGTGACAATATGATTTGTTGTTGTTTTTAGTTTGTGGCTAACTTGTCGTAATGTTTTGCGGTTCATTTTATCGCCGATCAATAACATATGTTGAAATTCTAGCACACTTGTTTTAATATGTTCTGTACGATGTTTTAACGTTTGCAATGTTCAGTTCAATGTACCAACATCACGCGACAAACAGAAATAAAAACAAGAAAAATAAATGACAAGAAAGTAAAGAACACAGTGAGTTTGTTGACCCAGTTCGGTGACAAACACACCTACTCTGGGGGCAACCAAGCCAGGAGTAGACCACATGTAGACTCAAAACCCTAAAAATCTAAACTTTTTAGTATGACGGCTTGAATAAATAATTAGGTCTTGAAGTCTCCCTTATATACTGAAGAAGCTTAGACTAAATATTCTTGTTGGGCTTCAACACAAAACAGATCGGTTCAGCTAATCTGCAAAACAAGAATTAGAAACAAATATGGAAAGTCATAAAATGTCGGAACATTTATCGGATCGTTCCAACCAATAACAAATATTTCCTAAAATAGAAATACTACTTTAGAAATATTCCACAGCTGATTCCTATGAAGATATGCGCGTTGCTTGGTCAATAAGATAAGGAAATATTGTTTCCTTAAACAATAAAGGGTGCGCGTACAAATAGGCATGAACCCAGGCACACTGAACCGTGTCAGGATGTTGGAACATTGTATCCAACATCCTACAGAGATGCCTAACCAAATGTTGGAACATTGGTTCCAACTTACACAACAAGGACATTTGTTTTAGCAATAATGCAGCCAATACAAATACCCAAGATATGTGAACCTCCTTGACTTTGCAGAGGTTTTCTTGGTTAGCGAATGTTTGGTGATTTTTGGGGTTCGAGCAGTTAAATCTTTGGCTGGAGTGTTTGTTGTTTATTGGGTTCTAATTTTTTATTTGGATTTGGTTCAAGATTCGCAACGACGGTGACTCACGCCACCGTCGCTGTTGTTCAAGTCATTGTTTTACGAAAGTTTTACAAAGGACCGTTAGGCTAGAAATATCCACGAATACTTGTTGGTTTTTTGTTGCAATGGGTTGTCGGTGAGTGAACCTGTTTTTTGTATTGGCGTTCAGGTTCACTCGTCCCTTTCAAGATCTTGGTTCAGTGCTAGTAAATGGTCATAAACCTCTTTTAAATTCATTTGGTTTCATGCCCGTACGGAACATGTTCCCTAAATTGTGCATTGCTGTGAAATAGTATGCGTGCTTCAAACTTAGATTAGTAATTATTTGATCTTTAGGGTTGTTTTGTATCACCTATTTGGTCGTTATTATTTGTTTTTTTAATCTACATCAGATGTTGCAGATCCATCTGCACCCATTTTTCTTTTAAAAAAAATTGACAAATATAATATTGATGCATTAAATTAAACACTAAATCAAATCGAACGTATGTGGAAACACAACATGATCAATACACATACAAAGTAAGTAAATAAGAAAAAATATCATGAAATAACTAACACGCATATACCCATAAAATCACTTGAAATAATAACTAACGATTATAGGGTGAACATAGATATATAAAAAAATAGTTTCTGGAACATCAGAGGTGTTGCATGATTGACTCGAGGATGTGTGGTTTCTCATGTGCGGTGTTTTAAATGAAAATTTTACTTGCTTTCGTCTCATATTTCTAAAGTTTCTAGATTCATAGTCCATATATGTTTTCCTCGTAATATATTTAAATGTTTTTCTTTTAAGAATATTTAGATTTTATTGGCTGGAACACGCCTTATACTCATTATATATATTTATATATGTATGTATGTATGTATGTATGTGTGTCTTTGAAAAATATTTAACATACATTTAAGGCTATCAAAGAAATTGAAAGTTCAGAAAAATATATAAAATTTGTAAGAGAAATTATAAGAGTAACACCATTAGTGTGAGTAAATAAAGTGAAAGATTTATACGCAATAGAGAAATTTCATTACCTTAACAACTTGGAGGTGTTTACAATAACCTTTGACGCACCTCATAACAATAACCTTTAATGCACTTGTATAACCTTTCAGGAGCAAACATAAATGTTGTATAACAATCGCTAATACTTTTACATCGCACTGTAATGTTAGACAAAGATAAATATATATTACAAAAAAGAGTAAAAGATTATATATAAAATCAACGAAACATGAGAATGAGGACATGACATTACCCAAAACCGATATGCCGTCAACAACAACAACAAGACATAAGGAAACCAAAAGGATCACAATATAAATAATTTTGAGAGTTTCAGCCATTTATTTTCACCTGTTCATGTAACATATTTAAATTGGTTTGATAACATTATATACTAAAATCCCTCTATTTATGTTTACATCAATTGAATAGTTTTTAATAATTATGTTGTTGGAAGAAACTTGTCTTTAAAATTAGAAAAAAAAAATTAAATGTCTTTAAAAAATATTGTTGAGTCATATTTGACCCTTTAACTCATAATATATACCCCAATTTTTCAAATAATTACAGTTCATTTTTATTCACCAACCTTTCATCATCATCATCATCATCATCATCATCATTATTTCTTATATATTCATTCAAATAGAGAGAAGACAACCAACATTATATTTTGTTGGTATGTGATAAGTGCAATTTCTAGCATCAAAGTATTGAGTTTATTGATCCACAAAGACATGGAAAACGAACCATTCATCTATTTTGATAATCAAAATTGATACTAGCTTTCCTTTTATCTTGCATTTCAAAATGGGAACTTTGAGTTTATAGATCCACGAAGACATGAAAAATGAACCATTCATATATTTTCGTAAAAATGACATTATTAAACAACAATGGAAACACATACATGTCCGTCAACAATGGTTAATTTGGTGGCAATTGCAATCGGTGAGAAGTAACCAAAAAATCAATTAATGAATAAAAAGTATAGATGAAAAGGCAACACATCAATTGATAGATGAAAAGGCAAAGAATCAATTTTAATACATTGGATCTTCTTTATTATGGCTTCTATTTTTATTTTATAAAGTAAATTAATTTTTAGATGATTATGTTGCATTATGCCGATGTGGCACGTCCATCTAACAATGTCACCCTTTGTTCAAAACCTCTTCTTAAGTTGGCATCCTGCCTACATAACAAGTCTCTACGTAAGCCCAATATTAATTACATTAGTTTATTTTTAATTGCATTTTTTAATAAGCATTTTCACTTTTTTTGTAGTATATTTTTTTCCTTTTCATAATAGTCGATAAATAAGAATGATGCATGTGAGGTGATGATGGAATAACATGATATTTTTAACTATGTTTTTAGTATATTTCCTTGCATTTGAAGGCAAATTATAAGTTTATTAGAGGACTTGTCACTGGTTTGAGGAACTTTTTGTATTTTTTTCACTCAAGTCGCTGTAATTTACTTTTATCCTAAATTATAAGACAATGATTTTTAGAAGGTTTTTGAATACAATACAAAGTGAAGAAAAATCATTGGAAATTTCAAAGCATCACAAGACGGAAGAACGAGTGAAAAAGGTTGAAAACAGCTAAATCGCACTTGAAGGGCTCCCTCATGCGCCTCTGCGCATGAGCCTCATGCGCCTCTGCGCATGAGCCTCATGCGCCTCTGCGCATGAGGCTATGTGCCCCTATGGATGGAGGAGCTTTAGCAACTTCCCCATGCGCCCCGTACATGGACTAGACCAGGGAGTGCTGATTGGTAAGTCGCTTTTGGTGGAAAAACCCTATTTTCACTCTCTTAACCCCTAAGAAACCTTGAACTATAAATAGAGATCGTTGCACATACTTTAACTCATTTAGAAAACTAGCAGTAGCAAAGCAAGGTCAAGCATCAAGAGCTTCAAGGAAGAGGATCTTAATCCTCCTCTTGTTCTCTCTAGGGTCTACTTTTTCTATTATTTTGTAATGATGTCGGTTTTCATGAGCACCTAAACCTCTTTGATTAGGGCTTCACGATGAACCCCTTCTTATTTGTTGGATTCTTTTTATAAATTTTTTATTCAGTTTATATTCTAAAGTCTGATTTAATTCGTATATATATGTTTCTCTACCACATCCTAGATGGAGCAATATTAGGATTATTAACCCTCGCCTGTAATCAAACAAGGCAGTGGTGAATTGCTTGGTTTCTAATATAATTGAATCTTATTATGAATTTAGGGTTATAACTCATCTTTAGGGACCCACATAATTTTCAAGGGCGAATTGAAGAGAAAGCTACGAAGGTGAGAAAAACACAAGAGGATTGTTGAATTGTGTTGGCTTTTCTAACTTTTTCAAATTGTTTCACAAGTCATAGTCTGAATTTGTTCAGAGTTTGGGTACAACAGATAAAATCAAACACACACAAACAAATATATATATATATATATATATATATATATATATAGAGAGAGAGAGAGAGAGAGAGAGAGAGAGAGAGAACAGAAAACAATTATACTAGTTCCTCGTACGATCCAAAAGTAGTCCAGTCTGCTTGAACTTCCATGGGATTTTCACTATAATCGCAACTAATTACAATTGCTCAAAGACACAACCAAGAGACTTCCTATGTTGAAGCATGCAAGCAAGAGACTTTTAAATGCTCAATCAAAGCTAAAAGAGATTGTAACGTCCCAGATTTTTTATCCAAGACATTAATTAAAAATATTCATTTTCTTTAGAAAATATGATGCTATTTTTTTTAAATATACTATTGAAATGAAACTAATTGAAAGATAAACTATTTAAATAAATTGATAGAAAATTACTATTTAAAAGTTACTATTTTTTAATAGAAGAAAATAATACACTTCAAAAATACTTTTGAATTAGATATACAATCTAATAAACCCATTTTTGCTCCCGCGTACACTTCAATCACACATCAACTTCATATTTCTTTTTTTGACACCTACAACATTTTATTAATCTAAGGGTCAATTTTCCTATCCAAATTGGTTCATACTCAAAGCACAAAAAACAATATCATAAATAGATAGTATCATAACTTCTCAATCAAAAAGAAATAAAAATATAGCCAACCCATATAAGAAAAAGTTCATAAACATTTCTATTGAAATAAGAGAAGTTAATCAATTAATACCACACAATATATAATGGACTCAAATGCAATTATGCATGCTCCTGATAACTAAATGATTCAGATATAGTCAGCCCGTCACTAAGGCATCACACAAAATATTTAACCCGCCACACAGGCATCACACAGAGTATGCACATGTCATGCATGATGATGAAAAGAAGTTTACCCGCCACTAAGACATCACATAGAAAATGCATAATGATAATAAAACATAATTCCCACCACTTAGGTAAACACAGTTAAAATAAAATACATGCCACATAGGTAGACAAAGAGAAAGTACATATACCACGTGATAAGCAACAGGTTCTCAAAATTCATATAATTACTTTCAGACATAATATTTATTCAAACTTTAATCACTTAAATATATTCTTTTCGTAATAATTTATGGGAAAAAAGCCCTTACCTTGGATGCCTTCCTTCACAGTTGACACACTAGAATTCACAAAGTACTCGGAAAGGAAGAAGGCCAAGAGACGAAATTAAAGAAAATGGATTGATCATCAGAGGGACTTAAAAACTTATTTTAGATTTACAAAAGAGGGATGGTGGTGAGTGAGGTTTAGAGTGGTTATGTCCTATGAATATAAAATGAGTGCTGAGACCTGAGAGATGTTACACAAATCTAGATTTTGTATGAATATAAAATGTGAAGAGTTTGAAGCTAAAAGGCAGCGAGGGAATCATTGAAATTCACTTAAATTGGAGTTAAGACAATTTTAATGAAAATTATTTGGTAATGACTATACTACAAAATTAAAGAGGAATAATTCAGTTTAAATATCAATTATTGTAGGCAAGTAAATACAGGCGGTACAAGATCACGTTTGTGTTAATGCTGATGAACTCACATGGCAAGTCATAAAATAGATTTTAAATTCAGTCAAAAACGTTATATGAGTGGAACCTTAGAAAAATCAATATTTTTTTTGTCTTGCTACAAGGGTTCACTCACGTAAGAAATGATTTAGGAAGTGATCCAAGCATTCATTGGCTTGCTAACAAGAATTGATCCAAGTAATGAAAATTACTTATTGCATAAAATAAAAATAAATGATATCAAAATTATCAAAATGCCTTACTAATTGTTCAAAGTAAAAAAAATAGTTTATAACATAATGCATTGGGCTAAAATAATTATTTTCATTCTTGACATCCAAATTGTTTCTAAAGAAATAGATAAACAAAATAGATTAGAATAAAATATAATTTTAAATATTTAATTAAAATTTCATATACCTTAATATTATAAAGAATTAATTAAAAGAAGGGTACATTCTTACATTTTTAACACATAAAATAATTCTTTCGAAAATCAAGAAAATTACTAAAAGGATATAGATAATTTATATAAAATTTTGGGACGTTACAGAGACTTATAAGAGTTTACAAATAAAATAGTGTTTTTATAATTGATATACAATCAGAGGTGTAAGAAATTACTAAACCGAACAATACTCTTAAGACTTAGAATTTATAAGATATGAACTTAGTAAGAAATTCTTAAGTGTTCTATGAGTTTTTGAATTTGACAGAGTAAGGGCATAGTTAAGATTGCAAAGTCTTGTTTTTATTCTTCAAGTCTTCAGCTCCTAATACAAACAAGGAAAATAGAGACGTTAGATTGAGTCTTTGAAAAGTTGTGATCAAGAATGTTGGAATATTACTTGATATGCTAATGTCGTTAATGGGACATTTGAAATTCCTTTCCTGCAACTAGAGTTATTCCTTCATTCCTTTTGTCCCCGAGGTTCTTCGTTTGTATCTGCACGTGATCAGAAGAAGACAAGTTGTACTATCTGAGTGATATAGACAACTTCAGAAGAAGACAAAGCCGACATGGCTTCTTGGTAGGGGTGGTAGTAGGCCAGGCCGCCCGCCAGGGGCCTATGGCTCGGCCTACTTAAAGCTCGGCTTGGTCTAACTTGTTTATTAAACAGGTTAGACTCAAGATTTTTAAAAACCTCATTAATTTAAATGGAACAGGCAAAGGCTTGTAGAAAAGCCTACTAGGCCTCCCAGGCCGGCCCATAAATGTGTAATTATATAAACTACATTATATTAATAATTTTTTTGTTCCATTAAAATTTCAATACTATAATTTTTTTGCAATTGGGATTTTCAATAAGTTATAAAACTCTTGTTATTAATCTCTTATTTCAATTCTAACGAGTACACATACTTTTGAGTATTATCCACTTAATCTCTTACTGTTGTCCTTCTCATCTTATTCCAAATTATAACGAAACCCTATTAGAAACAAAAATATATGGCAATAGATCAAATCTATCAAATACAAAGTTATATGCCTACCAAATAGATTTATAAGCTCTACAAAATTGTATTGGATATATGATAGTCGGATTAGGTAAGTGTACCAAATCGTTTACCAAGTAATAAAGTGATAAGTAGAGTATCATATCCACAGGGATTTTCGTTTCGTCCAAACAATTTGCGTTACTTAATTTTTAAGAATAAAATATAAAAGAGTTTAGGGTTAAGAGATTTGCAATATTTATCTGTTTGCAAAAGAGTAAGTTACCTATTTTGGTTGTAGAAATGTTAGCAGTGGTTAGGATTCTTCGAACCCCCCTTATTCATTTGTTGGAATTCATTAATAGTCAAGTCACGTTCAGTTATTCTAAGTAGACTATCTAAGTGATGAGTCCGTCGAGACATGATAACCTAATCTGTTTGTCAAGTTGCATCTGCTGGTCGCACGGTGATCCTTACGTGTAGGGTCTTACTCTCTCGGTTAATTTCGATCTATCCCTCCGCTTGTTAAGTTGCACCTGCCAGTCATACGGTGATCCTCATGTGTGGGGTTTTACTCCCTCATGGGTAATTGAAACATATACTTAAGTTGTCGTTCATAAATTTCCAAAGGTATGGTGCTAGTGTTCCTAAAGGTTTTCCCATCTATGAATCTTAGGAGTACATAGCACACTCTCCCTCTCAGTAGTTCTACGAACGGGAAACCCTATCAGCGTCTACCTTACCAAGGTTCGACGAGAATATAATAGTCTTTAGTAACTATCCATCAAAACCACGGTAACTTATTGAAGAGTGCTTTGCTACATCAAAATGAGCTTAGAACCTTTAAACTAGTCTCTTCTTGGTAGATAGATATTTTCAATTTTTGAGACAAAATTGTAAATTGAGGATTAAATTAGAGACCATTACAATTTCAATTTCAAAGAGTAAAATTCCTATTTACTCTAATAATATGCATACGTTAGAGACATCGAAAAAGCACACAAAATCGAATATTGAAACAACTTTAGATTTCATCAAAGAAATAGTACAAGCAGCCAATGAAGTGCCTAAAAATCAATAATTGGGGAACCAATTCGGAAGCAATACAAGTTAAAAATAATGATTTGATGATCAACTGTTCTTAATCCCAAATTTTCATAGAAATCAAAACCAACAAGTCCTAGAATTATCAATTTCATCAAAACAATTCGAAGGCATGACAATTTCAGTAAACCCTAATTCCCAAATCATAGAACAAATTGTGAAACAATAAAAAAAATCAAAATATCTTTGTGGAAGAACAACAGCGAATGACGGAGGGTTTGATGATATCAGCAAGTGACAACAACGAATGACAGACGGAGAGAGTGAGTGATGGAGGTTCGATGACAGCAGTGAGTGGTGGAGGTTCCGGAGAGAGTGGTTGCGGCGAGTTCGATTCAGAGAGACTTCGATTGAGAGACTTTGATATTGAGAGAGAAAGGTTTTTCTTTTTTTTTTTGGCAGTGAAAAAGGTTTTTATGTAACTATTAATTTGATTAACACTGTGTTTGGTAGGAAAGAAAAAAGAGAGAGAAGTTGAAGAGAGATAGGGCTGAGCAAAAAGTACCGAACCACCCGCAACCCGTAAAATCCGAGTCAACTGTGGGTTGAACGGGCGGGTAAAGTCGGGTGTAAAAATAGGAACAAACGAGTTTGGATGGATTTATCTGGGCGGGTTCAGATTTCAAAATGTCAACCCAGCGGTGTCCATACCCGCCCGAGATATATTAACAATTAACTCACAATCTCCAATGTACTGCACAGACACATGCAACCTGCCACATCGCTTGGTCAAATCCAACTTTTACTTTATGCATTGTCCTGATACATTCAAGGCAAGTAAGAAAAAGCAACTTTTATACCACAATTTTAATAAATATTTTGTCCTTTTATTTCTACTAATTAACAAAATAAAACACACCTTACTAAAAAAATTATACATAGTGTTGCTTAAATATTGAGTCTTCTTCTCCATCTTTACGTTTTCCCTCTTCTGTAGCCTCTCCTTTATTCCTCAAAAGCCAGTGTCTTAAACACACCACACAAATTAAAGTTTGTTATTTTTCATCAGTTATTACAAGTTTTTTGCGCCTTCTTTTTCTCTTATCTTTAGATTTACATTTCTTAATTTTTCTTTCTTTTCCACTTGATTTAACAACGATGAATTCTTTAAATTGTTATCATTCTTCTGAAATTTAAGATCAAAG
>Ga0228710_1010466_pt1 | contig 12381 bp, 8 predicted proteins | sample MedpolnodulmetaG_FD_177995 | JGI IMG/M metagenome (GOLD analysis project Ga0228710, IMG submission 177995) | Root nodule microbial communities from Medicago polymorpha collected in Santa Monica, California, United States - pink nodules | ecosystem: Host-associated > Plants > Roots > Nodule...
TTTGTCTAAAATTTGTGTGATTATAAAAATAGGCAAATACCCCCCCTCAAATTTAAAACTTATGTAGCAAATACCCCCCTCAAATTTAAAATTCATGTGCAAATATCCCCCTTAAATTTAAAACTTATGTGCAAATTACACTCTGAATCGTTGAATTTGTAACAACTAAGCTCCTTTGAGTTATAAGAATAGGGGCATACGACTTTGTGGTGATGGACATCACTGAAAATTTCTTAAACCGTTGCATAATTTATTCAATTGGACTATGAAGGGATGTTCAATTAGGAACTATTAAAAAATGACATTATTGTAAAATATAGTGGGTCATGTTTAATTAGAGATGAGAAGCTTTAAAAAAATAGAGATGAGAAACATCTCTAAAGCATGCCACAATCTTTATAAAGGTAGCACTGAATTACGTTATTCTAAAGCCAGGTTCATAGGGTGTGGATCCATGATTATTGAGGTTAGTAGGTGTCACTGAATTAAATGATTTATTCAATGCCTTCTTGTTGAGATAATGTTAGCATAAGACATATTTGCAGGCGTGCGAGTTTATATGAGATTGCCGAAACAAAAAATGGCTGAGTTGTTTAGGAAGATAGAGTAAGAAAACCTTATGATAGAGATTAGTAGTAGTTAATCACAATCATAATTAAAATCTAAACTAAAGGTTAAGATTTTGAGTAACTATATGGACTTACTATTGGAGTCAATAAATCTCTTCTCTTTGTTTTTATATATTATCCCAATTTCAAAATAAGTACAAGCCGGTTACGATGAGGTTAGTACAAACCAGCAAGCACACACCGTAGGGTGTTTTGATTCCTAATATACGATTACAAATTTTTATTAAAATAAAATCTCATTGTTTGCAAACCCTAGGCCAAGGTTTTTGATACGCCATTGTTCGAGCTAAGAGAGAGGAAATGGCGGCTCAATGAGGGTGGAGAGGGTGTTAAAATTGTATGTCGAATGTCTTTTATATAATGTCAAATTTCATTTTTTGTGTCAAAAAGTTATTTCCCTTAGGAAAAACTTATATGAACCACGTCGTCTAGTTAAACTTGAATAAATCTATTACCATCTCATTCAAGGACTTTTGAATATCTAATTATACTTTTTAATTGATATTATGCTCATTACTCTCAAATTATTATTATTCGTTTTACATTTACGATAATGAGAATAATTTGATGAAATTGTTATTTTATTTTATCCATTTACAACTTCTTCTAATTTGCGTGAAACAATTTACTATAACAATTTTCATGGGAGAGATGAAATATTATTTTGAATAAAGAATTCATTTGGTCTCTCGAACAATTTTCTCTCGTCCAATTTAATCCCAATAAAAATAAATCTAAATTAGTTTTTAACATTTTTATACTAAAGATAAATTAGCCACTCGATTTAAAGATTAATTATATCTTCCGTATAAAATGTGATGGACTGGATTCTATTGCTGCTGGGATAAACAACCTTCAAATCCACGTCAAACAAAGTGGTTAAAGAGAAGAAAATGTGTTTCGACAATTAACATATTTTTATACTATTTACGTTTGATATTTTTGGCTTTTTAACACCCGAGAATGTTGATTTCCTACAAAAAAAAAAATCATGCATTATATGTTATGTCTCATACATATATGAATATTGTATTTAAGATGATTGATTTCGTCGTAAAAAAAATTAACATCGCAACTTATTGTCCAATTATGTTTCATTTATGTGTAATCGTCTGTATATCAATTGAAATTTTACATTGACTCTATTGTTTTTAAAACCCAAGTATCGTTGCATTGTCTTTCACTCTTTTGACAATCAGCAATCACATCACAATTTCACAACGGAAGTTTCTTACGAAAAAATGGATTGAATTTTGGCGCAGCCTTTCCCATTCTATCTTCAAAACAAACGTCGGTCCCACACACACACGACATCTGTGTAAGCACATCGCACATTTTGAAATTTCAACGTTCTTCAAACAATGAAAACCAACCTGAACCACTCCATCCTTAACTTTTTGTTTTATTCTATGCAATGTTCCCTTCCTTTTGTTTCGTCTTAACAATGCAGTAGTAAGATAAAAAGACCTAGATAAGAAATAAGTTGAGGATGCTAATACAAGCACTAATAAACATTCTCATCAAATATGATAAATCCAACTATAATTCAACTCGAGCTTGCCATATCTAAACCTCACTTGGAGCATTCATTCATTCAATTATTTAGTTTTTGTTACAATGTTAATAATGTAGGGCTGTATATCTTTAGTCAAGTTCTATTTTAAGACATTATAGTTATGTATATAAATTTCAAGTGGTATTTGTCTGTGTAAAAAAGAAATATATTTGATAAAATAATGTGCTGTGCAAGCTGAATCGTCGTTGAATTGATCATTCAATAAAATAGAGAGCTTATAAGCGAATATATCTTCTTACGTGGAGGTTGAGTTTGAATTAACATTGGTTTAATTTTAAACAAGTTTTATATTTTATCGTTGTAGGGATAAATGTAAATCACTTTATAAGAATTAACATTGATGAAGTTTTATAAAATATGAAGAATATATTTTTTTTACTGGAAAGAATATTGGTATGGTATTAATTAACCCTATATAAAATATAAAAAAAAAAAAGTAGAATTGAAACAAAGTTTAAAAAGACACCGTCCACAACGCTATATGATATCACCTTCGTATTCTTCTTCCGCTTCCGTCAAACACGACTAGTCTAGACTTGTCCAAAAAACCGTTTAATCTCTCTTTCTTCTCCGATTTTCTCTCTTCTGCTAAATTCTAGGGTTTCAAAAACTTCATAGTATCAATCACCTTCATCTTCATCTTCATCTTCATCTTCATCTTCATCCTCATCTTCTTCTTCGTGATGACGACTATGGAAAGCTTAATCGGCTTGGTTAACAGAATCCAACAAGCTTGTACTAAACTCGGTGACTATGGCGGTTCCGATTCCAACAACACTTTCTCTTCTCTTTGGGAAGCTCTTCCTTCCGTCGCCGTCGTCGGTGGTCAGGTACCGTTGCTTCTACAAACTTCTAAATATTGAATTTCATTTTATTATATATTTTACTTTATTTATTTTTGGAGATGAGAACAGAGTTCAGGCAAATCTTCGGTTTTGGAGAGTATCGTTGGACGTGACTTTCTACCTAGAGGATCAGGTTCTCTTTCTTTTTCCTTTTTTTTTTTGTCTTTGTTTTTAGTGATTTATTTTGGTTTGTGGAGTATGTTAGTAGGTGTTTGGATAAACAACTTATTTTGCAGCTTATAACATAAACGCTTATCATATGAACAAGCTATTTCTATAATATAAGATGCAATAGTGAAATTGTTTTCGTAAGCTATCCTGAAGAGTTAATGGAAATAATTTGAAAATAGCTTATACTGGTTATTAAAAAAAATGAAATACCGACATAGACACGTTACAGACATGTCAACAGCAGTAAAAATTTGAAAAAACTAATGAATTGAACGTAATCACCTGTGTCGGACATCAGACAGGCTCTCTATCAAAAGTGTCCGTGCTACATAGAGTTTATCAACATGTCGTAAGCTGTTTTCATAACTTCTACCAAACAGTATCACAAGTGTTTATGCTAGTAGATAAGTTCAAATAAGCCAATCTACACAGGCTCTTAGTCTATTTAGGTAATTTAGTTATATTTTGTGTTGTTGCTTGCGATTTGTAAGTTGATGTGTGTGTTTGTGAATTGAATTTGAAGTGGAATTTGGATTTGAATTGCAGGGATTGTGACGAGGCGTCCATTGGTGTTACAGCTTCATAAGATAGAAGATGGTGAAAAAGAGTATGCTGAGTTTCTTCACAGACCAGGAAGAAAGATAACCGATTTTGGTAATGTTGTTCATTATATCTATATTCTGTTTTCTTTCTTCGATTTTTATTGTTTTTATTGCTTCTTTAATATCTGTGTAGTAGATTATAAGTTGATGTGTTTGATCCGTTAGTCGAGATATGTAGTGTAACACACGATAGCATATTCACTCACTAATTTTGGGAATAAGATACTCTTCTTTTTGTTTCTTCTATTAATTAATGGGTTGTTTGTAACTGAAGTCGAAAGCTCCTTACTTGTTAGCGAACCTTTTGAACTTGTTTGGTTTCATACCTGTATATCATCTTAATCGGCCTCTATTATGTTTTAATTGTTTGCATATGTGTTTCTTCCGTAATTTTGGTGGCAGGTTTTATGCTTTACTCTATTAGACTCGTTCACATTTTTATGTAATCATAGCATTAATCTTTCGAGTGATTTGTTTTTCATCATTATTCATGGACTAATAAATAATAATCAAGCTTACCAGTGCAAGAATTTGAATGCTATTGCTAAATCTTTTTTTAGTGTAGTTCATATATATGACAATAATGTTTATGTCTTTATTTTTTAATTCTGGTTTTCCTGATGCAGCGGTGGTTCGCCAGGAAATTCAAGACGAAACTGATAGAATTACGGGAAAGACAAAGCAAATATCTCCTATTCCAATTCATCTTAGCATTTATTCTCCAAATGGTACGATTCAATGGTTGCTGTCTTTTTCTGAAAATTTTAGTAGATGTTTGCTGTAAACTCACGTTTGACACTTCCATAGCTTACTTTTGAATTAAAGTAATTTTTGGTATTGAAATATAGAAAATAGTTCAAAACAGAGGTATTGGTATTTTTTTACCTCCCAAGTAGTTTTCTAATGAATATAACAATTCCATACACTGTGTGCTTGTTGGCGAAGTAAGCTCCGTCACATAAGTCATTGGCTGAACACTATAAGGAATCAACAATCCCATTCTTTAAAATGAAAGATGCAAAATCTTCTGCTTGAAACAAATCCTTGATTATTTTCCATCCAAACCTCTGAATCTGCTTCATGAAATTCCCCCCCGCATTTCTGTGTGAAGTTGAGAATGTATAAGACAGAAAATTTTCCATGTTTGCTGGATAAGCCCAAGGCTATCAGAAAATTGCTGCATCTCATAAGCTAATAACATATTTACATTTTAAATGGAACCCTAGGGTAGCAATATTCTTAATCAATTGTGCTATATGACTGTAAATCTTTGGGTGAGGTGCAAGGGATTGGAGTTTAGGGGGGATAGGGATCTTGAAGAATTTCGGGGGCCCTAGGGGGAATGCTTTCCACTCCTTCCTTTCATGCAGCCTGCACATAGCATTAAGGATCTGAAAGGAAACAGAACTGCAATCTCTCCCACCTGCTAGTGAAGATAAGCAAAAAGAGTCAAGTAAAGGCAAAAGTGATAAAAAAAAATAAAAAACCAGAGGGATCCCTCAATCAAAAAATCTTGGATAATAAAAGTTTCTCGAAACCTTGCCAAATGCTACTACATATTCAGGTGATCAGGGAAGAGTTAGAAAAGAAATATCGAATAGAAAAGGGAAAATTTCAAAGAAAATAATGTGAACAATCTATATAAAACTGGAACCATTTAACCAAGGAAAGGAAGAATAGTCTAGAGCGATAAATTTGCCAAAGACTAGAATAACACTGAATTGTTGGTTGGACATCCTAAATATTTTATGGTTACCTAGAAGCTGTTTGCTTCCATTTTAATGGGGCGGGAGGATTAGCACCTCTTTTTGTAGGATCTAGCTAGTTACCTGCTCTCTAGGTAGTTGCAACTACCTCTTTTGCAATTTCTTGAATGTCTTTTTTAGTGTTTCTTTAGTTTCACGTGTTTAAGGTTACGGCACTTCGAAAAAGGATTTGAATTTTTTAATTTTAATTTTTTTTTTTTCATTTGATAAAGGTTTAAGTGTATATTTAATATTTATTTTTTAACTTTGCATTTCGTTGATGTATAACTATATATGGATCAGAAGAGACTAGTTATTCAATGGTTTTGAAGTCTACCAATCATATTTCGTGATTCCTAATTCAATTTCTGTTTTTTTGAGCAGTTGTCAACCTAACTTTGATTGATTTGCCGGGGTTGACTAAAGTTGCTGTAGGTATAATTTGCATTCAACTGTTGCTATAAATTTTTTATTTTAAATTTTAAAAAAAAATATGGTGCTCAAAATGATAACCTTTAGTGAAATGTTCACAACTATGTCATTTTCAGAAGGACAGTCTGAGAGTATTGTTGAAGATATTGAAAATATGGTTCGATCTTTTATTGATAAGGTAAAAGGAAGTTGTTCCATTTTTAATTTATCCCCATTATTCTGGTTGAATGTTAATTTGGATGATGTCCCTATAATATTATTAAGGAAAATTTCGATGCTATATGGGAATGAATGTTTGATGGTAATTTGGTAAAGAACCAATTAGAAAGTAAGTAGTGTTGCCATCTTGGATTGATGAAAATGATAAATTTGATGAGTGGCCACACAAGATGAGACACTACTAGGAATGGAATCTGAATGGTTTAGAGAGAATGTTGGGATAGCATCTGTTATAGAGAATACGGGAGTCTCGTTTTCTATGGTTTGTGTATGTCATGGATGGAGGATAGTCAGATCACTAGAGGTAGAGGAAGACCTAGAAAAAACATAAGAGAAACTATTAAGAAGATTTAGAGATCAATGAGTTGGATCGTAATATGGTTTATGATAGAACATTATAGTGTAATTTGATCCATGTAGCCGACCCCACTTAGTGAGATAAGGCTTGGTGGTTGTTGTGTATGTATGGAGAAGACCCATAGTTCATGGAAGCACTACCATAAGGGCAACCCGGTGCACTAAAGCTCCCGCACACACAGGGTCCGGGAAGGGGTCCTACCATTCGGTGTATTGTACGCAGCCTTACCTTGTTTTTTACACAAGAGGCTGTTTCCAAGACTTGAACCCGTGACCTTCCAGTCACATGACAACAACTTTACCAGTTGCGGTAAATTAAATGGAGAATCATTTAACTGGTAGAGATATAAAGACCCAAAAAAATTATAAGCCAAACTATTAAGAGAGGTTTTGATTAAAAGGTCCACATTAGACATTAGACATGGTTCACAGTAGGACATTATGGCGTTGATTGTTGATGCTCTTTTCATTTATTTGTTTTGCATTGGGGCTACAATTATGAACTGCATATTGTCAAACAAAATCTCTTACTATGCTTCTAATGGTGAATTAACAAGAGAGATAGCATCAAAATTCATATTTTCTTTAACCAATAATTTTTGCTTTTGGCAGCCTAATTGTATCATACTGGCTATATCTCCAGCCAACCAGGACATAGCAACTTCTGATGCTATCAAAATTTCCAGGGAAGTGGACCCCTCAGGTATGTTAATGTACCGTGGATCTATTGCTTCTTGCCTTTGGCCGAGTAATTGTCTGTCACTAAAATCCTTGTCTGTTAACTGTCCAGGTGAGAGGACATTTGGCGTGCTGACAAAGCTGGATTTGATGGACAAAGGAACTAATGCATTGGATGTAATCTCTCTCACACTCTCTCTGGCATGATTCCTTTTATAATTGGTTTGTCCTTTCACCTGTTTTTTTTCCCTTTTAGGTCCTTGAAGGGAGATCTTATCGTCTGCAACATCCTTGGGTCGGTGTAGTAAATCGATCTCAAGCAGATATCAACAAAAATACTGATATGATTGTTGCCAGGCGCAAGGAGGTTGAGTATTTTGAAACCAGTCCTGACTATGGCCACTTAGCCAGTAAAATGGGTTCAGAGTACCTTGCAAAACTGCTCTCACAGGTTTGTATTGTGGAAAGTTGTTTGCCTTTAATGAAATGTAGTATAATTTAACACTGTTTGATTATTTTGCAGCACTTGGAGTCAGTAATTAGGGCACGGATACCTAGTATAACATCTTTGATAAACAAAAGCATCGAAGAACTTGAATCAGAGATGGATCATCTTGGGAGACCAATTGCTGTTGATGCGGGGGTGAGTGGTTTGCATTTGTATTTATTTCAGGATGAGTATAGGCTTTCTATACATCGATTATAATTACATTTTAACTATATCTTTTTCTTTTAGGCTCAACTATACACCATCCTTGAACTTTGCCGCAAATTTGAACGTGTATTCAAAGAGCATTTAGATGGAGGGTAAATATATTCTATCATGCTATACTTTATCTCTATTCTATGACTTTTCTGGGTGGACAGCATGTATAGTTTATAACTTGACGTTTTGGGTCGATACTTGGGTAAAAAATGCTTTTTTATTCCCGCCTTTGTGAAATAGCTTCTGCATAAAGAAAAAATATTTTAATGGAAGAAAGTTATTGCTTAAAATGCTCTTACTTCAAACTTGATATTTGATTCTTTTTACAATAACCATCAACCATGAATTAAATTGGACATCCCAACTCAACAGTGTTCTATTTGTTTTGAGTTAGCGAAATCCAAATTTAATTCTTAGTTATGTTTTCACTGCCGGTTCTTTCTGAGAAAAACTTTTCATACTGCTATGCGAAGGATGGCAGATTTAATATACCAACTGAATATTTAAGCAATTTGGAATGATTTTGTGAAGTTAGCTTTTTGTGATGGACAAGTTGATAGGTTTTCTTTGATTACACAATCACCTCTCTTGTTTATTGTCACAGGCGGCCAGGAGGAGATAGGATATACAATGTGTTTGACAACCAGCTTCCTGCTGCTTTGCGGAAGCTTCCGATTGACAAACATCTTTCTCTTCAGAATGTGAAGAGAGTGGTGTCAGAGGCAGATGGTTACCAGCCTCACTTAATTGCCCCAGAGCAAGGTTACCGGAGACTGATTGAAGGGACTCTCAGTTACTTTAGAGGCCCAGCCGAAGCTTCAGTTGATGCAGTAAGCAGCCCTAGTCGTTTTCTTTTTTGCATTTGTGTTAAAGCTAACATGAACAAAAATACTAAGCTATATCTCTATGATCTGGATGTAGGTTCACTTTGTACTAAAAGAACTTGTGAGAAAATCCATAGGTGAAACTGAGGTAAATTTTTTGGATTCATTTTGTAGTAAGCCCTGTTTGAAATGTACTTAGAATAGTCAATAAAGCACAAATTGTGTCTCTGAACAGGAATTGAGACGTTTCCCTACCCTTCAAGCCGAATTAGCTGCGGCTACAACTGAGGCTCTGGAGAGGTTCCGTGATGAGAGTAAGAAGACAACTATCCGGCTTGTGGATATGGAGGCTTCATATCTTACTGTGGATTTCTTTCGTAGACTTCCTCAAGAAATGGATAAAGCTGGTAATCCAGCTCAACCTACTAATCCATCTAATCGGGGTAATCCAGATCAACCTACTAATCCATCTAACCGTGCTGGCATAAATGACGATCGATACGGTGAGGGGCATTTTAGAAGGATTGGATCAAATGTGTCATCCTACATAGGTATGGTGTCGGACACACTCAGGGTCACTATTCCAAAGGCCGTGGTTTATTGTCAAGTCAGAGAAGCAAAACAGTCATTGCTAAACTTTTTCTACACACAAATAGGAAAGAAAGAGGTACTCTCTCTCTCTCTCTCACACACACACACACACACACACAATGGAAAACTCACTTCTCTTCCTTATCCATGCAATTGCAATTTTGGATTTATCTTTCATGTCCAACCTCTTTTGGTAACAAAGACATTAAAAGCAATCGAATAAAATACTATCAGTGTTTTTATAAATGATGCGGATTAAATGTCTTGATTATGGAAGGAGAATAGTCTTGGGCTTGGATTAGATTTCCTTTCAAACTGATATTCTACTAGGAGTTTGTTAACTAAAAGGAATACATTGAAATCATTTATTTGATCACATAGCCAGTGTCCCCATATGAATTTTTCAGTACCGTGTAAGTGTATTTTTGTAAGCATGATGAGCACAAAAATTATAAGCATGGTATAAAATATTGAACTTTCTCATTCTGTCCTTACTGTTTCATGCTAAATTCAATTGCTCTCTAGTCTACATCTACATTAATAAAAACATTGAACATGTCCTATAATATCCTAGCATAAAATCTGCCGTAGACCATTACATGGATGTGGTTCCTCTAAAGTGAACTCACTTTAGAAGGTACACTAACAATTGGATTTATAACCTTGTAAACATACATTTATGTGAATGTGGCTAATTATGAAACCATACATTTATGCTCATAATACCTGTTTTATTGTTTTCATTATATCCGAGATTTTGACTGCTATTAATGTTGGTGCAGGCTAAACAGCTATCTGATATATTAGATGAAGACCCTACTGTGATGGAGAGAAGACAACAATGTTTCAAAAGGCTTGAACTATATAAAGCAGCAAGGGATGAAATTGATTCGGTTTCTTGGGTAAGATGAGCTTGGTTGCTATTTGACTGTCTTCAGTGGGTTGTATTATATGTAGCCTGTAGTTATTGATGGTGGGTTGAGTACCCAGATTTGATTTTTATAGTTTGTATTATTTAGTTGCTAAGCCATTTTTTTATTTCTCAATTTATATGATCACGTTATTATTTGTATTGTCTGAAGAGTTGATATGTACGTAAGCAGCAGCACGGACCACTAACTATTCAACTTTGATCAAAATTGAAAGTCATACTTGCACATTACAATTCTGAATTGTGTTGTGTACAGCTGTTTAATTAGATAGTAGACTATGCATCTCAACACTTAATCAATAACGCCATTCATATGAACGGTGAGATATCACACGTAATCAAATCGCGTCCCAAATCTTAGTATGTGAATGCATCTCAGCTGATTTTCTTGTTTTAGAATTTTTCCATTTGTCCCTTTGAAAAAATCTTAAAATAATTAGAATGCTATCATTTTGTTCCCTTCATTAATATGTGGCAATGTCCAGTTGTTTAAATTTTTGCCGCATCAGCATGACATGGATATTAAAATAGAATATGTTTTCCTTCTTCTTAGAGAACTAAAATCAATACTAGTTCAAATGTCTGAAACTACGATATAAATAACCTAATTAACTAGTGTCTTCTCTTGATGTTGCTATAGATCTCTCTCTTAGGCTGCTTCAATAGAAATTCCACTCGCATTTTCTTTGTTTTATTAAAGAGTTGGATAAATTTAACTATTTTTTGTAGATCCTCAAACACATTATATCTAAAGAGTGATGTTACATTTTACAAAAGGTGATCAAAACGAAATACACAAATCCATGGAAATCCTCTCTATCTATCTATCTATCTATCTATCTATCTATCTATCTATCTATCTCTCTCTCTCTCTCTCCCCCCCCTCTCTCTCTCTCTCTCTCTCTCTCCTCTCCCTCTCTCTCTCTCTCTCTCTCTCTCTCTATTTCTCTAATAAGTTAGCACTAGTAATTCAATTTCGTTTTCGGTCTCTCATCAACAACCATCTTATAAATATTCAAATAGCGACCAAAAGATCACAATTGTTAAGCACATATCTGACATATTCTTAACTTTCAATAGCTCTTCCTTTTGCTATGATAGATAATTGATTGTAAAAAGGTCGTCACAAAAGATTTGCGTCTCCATGCAATCCCTTGTTGGGGAATACACCTTTTGGGAAACACAGTAACAAAATCATGACTTGCGTTACATGTCATGTAGCAACCCAAGATTGATATTTATGCACGGCTTCTTGGTTAGTGTTGTCTAAATAATTTATTGGAATATAGTTAAAAAAAGGATGCACACCCGAAATTGATATTAGAATATATCAGTCATCTGTGTTTGATTCGTTCACTATGATTTCGTAATATTATCTGAAATACCCGTCTAATTTTTTTTTACAAACGTCTCATTTTAATTTTAGGGGAAATTATATTGACCTCCCTTGAGGTTTAGCTAAACAACACAAACACCCCCTCTATTTTGTCAAAAAACACCTACCTCCCCTCAAGTTAACACCGTTAAAGAACAGCTAGTGAGAAAATAGATTTATACACTTTTGACTCTTAAATTCTTAGACTTGTGCCCTAGCTTTTTGCATTTTTTCTATGAATTCCTTGAACTGACATTCTTTAATTTACCTCTGAATTTCTCAGGTCTCTCTTTGTTAAGTTTTCTTTTCATGTTAATCGGTATTTTTCACTTTTGTATACTCTGTTAACAAGTTTCTTTTCTTATTAATCAGAATTTCCGTGATTACTTTAGGCGAACCTTCATAATTCCATTGCTATTTTTTTTACTAGCATTAGATAGGTGCTGCCATTTTTGAAAACTGTCAATTGCTCTTTTGTCATGTGCTTACATCAAGATAGCAACTAATTGGTTAAAATTGCATCCCAAAAATTCTAACAGATGTCAATATGTCCATATTGACAATCTATTTTCTTCTCAAAAAATAAATTGAAATACAGAAACACAAAAGGTAGAAAAAAAAGAGAATTTAGTGTGTGGAGTAATAAAGAAAACAATCAACACTAATTATTTAAAAAAAGGAGCCTAATAGTGTTAGTATA
>Ga0228710_1010471_pt1 | contig 12378 bp, 3 predicted proteins | sample MedpolnodulmetaG_FD_177995 | JGI IMG/M metagenome (GOLD analysis project Ga0228710, IMG submission 177995) | Root nodule microbial communities from Medicago polymorpha collected in Santa Monica, California, United States - pink nodules | ecosystem: Host-associated > Plants > Roots > Nodule...
CACACACCACACTCTCTCTCTCTCTCTCTCTCTCTCTCTCTCTCTCTCTCTCTCTCTCTCTCTCTCTCTCTCTCTCTCTCTTACTTAAACACATTTTCTTAATCTGTGTGAAATGAACAAAATGTTCAGTTATTATGGGACGAATGAAGTAAAAGATACGGGATGGAGTTGTAGAAACTTAAATATCCTCTGTAAATAGAGAGGAACATTAAAGAATTAGGATTACAAAGAAAAAGATTCAAAAAACAAAGAAAACAAGTATTAGAGGAGAAGAAACAAAGGATAGCAAGAGAATACGATTCACCATCAGAATTTCAACACCAATTCTGCAAATTCGAAGTAGGGGGTAAGATTGGTTACTATAGGGGGTGCTATGAAGACTAAGGGCAGTGAGAGGTCCTTATCCTCGTTTTTCGCTCTCCCTTATTTTTGTGAATTCTAGGGTTATAGGTGTTCCGTTTTGTTGATGTCAATGATGCATGAAATTTGTTTCTGATTATATATGAATTTTGTGCAAATTTTTTTTGAAGGATGAATTTTGTGCAATTGATGTGTCAACTATGTGATCAATGATGAGTCATTGAGTTCACCTCCCCAGCTCATGCACGGTGTCATACCCCATTTTTTAACCATTTTAAAAAATTTTACTCATATTTTAAAACTGAGAAGTTTCGTCGTTTCGAACGAAATTTCAGTAGAGGTATTTTAAAATACCTCATTTTTGGTTCCGAAGGGACATTTTTAAGTGTTTTATTTTATTTTATTTTCTTATTATTTAGTCACTTTTATTTTATTTTACTTTATTTTATTTCATTTTTATTATTTATCTTTTTATTTATTATTTATTTTTGTTTTTTCTTTTAATTGGTTAATGTTAATTTTGTTTTTTAATGTCCAAGTGTCTTTAGTCCATTGGTCCAGTTCTAGTCCATGTGTCAGAAGCCTATTGGTCCATAATTTCATCCAAAGTTGCAAGGGTAATGGCTCAGTCACAAAGAGACACCTCATCATCTCAAACCTGCAAGAAACCCTAATTTTACAACTATAAATAGACCAACATTTATTACACAATGCCCAATCAGTCACATCACACCGACACAGCCACACATCACATCATAAACCCTAGAAATTCTAGATCTAAAAATTTCCAGAATCAAACACTATCCAAACTCAAGAACATTCATAACCTTTTTTCCAGAAATGATGAACACTATGAACACATAATCTTAACATCATCACCAACGACTTTTCTTTTTTGCCATTTCAAATTTCCTCACAAAACGATAACAACAACAAAATCTGAACCGTACAAACTCGAATCCATCTCTATTACCACCAAGGTATTAGATCCGTATTTCTCAACCGAAGTCTAGTATGGCATGAATTCAATCAACAAACTGCATTCGTGAAAGAACAGAAGAGAAAAAGTAGCACATCAAACCGAACCGGTTTTTGGATCAAGAAAGGAAAGGAAGCAACACGCCTACCGTCGCTGTCCAAGAAGCAAGTCGAATCGGTCCTAGATCTGTCAAGGCCGAAATAGAATCGAAAAGGAACAAGAGGTAGTAGTTTCGTTTTTTTCCTTTTGTTTGATTTTAAAAATTAGATCTAGGAATTTGTGTTAGTTATTTGAAATTTTTGAGTTGATATATGAGAAGAGGAGGAGATAGGATACGTAAAACTATAAAAATATTTTGAATCGGAGAAAATTTTTTTATTCCGGCGCCGCCGCCACCCTAAGGTGTCTGGCCACCGCGCCAGAATATTGGAGAAGATGAAGGTGGTTGAAAAAGTTTTAGAGAGAGGTTACATCTTCTCTCTCTAAAACCGAAAACATGAAGGGAATGTTTGGTCTGTGTGTTTTTTTGTAGAAAAGCTTTTTATACAACTCTCTGTTATCTTATGCGCTACTCTTTTCCCTTAGCATGCTTCCTCACTCCCCTTTGCATTTGATGCTAATCATGTGGCCTATGATAGTCCTGTGTGATTTCCTGTGCATGTATTGTTTTTTGTCTTGCTGTGTACCTTTTGTTTGAACTGTCAGATCTTAGATCTGATGGTCCCTGTGCTACCTCCTGTTTATTTCCATGCATGCTTCCCCTATATTGCTTATCATACTCTGTTTGTTTCCAGCCTTTGGATCTGGATCCAGTGGCTGAGATTTGATCTTCCAAGTCCATTGGATCTAACTTAGGCCCAATTATTTTCTGATTTCTCTACTGTTTTGTTAAATACACCACTGTTTTAATTACATAAATGATCTTTCAACTTATTTGTTATTTTTAATTTGGTCCCTTAATTCCAAAAATTTCCCGTTTGGTCCCTCATGTACACCTCGGTTAGTTAATTTGGTCCACTCCGTTAGTTTTCTAATGTCTAATATTTTAGATGTGATTTCAGCCATTAGATTGCAGGACCATTGTATTTAACGGTGAACCACCAACACCAATTTTTTTTGTTTTTCTTCATCATCTCCTCATCATGTTCTTCATCTTCATCAACAACAACAACAATCCTTCTCCTTCAATCCATAAATTCATCAACAACATCAACAAATCCAAAAATTCAGAAGGAATAAAAAACACCTTTTCTTTTTCTTTTCTTCTTCTCCTTCCCTCTTCTTAAATACTATGTTCATATAAACCCAGAAAAACTTAAACAAATAAACCCAAAATAATAAAAAATTGAATGGATCTTTCATCACCCTTTGCTAAAATATCAAATTAATTGAATCCCATTGCCAATAAAAATTATATTTGTAAACCTGGAAAAAAAGCAAGAACACAATGTAACAGAAAATCATTTTCCTCACAACAATTAACTAATGAAAAAATATTAGAATTGTTTAATGAAAAAGCTAGAAATTGATTCGGTTAATTGAAATATGGTAGGAGCAAAATTGAATTGGTAAAGTTGGAAAACACTTCAATTTTTCAAATTAATACCACGACCATTACTCCAAGATGGCATCAGTTTTTCAACAACAATGGGTCTAGAAAACACAGCAGGAACATAATTTATAAACGCGACAGAAAAAGGAACAATATTGGGTCTAGAATCAAATATGTAAACATCAATTAAACATCACGAGTAAAAACGTCAACATGAGAAAGAGGAGTTCAGATCTGAGAGTTCTGCTGAGGTGGTGGTGGTGAACGACCCGGTGTGATGGTGGTGTTTTTGATTCGGTGCTGGCTGTGAAGAAGGTTGTTGAAGAAAGTGAGAAATTGAAGAAGGTAATTGAGACGAGATGTAGAAAGAGTTATGGTGCTGGAAGTTCGTGGTGAAAAAGGAAGAAGAAGAAGAACGTGAAAAAGGAAAAAGGAGGGTAGAAGATGAGGAAAAAGAGAAAAAAATTTATGTGTTGATGGTTCACTTTAAAATACCATATGCCTATATAATCTAGCCATCCCCCTTTTGAAAAAAGATCATAGGGCTAAAATTAAAAAATTACCTACAATGTTAGTCCACCTAATACATTTGGGGTTAAAGTTAACTGAAATGGATCAAGTTGACTAACGGAGCATATTTGAAGGACCGAAAAGGAAATTTTTAGAGTTAAGGGACCAAATCGAAAACAACAAATAAGTTGAGGGACCATTTATTTAATTAAGCCTGTTTTTTTCCTTTGTTTTAAAAAATATTTTGATTTGTTTTAATTGTTCATTTACTCTTTTTTTTAATCTTATATTTGCATTATTACTTAGGATCATTCCATGCATATTTAGTTATTGTCATTTTATTTTATTAGTGTGTATTTAGGAAATGATGTAATATATTTCATGCATTTTATTTTTCTTGTTATTTACATTTTGCTTGAGATTTTAGAATGTATCTAGGTCTGATGTAAATACCTATAAATGAGAATGTGCACCTACACTATCACGCTTTTATTTTTACTACTTTATGGCATAACCTCGATCAATCCCAAAATCAATTAGTAACAAATTAGGATTAACTGTTGGACTAATTAAAGACCTTAAAATCAAACAATTAGTAATTTTAGGATTAATTCCAAGGACTTGAGATTTTACTTGGGATCCAATATCCTTTGTAAATTTCTCGCGCTTTATTTTATTCAATTACGCCTAAACGCTTAGATCTTAATTATTAGCTCACTTTTAACTTAGAATAATCAAATTTCCAAAAACATTCAAATATGCCAAATTCAAAAATATTTTCTTAATATACCTTGGATTTTAACCCAGGAGATTCCTTCTTTCTTTTATTTCTTAATCAAATTTTTAATCTATCTAAAACCATATTTAGACTTGGTTTCTTTTTAATTAAAATCAATTAACCTCACATTTTATCCTTCTATGTCTTCTCGGCTTCTTACCCTCTTAAGACCTTTTTTCAAACTTTAAAATCAATTTAACTCATCACTCGTCTTTTAAACATAAACTACATGATTTTGATTCCATTTTTGGGTATGTAGGCAAAAGACTTTGTCTTTCCAAATCAATAAAAAAAATAACAAAAACATGCTCCTTTCTCTTTTCTTCTCACACTTAGTTTTTTAGGCATTTACAAACAAGCAATAACTTAGCACAAGATAATTTAAAACAAGAGGTTCCTATGGAATATCATAGACGTTTAAGTTCTAATACCTTCCATTTGCGTAACCAACCCCCGGACCTTGATCTCTTATAGGGTTGTTCTTTCTTTTCCCCTTCCCTCCTTGGAAAATAAAAGATTGGTGGTGTATCCTAAATTTGTGAGTCAACGCTAACTAATAGCTTGATATCCAAAAATCACCACGGCACACGGGTTAGGGTTATAATATTGGATTTTAGGGGTTATAGATTATGAATGTGTAGAAGCATGAAACATGCATAAAATTTAAGAAATTGATGTTATGCATGAGTGTTTTGTAAGTTAATCAATTGAGATATATTAGAACTTGTTTTCCATGTTTCTGGTTGTCTGGATAAGTTTACGGGTCATGCAAGACCTAAAGATGTATAAATTTTGTGTAGAAACTAAGTTAGAGAAAAGGATCAAATTATGCAATTCATAACTTAGATGCACTGTAACTAAATTAGTTATAACTTTTGCTACATAAATCATTTTTGAGTGAAACCAATTGGATTCGAAAACTTATATTTTTATGATATTGAAAAGTTATGTACTTTTATAGCACTTCTAGAAATTTTAGTGATATTGTGAATTGGATTGTTCTGTTTTATAACTTATTTCAAATGTCTATATATTGAGATAGAAAACTCATTTTTGAGTGGGACCAGTTGTGTTTGAAAGAAGACATGTATAAGTTTATTTATTTTAAATTCCATGATTTTATGATGTATCAAGAAAATATATGGCCATGTCTATTGAGAAAATCGAGGTTGCTGTTGGAGCAAATGAATTGGCTGGAGTAATTTATTTCAATCCAATCGGAAGCTGAATAAGGATTCCTAACGACTAGTTTTCTATTTTTATGGTGCAATAATGACACTGTTTACATGCAACCAGTTTCGTTTATGTCAAATCATATCATCACTTTGTGCTAATTGACAATAGAACACATGGGGATATTTGTTTCCATCATCCAAATACAGGTGAGGAGAGCGATAGTACAGTCGAACAAGAGTTGCTGATTCTTTCTCCGGTATACTGAAGAGTACGAAAGTCTTGAAAACATCATACTTAGCCAAAGTGCAATAGAATTGGACAATTTGACATTCAACTCGTGCTCCCTGATTGTAGCGTCACTAACTGAAATAAGCAAAGACATATTTCCACGGAGATTGTGCACGTTAATTAGATTCTATCAATAGACCATGTTGTTTAAGTGGAAAGTGGCTAACAAAACATGGGACCCGCAAATCCCATCCATAATAGTAGTAAACTAAAAAGAGTATTCAGCGTGTACACGTCATTTATTTATATATATTTTTAAAATAAAAATACCTATTAAAGACCCAATAACTCCATGATAGTAAACTAAAAAGAGTATTTCAATAGATCTACTGATATGTACAATTAAAAAATAAATGAAAATAAATTGAAAAGAGTAATAATCACGCGAATTTGATATGGTAGGACCACCTTTTATCTACTGTTTTTCTTATTTTAATCGTGAGACTCTTTAGTTGCTGGAAAAAAAAGGTCCTTATACAGTTGTCGATAACTAATATGTACAAATTTTCCTTAATATGTGGTCTTTATTAAGTAAATGACTCCTCATTGAAGAAGTTTTTACCCATTACCCGTGCAAATAGTTGAACAACGCTAATCAAACTCAAGCTATTTACGGATTTTTATCGGTTTACTTATCGACATTTATCTTTATTTTTATGCATTTTTTTTAGTTTTAAATTAAGTAAAAAATCAATTTGGATCCATTTTAGTCGAACTAGTTTTGATTTTGGCGTGATCTCCGTGGGCAAACAAAACATTGAATATACCTCTAATCTCGACAGTTACTTGGTTAGTGGTATAGTTTATTTCTTGTGTTCACGATAATATTGATTTGATGCCAAGTACAATAATCGTTTTGCGGATTTCATGCTGAGTTCATGAATCTTGGGTACAATGACCAGATTACAAGGTTCAGTTCACGAACTGATACCTAACCTAACAACGTTAATCCGTTTTTTTGTTGAACAAATACAGTGATAATATAAGAACCTAATATACCATGCTGAAAGCCTGAACCTTCCACTGAGATGAAATCAGTTTTCTTAGACAAAATCAACAATTCCAAGAGATATGTATAATCCTAATCTGAGATTGTTTGACCACGGTTCTACAGACGTACTTCCTCCGGTCACATTTATTTATTTATTTAATTTATTAAATAACTTATGTATCTCTAATATAATTCAGTAAAAGTTGCTTATAAATATGACCAAAAAAAGTAATAAAATGATAATTGAGTAAGCAATCACGTATAATTTATCTTAATGTAAAACTTTTTAACTATTTATTTAGTGGGATTATAAAATAATGTAAAACTTTTTAACTACTGTATTTTCCTTATTAAATACCCTTAATGATTAATAAAATATTTGGATCATGGAACTTGTACCCTTAGCTTTGTTTGCGTGTTTAGAAGGGAAGAGATGAGAGGGGTTTGGAAAGAAAGGGATGAGCAAGTGGAAGAATTAAATAACATTGAGAGGAATAGTTTTTAAGGGTTCATTTTTCTTTATAATATAAAATCATCCATCCTCATTTGGGAAACTACAAAATTGTATTGAAGGAGGGTTTTGGAAGACTTACATGAATTCTTCAAATTTAATCTATATAATTATAATATTCTTAAAATCTCTTCTCATTTTCTGTTTTTTCCCCTTATGTCAAATAAATTAATAAGTTATATTTGTTTATATATATAAACCATTATTTACACTTGAATAGAAGGCAAGCGGGCAACAAGCTGCGCCGCTAGACCTTTTAAAAATATATTAATCATAAATATTAATTTATCACTTTTTAAAAAATTAATCTTTCAAAAAATGTAAAGATTTTATCATTTTCCCCTATATTTTCAACCCTTCAAAACTTTCTTTACCCTCACATCCAAACTCTCAAACAAAGCCTTAGGGTATTGAATACAATTTTCAAAGAAGTATTTCTATTTATATCTTAACTTGTGCGTAAAAGACACAGGTTAGCATGTTCCTATTTCTTTACGGTAATTATAACAATTAGATTTTCCTAATTAAATACCCTTATATAAAAGATTTTATTAGATTTGATTGAAAAATGAAATCTATATTAATTTTATTGAGTTTATCAACTTCAAAACAAAAAATAGATTTCGTATGTTTTTATTAATGACTAGCATAGACACCCGTGCTAAGCACAGACTAGAATTCCGTCAAAGTTGAGGAAGATAATATTATGATGTATCACGGACTTTGGATGATGATGTGATGTCAATCTCAATTGTGTGTTTTGTGATGATCTAACCCATTGTAAACTCCTTCAAAACTCTGAACATTTTGATGAATTATTTTGTTAGTTTTTCCAATAGTGTTTGTTTAATTTTTATATTAAATTTAAGTTTTCTTTATGTCTTTTGTTTTCATGCAATATTTTATAATCAATCTCTATTATTTCAATTTCCTTCACTTTTGGTCTTTGTTGAGATTTCACAATAGAAAACGCTAATGTGTTATGCTTAGTTAACAAAATACGTGTTTATTAGACATTTTTAAATGTTGTAGCGTTTTTTTAATTGAGTCTAGTTTTCTGGTAAATTAATTACCCAAATATCTTAAACTCATTCAACCAACCGATAAAACTACCAGAAGCTCACTCTATTTCTTATAACCTCGTGGACAGAATACACAATTCTAATTTTTTATACCAGTATCATATCTCTTAATCTCAATTTTATTTTTCAGTCTTTTTTCTCTCTTATCATGAAAGATATGAACATAAACCAATCCATTAAATTACTTTTTTTTACGAATCAATCTATTAAATTACTATCAACCCATCTTTTTGATTATGTTGTGCCTCCGTTTGACCATATTTAACTATGTACTATGTCATATTAGGACACAAAGAGTCGCAACTTGAGAGAGGGGGAGAGAGGGAGACACACACACAGAGGGGGAGAGGGAGAGGGAGAGGGAAAAGGAGAGAGAGAGAGAGAGAGATATGTTAATGTGTCTAATATGAGTTAAAATTTTACAATAGAAAAAAGAGGTTGAGGATAAATAACATATATGTGAAACGACTCATATACATTTGTCTAAACATTTTGGATCAAAATGTGGTGTCAATCTCATTTGTGTAATTTCTCCTAGTCTAATGTTAAATACAACCCAATGTAAGCTTCACAGGAAGTCCCGACATTATTGTGATTTGTTTTTAATTTTTAGGTGTCATTTGTGTTGATTTTTTTTATCTTATATTTTAAATTTTTGATGTCACTCACTTTAATGGAAGTTTTTTTTTGTCAATGCAATATTTTAAATTCCTTCACTTTTGGTATTTGGGGGTCTGAAAAAGGAAAAATGTAGATGTGTTATGTTGAGTTGATAAAATACGTGTTTATTAGATATTTTAAATTGGTGTGACAAATTTTTTAATTATTCTAATATTTAGGTAGCAAAATTACCCAGTAATCTCTACCTCCATCAACAAACCTATAAATTACCAAAAACTCATTATTTTTCCTTATCATTTCTCTCATGTTTAAATATCTTTTTCATCTTCTTTCGCTCTTCTCATAAAGGAAATGAGTAAAAATGTCCCTTTATAAAAGCGCCACCAACCCATCTTTTTTACCAGGTTGTGTCTTCAACCTTATTTGTCTATTTCACCAAATCCTAGACACCGAGAGTCTCACACTTAAAGAGAAGAAATTAATGTGACATGTGTGAGTTAAACTTTTACATTTGATGCAAGAGTAAATAGTGAGCAACATATAAGTGAAATGATCGGTATACCTAATGTCTTAAAGTTTTGGATGAAGATGTGGTGTCAATCTCATTTGCGGGGTTTCTCTTAGACAAATGTAATGATCCAACTCCTTTTAGGCTTCCTCAGAACTTAGTACTTGAAAACATGAAAACTTGTTAATCCATGAGATAGATGATTACACATGCCAAGCCATTTACAATACATGACTTAACCTAAATTTAATAAGAATAAAAGTGCTTGCTTCTGTTTGTGTTGTGTTGTGCGCTTGTTGAGAGAAAGAGGAATGAAAAGGGCTTGCTGAAGTGAGAAGCAAGGGGAAAGTGTTTACAGTGTACTTGTGTTTTCAATGGACCGAAAAAAAATTCAGCTTGGGCTGTTGTGGCACTTGCCACAACAGGACCTGTTTAGGTCCGCCCCTGATTTGGATGATGAAGCGTACACGTGAATTAATGATGCTTAGCTATATTAATGTATTGCAGATACTTAACCTTGAAGAGTGTCAAGTGTATTTTAACATTTGTGCAAGAAAAATGTTTATAATAGAGATAGAGATAGAGATAGAGATAAAGATATATTTTTTTTATGATATGTCCTTTCCATTTATATAGATAAGAGGAATTAGAGAAATAAACTAATGAGATATTTTCTATTCTTTAATTGTTTTAGTGGCTAGACTCGCACACAATAAATGCAGATCGACACATTTATTTGATCTACCATTCGAGTTGCAGTTACTGTACAAATTTATTTGAGCATGAATATGAACTATGAAATTATAATAATTTGAAATATATTTACTAATATATACAAGGGCGGAGGGACCATGGGGGCCAAGGGTGGTCATGGTCCCCCCCACGTTTTGCAATTTTTTTTTATACTAGTAATATTCATGTAATATTCATGTAGGATATAGTCAATATTGATGTAGAACAGCGGTCCCCCCATGGTTGAGAATTTATTTTTACCTTTTAAACTTGGTCCCCTCGATGTTTTAATCATGGCTCCGCCCCTGAATATATATATTGATTATCAAACAATTAATCAAATAAATTTTTCAAGGAAACCGAGTTTGATTCAGTAAAACAATCTCTCTCGACAAACTCTGGAATACAAAGATTCATTTACAAAAAAAAATACACTTTTTGAGATGTAAAAAAATAATGACTTCCCAAATGTTTGTAATTTAAATTTATTTTCCATTGAATGCAGGTAATAATAATATTTACGTGGTTAAATGTCGGTGTATGAGATATATTAAACAATATAAATTCCATGTTAAACAAATAAGAATCAATTTGTTGCTTCAATTTCAAAGTAACTTTTTAAATATTAGCAACAAAAATAAAGTAAATTTTAAAAAAAATTAACTTAGATATCAATTGTTTTGATATGAAAAATAGAAGAAGAAAAAATGCAGCGGAATTTTTTTATTAATTCTCATGATACAAAAGAAAGAATTTGTAAACTATAATTAGTTATGATAGTGTTACGTATAAACAACTTCTACAATGAGCTGAGCAAAAGTCAATAAAGTTTAAGGCATTGTAGCATACATAGAAAAAATTTCACCGCAAATTAATTTCATTTCACGTCCATTCTTCTATATTGTTATGGGTAAAGTTAATTTGATTAAGGGCCGTAGGCCCTCTTTTGTACTAAAGAAAAAAAAAGTTAATTTGATTAAATGTCATTATATTTTTAAATAAAATTTAAGATGACATTAAAAATAGTTGGGACAAAGACAATTACTCAAATTAGAGGAAAAGATCATGTTGCCTCTTTTTTTGAATTCGGTTTATGTCCATAATTATTTATTGGGTTATGTTTATGTCCTTACGTTTTTTTAATTTTTCTCTTTTTTCTTAATAAATTTTTAGCTTAAAAAAAAATTGATATAAAAGATGCTTAAAATATCAATAATTTCCCATTTTTTATTTGAAAGTTGTCCTGAATACTATTTACAAACGAAAGACATAAGATTTTATTCATTATCATAGTTGAAAAGTGATATCTTCAATATATTGAATTAAGAAAAAAGCTATCCTGTAAAATAAAGGATTTTTTTAGAACGTGCAATTGATAGTTGGTTTTGCTTTCAATTGTCTCATTCATACAATAAATTTGTATTGCTGCACCGCTAGAAGAATTCAATTCCATCACTCAACGTGTTTCAATCATTCATGATTGAATCTTTTCAAGTCAACAAGTGTGAGACTCATTCAAGTGAATTCACTTTTCAGCAACTATCTTCTCTGCGACGACAACTGACGAGAGTAGCAAGATGAATGGCAGCTCCGATCCTCATCCTTGAATCCCAACAATCATTACCTTACGTGATTGATTTTGGTGCTTATTTTCACTTCCTTACGTGATTAATTAGCCTCCTTCGAACCTGATTGTTTCTACCGGATCTCTGTTATGCCTTTCAACTGGCAGGCAGAGCTCTCCTTGCCGGCAGCTATACCATCCAAAGTTGCGCCATCTCCCATGGCTCTGACTTCAACAGCGGTGGTTTCACAGCCGCGTTCCTTTGCTCAAGCTCTGGTGGCATCGCACAGTAATGTCACAAACGTCATCATGCCGCAGCCAACTATTCGTGGTGATACACTCTCCATTCGTATTACTCAGCCGGTGTATGAAAAGGGGGTCAATGTGTGTAAGAGAAATCTTTGTGGAAGATTGGTTCTCAACAAAGGAGACAAACCCTACGTGTCGATGGAAATTGAGGACAAGGTTAAGAAACAGTGGAAAACTGCTGCTCCTTGGACGTTACTATCTTTAGGTAGGGGTTATTATGAATTCTTTTTTGCTAATGAATCTGATATGATAACTGTTTGGGCAGTGGGAACGATAAATCTGAAACCGGAGGTTTTACGCTTATTTGAATGGACTGTCGATTTTGATATGTATAATCAGAGGAACACCCATGCGCAAGTATGGATCCGATTGATGGCACTGCCACAAGAATATTGGATGGAGCAGACTCTACGTGAA
>Ga0228710_1010472_pt1 | contig 12378 bp, 5 predicted proteins | sample MedpolnodulmetaG_FD_177995 | JGI IMG/M metagenome (GOLD analysis project Ga0228710, IMG submission 177995) | Root nodule microbial communities from Medicago polymorpha collected in Santa Monica, California, United States - pink nodules | ecosystem: Host-associated > Plants > Roots > Nodule...
ATTGTTCTTGTTCTTTTTTTTCTTCAAGTCTTCATCCCTATTTATAGAGGATTTGAGAGACGTTGAGAACTAGCTGGTACATCAACTTGTCTTGACTGAAGCTTTGATTCTTCACCATTGATCTTTTGCCTGATTTGATAATTGTCCTATGAAGAACCAATTTCAAATCCATTCCAATAGAGAAGGAACAATGTCTGCAAACATTACTGTTAGTCTTGTCTTGATGTAGAGACAAGATGCAGAGATGGTGGTTGCAGAGGCAGGCGCAGAGTTAGTGGTTGTACACTTCGTACACTGTACTTTGTCAACGCTCTTTAAGCTTCTGGTGAAGTAGCTTCTGATGATCTTACTTCTGATGACCTTGCTTATGATGATATCAACTTCAGGAGCGCTTTTCTTCAGGAGCATTTTCTTCAGACGCATTTTCTTCAGATGCTTTTAGCTTCAATATAAATTTCTTTGCTCTTTGACTTGTTCAACTAGAACCTCTATGAATAAGACTTTGATTATGATCCTGTACACTTGAACAAATGTTTAGCATATCCAATTGACAACTTTTAATACATTGTTATCATCAAAACTTAGAAGGTGATTTTGCGAAACACCCTTTGTTCCAACACACAGCTGCATGTCTGAATTCGTATACTCGAAGTCAAACACAATGGAGCTTCACAAACAATGCCCATAATAATTTAGAATAGAAAACTATGAACATGATTTTTGACCACTTATGCCCTCTACCATAGTTTCCATACGTCCATTATATATGTTGCAAGTGGCTACATGTTTAATGAATTTCTTAATTACTGTTACTACATTTTCATAGACAAATCAATGATATTAATGGCTGTCATACCTTAATTTTTGATCTAAGGTCCCACTGGCACATGTCCTCGGACCCAGAGTATTCTCTGTCTTTTTATTGAAAATTTCGGCAGAGAGGTATTTTAAAATACCTCTTTTTTTTTGTTCTGATTCAGGCCCTCTTTTCACTTTTTTTTATTTTTATTATTATTAGTCCTTTTATTTTTATTTTTATTTTATTTTATTTCTATCTTTTATTTTATTTTTACTTTTATTTTATTTTGTCTTTTTAAGTTATTTTCTTTTTATTTATTACTTAGAATAGGTCCAAAACTAAAATGCCCAGGGTCCAAACTTTTGATTTCTTCTCCACACCACAATCAGTGCATAGTCAAAACTTTCATTCCAAAAGAAGCCAAACGCGTCCCATCACCATAATTTTCCATCAAAGTCCATTAAAACAATGTTCCATTTTTATCAACCATAGAACCTATAAATAGAGTCTTCATCCCTCACAATTAATTGACACACCAAAAGTTCTCTTGAGTTGTCAAAGAACTTTTCTCTCTTCTCCCTCATTTAGCTTGTGTTGACGAGCTATTCTTTTCTTGTCCCTCTTTTTCTGTCCCTTCGGAAAAGTCTCTTCAGAATTTTGTCCCTTCGGTAATTGTGTCCCTTTCATTGTCCCTTTCTTTTATTTTCTTTTATTTTATTTATTTTTAGCATTTTTGCATTTCATTTTATTTCTATTTAGCGTTTTAATTTTTGTCATTTATTTATTCGCAATTAGAATGTACTTAGGTCCAATGTAAATATAAATGAAAAAAATCATGCTTATGTCTTTATTTTATTTATTTTTCAGTTTTTAAATATTCAAAAAAAAAATGCAAAAGAAATATTAGGTTAGTTTAAATTCAAAAAGTGATTTTCGTATTGATCCAACATCTTTACGAAAATTTCCTCGCACTTTTATTTTAATGTTACGTTAGTTTTATTTTTAGGTTTCAATTAATTAGAAAAAAAACAAAAACATTCAAATAACAAAAATTCATGAAAAATCATTTTCATAATAAACTTTGATTTTTCAATCAAGCGATTCCCGTCTTTATTATTTTTCTTAATCAAATTTCAATCAATTTAATCATATTTAGAGTAATTTTGTTTTAATATTAAAAAATACAAACAAATTCTTATTTTGCCACTTGGCTTTTTATTTTAAAACTAATAAAAAACACAAAACAAATCAAACGACAATTTCTACCCTGAACTACAAGGTTTTGATCCCTCATAAGTACGTAGGCAAACGACGTTGTCCTTCCAAATCAAATAAAAAAATGTAAAAAACAAATCTCTTTTTCTTTTTCTCACCACTTTAATTCCATTTTCTAAGCAATTAAATCACAGCACAAAACAATGAATAAAATCAATAGGTTCCCATAGAGTACTATGGTTATTTAGGGTGCTACCACCTTCCCTACATATAACTAACCTTCGAACCCTAAATCTTTAAAAATGTGGTAATTTAGAACTTTTTTCTCTTTCTTTTGAAAAATTAAAAGTTCAGCCGTAAAATAAAAATAGTAAGTCAAATGCTAATCAAATAGCTTGACCTCTGAAAAATGACGCGACAATGGTCATGAAAGCCCAAGAACAATGGTTGGATAAAATCTCTAGCGATAAGCATTTAAACCAATTGTGTAAAGGACACTTGATTTTCATTATATTCTAAAATCCCCCACTAATGGCAACCAAAGAGAAGGAATTGAAATCTTGACAAAGAAAAGAAATTGAAACCTTGGGCAAGGAAATGTGTTTTCATGCTTAAGTGTTAATGTCACGAGGATTAAATTAACACGCAGTGAAGTGAGGCAACACCTTAAATTTATAAAGTGAAATTACTCTTGAACTTAATATATTTTAGATGAGACCCCCACAACCCCCAATTTTACTTTTAAAATTGTGATAGCTCTGCGATAACTATTTCCACAATATTTAAGACCTTTATCACTTTGGGTTGCTCATGAGTGATCTAGAAAGATTGCCCAAGTCTTTCATAGAAGATGGTTTATGCCTTCACACCCACGTAGGTAGGTACATCAAGTGCGTCTCTATAGTGCCATGCATCCATTAAGAGCTAAGCTCATCTTCACATTAAGCTCTACCACACACCATAGGGATCAAAAATGTAGTGCATATAAGAGTATTTATATGGCTTCGTTTGACCATAAAATGGGTATTCACCATATTTTCCTCCACTTAAGGCTTTAAATTCACCCCCCTCGACGTATCCACGACAACTTTCTTGAATAATCCTTTCACATAAGGATTCTTATTTTATTTTTTTCTTTTCTCACTTCTCATATAGTGAGATAACATATTTACAGTTCCTTCCAAAAAAAAATTTGTGTTGTCTCTGATAGAAACTTATTAGTCACATATATCTTGTGATCAAAAATGATTTAGAAGGTGTGGATCTCCTTATAAAGGTATCTTATTGACACTGAGTCTTTAAAACATAATTCTTCTTGACTTGCAAATTCAAGAGATGAATTTTGATTTCATTAGTAAATATGACTACACATATTGAGTTTATTTATTTCCGAGATAACTCATCGTCATGAAATTAACTAGTACCTCATAGTTGAACTTATCTCATCCTTATAGAAGATCCAATTCACAATATAAGATCCTTCTAGACACCCATCAAAAAGTAATATCCAAAATACTCTTTACATATTTCAGAAAACATAATCGACTTTTAATATAATCAACATTGAAATTTTGAGTTTATATACTCAATCTATTCACTATACCACATGCAATATCATGTATAATATAATTTAAAAAATACAACAAAATTAATTGTCTCACACTGAAATTAAGAGACTATCTTTTGAAATTTCACTTACTATCTATGAGATTGTTAGTTAAGCCAAAATCACTAACTTCAAACCATATTTAGCATGAAATTCAGTTCACTTCTAATGCCTTATTTTATTTTAAATATAACAATAAAATAGCATTGGTTAACTATTACATACTCATAGATAGTGTAATTAACTTAAGCATGGCTTTTTATTCATAATTTATCACCATCTTCTACTCCTACTAAAATGATAAAATTATACAATCCATTTCATTTTTTTTCCCTCTCTAATACTTTTACTTCCACTTTGCTCAATAGTATCAACATATTGCACATGTTGAGAAATAAAAAGTAACAACAATTACATGATAGAAATTTTATTCTCATAACCCTCACATTTGAAGTAATTAAGGCTTTGAGAATATATTTTTTATACACTTATAAAAAAAATTATAAGTCTTTTCTCTACATGTAAGACAAAATTAAACATGAATTATATATGACCGAATAAGTTCATCAACAATTCAACTCAAACAAAATTATAGCATGTGATACAACAAAATGCAATTATATTTCTAAATGTGTTCATACATTCACACACTCCATAGATTGCCATATATTTATGAATGGTCAAAAACACATCCATAATTTCATTCATATACGTAATACTATGAAATTTAATCAAACGTTAAAGTTTTTAACTTTGGAAACGAAACAACATGCAAAAATAGTCATATTTAGGCAAAAAGAAAAACAATATAAAATTCCAAAATATGTAAGAGAATTTTTCTATCACATAACCTCTGCATTTGATATGAATTCCACAAAGTTGTTTGATAGTTTTTCGAATAAAACTATAACAACTTGTAGTTTATCATAAAAGTCTCAAATTTATGATCCATTATTAACATATCAAGCTTTCATTTGAAGATAGTATATTATAATCTATAGTACCACACTGTAGAAATTTTCATATAAAAGTTTTTGAACAATTATTTCAATTATGGACATAAAAAATACCACATTTTTAAATTCAACATCTATATACATAAAGATCTTTGAGTTTAAAGCTTTGCTTGAACTTGAAGTTCATCATTTTACCTCAAATTATACGACAATTTATTTGAACTCTCACATACCACTTCTTTAACATCCAATTGATGAGGGAACTGAGTGATCATTTCCATGCAATTCGAACCAACACGATACATAGAAAAATCACAAAGTTAATATTTTCAAATATAATTAAATAAATATTTTGCTTTTAGATTGTTGGAAATATTAAGAATAAAATATAATTTGGATATTTATGAAAGAATATAAGAGAGTTGTTGTGCCGTGGCAAAAGCCACTGCCCTGAAAGTAAATTTTTGATGGACCTCCAGTGCAACTAATATTCGGTTTTGTTCCCCAAAGTTTGCAACTGTATCATAGTCCAACTGCACTATAGGATCCGTTATAGAAATACACATTCAAATATGGTACTAGGACCACTCCAATATGGTATTGATATCACTCTCTAATGATGATTAGACCACTCTAATATGGTACTAGGACCACTCTTATATGACACTCAAACCACTCGAATATGGTGTTTTCACCATTCTAACCTCTAACTTCTCCAAAGGTATAAAATATTAAATGGAACTATATTTTTAAGATATCTCTTATTTCTAAAGGAACAATATATCTCGAAAGGGACTATGATCTTAATAATACTCTTATTTCTGAATTGAAAGAGACTATATTATTAAGATCATTCTTATTTTTGGAGGGACAAAATATATCGAAATGGATTATAATTTTAATAATACTCTTATTTCCAAAGACGAAAAATTTACCGAAAAGACTATGTTCTTGAGACCATTATTAATTCCGAAAGGACTATGATCTTAGGAACACTTTTTAAATTCGATGGGACAAAAAAAATGGAGAAAAAGTTAATAACTCGTCAACACAAGTTAAAGGATAGAGAAGAGAGAAAAGTTATTAGACAACTCAAGAGAACTTTTGGTGTGAGTAAAAGTGAGGAATGAAAGTTCTATTTAGAGGCAATGAGTCAAAGATGAGTTTCATATCCAACAACCAATATCATTTAACTGTTACAAAATTAATGGTTTGACCTCACCTCATAAATGAACTATAATTGAGAAAGTTGACATGAGATTTTTTTAATTCACACTTTAACACTCCTTGTGTTCTTCCTTCAAAAAAAAAATCACTCCTTGTGTTCCAACGGTAACTAACGAGTCTTTATACAATACTTGAATGTGGATAGTCAAATAGTGAACACTTGTTACATAGATATAAAATAAGAGAAATGCTAACTAGTGTCTCTCCGGAATACTAGTTAAGAAGTCTAATATAGAAATTTTGCATTGGAAAGTAATGAAAAGTGGTAAAAAAGGGGACTATCCAAGATCCTACTAGAGGTTTTATTGTCACATGTTGTGGATGTGCAAGGAACTTTAAAGGTTTGAATATTTTTTGGAGACTGCCCTGGATCACATTTCAACATGTGAAGCTTTACATAATAGAGGAACAATTTCAAAGATTTTAAAATCGTGCCAAATACACATATTCACATCTACTAATTACTTTAGTAGATATTAATGTGTATTTGATACGATTTAAAAATCTTTGAAATTGTTAGCTTTCTAGTTAATATTTGATAGATATTTTTCGGAGACTGCTAAAGCTTTTTATACTTGTGTCTCCCAGTGTTCGTTGTTGTGTTTTCTGTTTTTTCTAACATGATGAAAAGCGTAAGCCACCTATTTTTCCAATGTTTGCTGAGGTCTACTGTGTGGACTAACATCTATAACTGGTTGGGGGGTGGACAGTGCACTGCTAGTGGATCAATGTTGGCTGTAAGGATGACAGTAGAATGATGTTTATGGTTGGTGAGAAACAGCACCATCTTCAAGGGGAAGTTATCCAATTGCGATAAATTGTTGCACGTATCAAATTGTTGTTTTGGGGCTAGTTCATGGCTAGGAAGTTCAAGAATCTTAGCATTTGCTATTACAATATGTGAATAAATAAACGATAATTTTAATGATCCTTTGTCAACATAACAAGATTTTTATGAGCCTAACAAACAAATATGAAAAACTAATAATTATATAAGACTAACTAATAAAAATAAATCAAAACCCTAATCAATTCCACGTAAAAGGTGGCACAACCCATATGGGAGGTGTCATACCTTTCAAGTAAGGTTTGTAAGGGCAATGAACACCCAAGCTTCCATTCTTTACGTTAGATATTCCCATATCAAAAGGGCCTCTAGGATAAGGAACCGGTAATTCGTTATAATAATTATCAGAATAGTAAATTGAATCTTTTTGTACATAACTTGAGAAATATGAAGCTGATATTGACATTGAATCGCCATCACCCACAAATAAAACATTGTCTCCTAAACTTTCAAGTTTCGACAAATGCATAAGCTTCTCACCTTTGTCATTCAATTCCAACTTAAATACATGTAAAGAATTAGTACCTTTGTTGATATTGTTGACCCTATTTATAAACCTCCTCACCATCCACAACTCTCCCTCCAATGATTTCACTAAATAAGTAAGTGGAGAATAAGTTGCATCATCACTTCTTTGTAACAAAACATTTGGAATTCTCTGTTCCCTACCCCAAGGGTCACTTGAATAACAAAGATCGAAGCAGACAATTTTTTTCCAACAAGTTACGGAATACACCAAACCATTGAGGAATGTAATGTCGATGAAACCAAAATGGTCAGTGTCTTGTATGTATGTCCAAAACTCTTGTCCTGCTTTTATAAAAGCAAGACAACCGTGGGTAGTGTAAATTGCTACAACCACATAATCATTTGGACTTGTTATAGGATCAACTGACAAAGTAACCTTCTGCACATTGAATTCGGTATAATTCTTAAAAGAATGATAAACATCAATCATTGGCAAACTAATAGGAGCAACATCCTTAAAAGGATTCACCCAAGTTATGACAAATTTTTCGTCTATGGTTGCGAGCCAGCCATGACTTGAGCCACAACATCTCTTGTTGTTAAGCATTGTTAATTCTAATGGATACACTCTACACGGCATCAGGATCCCTCTCATTCTGATGTGATTCGATTCCTCTAGCAGTTGTCGTGAGCCGCTCATTGTCATGCCTTGTCCATCAGAGACCACTCCCCGTCCTTTTCAGACTTGGGTGATACCATTTGTAACATCCCAGACTGCTTTCAGGATTGCCGACTGACCCCACAAACCAACACGGGTTTTTTTAGCGTATTTTGTCCTCACTCGCACGCTTATCGGGAAACTTCCAGTAGGTCACCCATCCAAAGACTACTCCAAGTTAAGCACGCATAACTGTGGAGTTCTTATGAAATGGGTTACCAAAAAGAAGATGCATCTTGTAGATATAGGTAGTACCAAACAATTCTTATAAGTCTTCCTTCAACCATGTAGTCTCATACCTACACGGCATCAGGATCACTCTCATTCCGATGTGATTCGGTTCCTCTAGAAGTTGTTGGGAGCCGCTCATTGTCATGCCTTGTGCACCGGCGAGCACTCCCCGTCCTCGTCAGACTTGGGTGTTACAATTTTAGTTTATATAATTTGAGTTGTCCTACATTGTGTTTAAGCTTGATCTTTGGTGAATAACACTGGAAAAAAGTAAACAACATATTGTTCTTTGATGTTTTTCAGATTTCAAATAAAAATAAGTTATGGAAATGATGAGAAGAAGATGGAACAGTAACCATCCCAGCGCCGCCGGGAGGACAACCCCAACGGCTAGGTGGGGCTGTTGCGACAGCGTGTAGAGCAAAAGAGAGGAAGAACACCTCTCTAAGGATGGACTGAAAGGTGGCGGCACCGCCGAGAGGAAGAAGGAGGAAACTTGATGGGTCGTATCAGTATCACAAATGAGTGAGAGAGATGATGAGGGGAATAAGATAGATCAGTCTCTATTATAACCTTTTAATCTTAGCCCTTGAAATTGTTTTTACCACGTGTCACACATATGTGCCTTGAAAAGGGGTAATGGAGGAGGCCTAAATGGAGGTAAGCTGGACTCTTATTGAAGATACGTCATCAAAATTGAACACATCGTCGCTGAATTACAAGAGGGGCCATCGAACCAGAAAGGGTTCAAAAGAAAGAGTGCAAAATCGCACAATTGGCAAAAGATAGGGAGTAAAAGTGCAATCAAGCCATACCTTTTTCTATCTCCTCTTTACCCATTCAAGTTAAAAATCCACTGAAATTTGTAAAATAATAAATAAAAAAAACATTTAATAAAAAAATCATCAAAAATTTGTAACAAAAAAAAGTTAAAAGATAAGACACTATAGGAAAAGTATAATCATACAAACCGGACAAATAGTCGGGATCATAACTCATACGAAAAACTTCAGATATTGGTAGAGTATAATAAGGGGACTTAGTGATATTCATGTTTGAAATATATTGAACCCTACTACCATACTGAAATTTTAGCTTGAAATTGTGACCAGTTGTTCAATACCACTATTTGTGGGCTCTCTCCCATATTTTCTCTAGTATAAGTTTTTCCCTAGAGCAAAGTTTTTTCAAAAATGGCAAAGTATTTCTATTAAAGTCACGAACCTGCTATAAGCTAATGACCTTCACATTTATAAGACAGATTTTGACTTGAAAATTTGATTTTGAAAAAGTTAAAGAGAATTCTAAAACCCTAAACAAAGAAACACAACCAGAGTTATAAAGCAGAGAAGAAAAGGCCTTATAAAAACAGAGAATTCTATCCCTTGTAAGAAATGAGCGACATTGACGGGTTAGAATTTTGAACATCATGTACAGTTTATGGTACAAACAAGAGATAACGGTCTCTAGGTTGGTTAGAGAGCTTATTACATAGATGGGAAAATAGGGTTTATGTATGTATCTTGAAAATAATTTTTTTCCCAAAAGCATCAAACGCATTTAATGGTGAGAAATTCTAATATGGTCACATGACCAAATAAAAAGTGTTTGGTTACACACACATAAAGAAATATTTTTTTAATAGTAAAGAGGAAATTGATAAAAAAAAATGATTGAATATTTTAAGGACCATCTTTTTATGTGTGTGTTCAAACACTATTGATTTGGTCTTGTGACCATGCAAGAATACCTCTTTAATGGTTCTATCCTATGATGTGTGACAAAAGGGCTTTTTTCCGTTGGGGCCAAAATTCATCAATATTTTGTTGTTTTCTTCATTTAAGGTCCATATTAAGTCTAAAATGAAGGGAAAATTTCAAATTTTTATTTATGTCGCACAATGCTAATTTGTTTTAAATTATTTTTATGAAGAAAGTTGAAGTTTATTGAAGATAGTACATTTTATTCAACATGAAGGATTAATGTTGGCTGTAAGGACGACAGTAGTATGGTGTTTATGGTTGGTGAGAAACAACACTATCTTCAATGGGTAGATAGCCCATGGCGAAGAAATTGTCGCACATATCAAATTGTTGTTTTGGGGCTGGTTCATGGCTTGGAAAGTTCAAGAATCCGAGCATGTGCTTCTCATATTGGAATAATAACCCTTTGGCATCAATGCTATTAAGTGTTACATTATATGTATTGTGTTTAGGTGTTACTCTTTGCGAGGGCATTAGTCTTAGAGAGGAAAGGTTGTACGGTTATTCAGCCTGTGGTGATGGTTTGTGAATGAAGATTAGGTGCGAGGTTTATTTGTTAAGGTTTGTTACAAGGGGAATTTTTAGTGAAAGTTGGAGTTAATTTGTTGTAGTGATCGTGTTATATCCAAAAAAAAATTTTAAGAGTTGGTGTGTTGAGTTTGTCCTATTTTCTAGCAAGTTATTTGATGGGAGCTCTTTAACCCTTCAAAGAAAGTGGATAGTTCTTCTCCACTACGATGCTTAGTCTGGACTTGTGTCGTAGAGGTTGGAGACCTCATGTGCTTTCTTATTAACATTACGATTTTTGCTTATAAAAAAATACTTCTTCAATTTAAAGTACACACAACAAAAAGATTAATAAAAAGTGAATAAGCAGACAATGATTTTAACGATCCTTTGTCATCATAACAAGACTTTTACGAGCATAACAAACAAATATGAAAACCTAATACTTAAATATGACTAACTAAAATAAATAAATCAAAACTCTAATCAATTCCATTGAAAAGGTGGCACAACCCATATGGGAGGTGTCATACCTTTGAAGTAAGGTTTGTAAGGGCAATGAACACCCAAGCTTCCATGCTTTACGTTATATATTCCCATATCAAAAGGACCTCTAGGATAAGGATCCGGTACTTCGTTATAATAATTATCAGAATAGTAAATTGAATCTTTTTGTAGATAACTTGAGAAATATGAAGCTGATACTGACATTGAATCGCCATCACCCACGAATAAAACATTGTCTCCTAAACTCTCAAGTTTAGACAAATGCATAAGCTTCTCACCTTTGTCATTCAATTCCAACTTAAATACATGTAAAGAATGAGTACCTTTGTTGATATTTTTTACCCTATTTATAAACCTTCTCACCATCCACAACTCTCCCTCCAATGATTTCACTAAATAAGTAAGTGGAGAATAAGTTGCATCATCACTCCTTTGTAACAAAACATTTGGAATTCTTTGTTCCACACCCCAAGGGTCATCCGAATAACAAAGATCGAAGCACACAATTTTTCTCCAACGAGTTACAGCATACACCAAACCTTTGTAGAATGTAATGTCGATGAAACCAAAATGGTCAGTGTCTTGTATGTATGTCCAAAACTCTTGTCCTGCTTTTATAAAAGCAAGACAACTACGGGTAGTGTAAATTGCTGCAACCACATAATCATTTGGACTTGTTATGGGATCAACCGACAATGTAACCTTATGCACATTGAAGTCGTAATCCTTACATACCATATAATTATCAATGGGTGGCAAACTAATAGGAGCTACATCCTTAAAGGGATTCACCCAAGTGATGACATCTTCTTTGTCTAACGTTGCGAGCCAGCCATGACTTGAGCCACAACATCTCTTGTTGTTTAGCACTGTCGATTCTAATGGATACACTCTATTTGCAGGTATGCTATACAAACATCGCTTTTCTGGACTCTTTTCTGAAGGGATCATTAGCATAGGCATTATATTGCTCCTAAATTGGTGATCGTGTTGATGATTAAGGTTTGCAATTGAGTGCCAATTTTTGCAGACAGAACCAAACCAAACGTGATCAATTGGTTCAATTAACTTCTCAAGAATCATGTTGAGAGCAAGTGAATCTAAGTTTGCCCAATCTCGCTCCATAGTTATGCTTCTAATTTGGCTTCACATCATATCATATTTAAATATAAAGATTTGAGCTCAAAATTCATGCGCACACAAATATCTTGCTGAAGATATCATTAACTGTATGTACAAGTTTGTTAGCAGAATATTTTTCTTATAAAATAATTTAGAAAGAACTAAAATGATGTTTGATATGCAAAAGAAAAGAAAACGCTATAAACATAGAGATGATATTGAAACAAAAATATGACTAAACTGTGTGTTTTCGCATGACTTTAAACTACTCAACCTTTGCTTTGTCAAAAAAAAAAAAAACTACTCAACCTTTGCAAAAAAACAAAATACTGAATTTCTCAAGATTTTTTTTCAAAGTTTGTTATACCACATAAATAAAATGTATTTAAAATTAAGAACATGCGAAAAACAC
>Ga0228710_1010473_pt1 | contig 12378 bp, 8 predicted proteins | sample MedpolnodulmetaG_FD_177995 | JGI IMG/M metagenome (GOLD analysis project Ga0228710, IMG submission 177995) | Root nodule microbial communities from Medicago polymorpha collected in Santa Monica, California, United States - pink nodules | ecosystem: Host-associated > Plants > Roots > Nodule...
CTTTTTTTTTTTTTGAGGGAGTGTTCAGAAGATAGTTAGTATGCCGTGACACCTTGTTAATGTTATATTCATTAATTATACATGATTGAAGTTAACCACACAATTGAATTGAATTAACCATTTGCATAAATGTATGTCAAAATATTGTGTCAAAATAGCATTATGTAGTGTTAAACTTGTTGTAATCTATCTTAGAAGCATTGTGCAGGCTTGTGGCATGCATTTTTTGTATTAATTAAACGTGCTCTTACTTGTATCATCTAACTTAGAATCTAATTGCCGTCGCAAGTAAAAGATGGCATCCATGGTTGGAATATGCCAACTAATATAAGAAGAAAAATTGTCATTTTCTATTTGCTTTTTTCCTTTGTCTTTTAAGTTCTTAATGACCAAGTCTCTTCTTCAATTACTATAACTCAATCTCTTAATCTTCTGAATATAAAAGATTTTAATCTTCTTATTTATGCATGCATAAGGCTGAAGAAAGTTTCAAATTGTAACAATGTGGTTTAAGGGCCTTCTTCTCCTGGCTTTTTGCATGGCATTGTTTGAGTCAACAACTTCTCTTAATCAAAGCAGTTTCCCTCAAGGTTTTGTTTTTGGAACAGCTTCTTCAGCTTACCAGGTTTTATTTATTCCGTTATTTTCATCGATGCATGCTAAGATCGAAAGATTTGTATTGAAATGATAATAGAAAATGATACCAACGAACGATTGATTGTTACAAACGAGTATTATCTACCTTATATACTAACTAACTAAACGACTCTTACTTCTTGTATTTCAACAATGCAACCGTGGACAAAAACACCGGACACATCGCACACACATAGATACAAATAATAAAAAAACTATCAAAATAATTGAATATAACGTATGTCGATGTCATGTAGTGTCTGACACTGAAACGTGCCGTACACCAGACACACCTTCGATTAACATGAATCTTGGTAGTACACAGATTGGAATTGAATTTATTTAGATTAGTTTTTGTTTTTTACACTATTTTTTTTTTAACAACCTAAAATTTACACTCTTTAATTTTGTTTGTGTATGAAGTATGAAGGTGCTGCATTTGAAGGTGGCAGAGGTCCAAGCATATGGGACACCTTCACTCATAAGTACCCAGGTTAGTAGTTGGAGCTCCTCAAGATTGATACTAATTCCTATAATATTCCAATAAAGAATTTAATTTTGATACACTCTCCTTGAAAAAATTTGTACACTAACATATTGCTCTAATCCAAATCTCAATTCTTGGTCTTCAGATCGAATAGCAGACCACAGTAATGGTGATGTTGCCACTGATTCATACCATCGTTACAAGGTTATTTCATTTTCTTACTTCTAATTTAAGTCAACAAATAATGGCTTTCTTTGTGTGTTGAGATTTATTTTCTATTTGATTGATAATGTTTATCCATTAAAAAAATTGACAGGAAGACATAGGCATGATGAAGGATATTGGATTTCAAGCTTACAGATTTTCCATTTCTTGGTCTCGAATATTACCTAGTGAGAAGCTGTTTAAGCTTTAGTTATTTTATTTATCAAGTTTATTTCTTTTTCTATCTTCTAAAAAAGTATATTTCTGTTTACAAGGTTTACAATTTTTTAATATGGATCACTAAATTTATATTAAACTCCGCATATAAGTTAATGGGTGAATTTAATAAGAATGCACATATGTAACAAAAAAAGTTGATAATGTACATATACTATGTATTCAAACACATAATCATATTTTATTTTATTATATTATAGTCCCTTCTCGTATAAAAATCTGCTAATCCCAAATCAAACACACAAACAAGTAATTAAACACAATTAATAAATAAATAAATAATCCTAGCAAGTAAAAATGTGATATCCTATGCTTCTTGACAACTTAAGACTCATGAGGAAAATTACCCTATTCATGACCTTGAGTTGGCAGCCATAGTCTTTGTATTGAAGGTGTGGAGACTGAGAGACGTGTCTAGTTCCGGCCTAAAAACGTGTTTATAAATGCAGTAATGACATGTAGACATCCTTAATAAGTATGCCCTTTTGTACCATTCTAAAAAATTTCGGTTAACCAAATATATGGTATGTGTGTCCACATTTTTTTAGTTGCGTGACCACTATGTTTCCAAAATTTATTTGGTTAATTAAGTGAAAAAATAGTGGTCACGAACATTTTAGTTGCGTGACCACATTTTTTCAGCTTTTAAATAGTAGTCAAGCACGCAATTGAAAAAAATGTGATTACACAGACCATATATTTGATTAAATGAAATTTTTGAGAGCGATAAAAATGGAGTATACACATTAAAGTGTTTACCAATTTTTATTCTATAAATGAGACATGTTCCTTCAACTTATAAACATGTTTTATATGGTTGAGTTAGAATCAAACGAAATTTTAAGAATTAATATATTCTATTGTTTTTCTATAATCTGATCAAGTTAAGAATTATGTTAGCTAATAAACATTTTTTAGGTGGAAACTTCAAGGGAGGAGTTAACCAAGAAGGAATCACATACTACAACAATCTCATCAATGAACTTCTATCAAATGGTAATAAGAAATCAATATTATCTTCTACTTTCAAACATATTCACAATAGCCCAAATGAAACAAATGTGACAAACAATATTGTAGAATATACCTACAGGACTACAGCCTTACATAACTTTATTTCACTGGGATCTTCCACAAGCTCTTGAAGATGAATATGGAGGTTTCTTGAGTCCTAAAATTGTGTAATAATCTAATCCCTTGTTCTATTGAATGCATGGAACCCTTTTCTTTATCTAGGACTCTTAGTTCATGTTTGAAATCACATTGAATTTGAAGAAATCATGGTGACACCGTGATTTTGTTGAAGTTCAACGGTGCGACTTTTGCCAAAATAACAATAGCATATCATGATTCGACCAAACTCGCCGTCAATTTAAAAATGTACTCTATGTAGCACCTACACGACACTGACACATGTAATTGCATTCAAGAGAAATTCTAGCAACACATATTTTAACACACACTTTTCAACACACTCTCTTTGACCGGTTAAAATTCATAATATGGGTCCCACTGAATTTATATGGGATTCACATGATTTGCTGGAATCCATGTGGATTTTAACCAATCAAAGAAAGTTTGTTAAAAAATGTGTTAAAATGTGTGTTGCTGGCATTTCTCTTACATTCAATAATCCTATTTTCCCAAACTATTACTAGTGTCGACGTGTCAGTTTCAATGTCGTGTAGTGTTTGGTGTCTGTATCTGTGAGTGCTTTAATTCGTGTTTGGTGTCGGTGTTTGTGTCAGAGGTTTAATCTATGTACTTAATAGCTGAAAAAGTTCAGATATTCATTTTCCACAGGCAAGATTATGCAAATTATGCAGAACTATGCTTCAGTGAATTTGGTGACAGGGTTAAGCATTGGATTACTTTGAATGAACCATTGATGTATAGTCTCCAAGGTTATGCTAATGGCCAGTTTCCACCAGCAAGATGTTCTAAACAGATATCACCAAATTGTACTGTTGGTGATTCAAGTACTGAGCCTTACATAGTTACACACCACCAGATTCTTGCTCATGCTACAGCAGTTAAAATCTACAGGGAGAAGTACCAGGTCTCAACTTAGTTATTATATCGACTTATTTTTTTTTACAAAATTTAATAGAAGAACGGGAAATTAATATTGATTAAAGTGGTTTTAACGACCATTTTACAATTTTTTCAATGACAATTTTAACTTCGTCCTAAAGTTACAAAGTCAAACTCTAATCGCTCATCTAGCACCTAGCGACCAAATCACCGTATCAATTCTTATGGTAAATGCATACAAAATAGAAATAGTAATATCACTACAAAATTTATTGATAATGAATTGTTAATATTTTGTAACAGATTTCACAAAAGGGTCAAATTGGGATATCACTAAATGCTCCATGGTTTGTGCCACTATCCCAATCAAAAACAGACACAGAAGCAGCATATCGAGCCCTTGCTTTTATCTACGATTGGTAAGTGTTGATATATAGCTGTCTTTAAATATTAAGCCGTCCTTTTGTGGTAAAATGTCTGTTACTAGAAATGATCATGCTTTTAAATTGCGTTTGTAGTCGCGAAAGCAGTTGCATTGCAAACTAAATGTATGCAAATGCGGCCGCAGTTGCAATTGCAGTTATAGACTGAAATTTAGAACTATGCAATCGATTCTAAAACTCGTAATTTTTCGTAATGCAAGGTTCATGGAACCGTTATACGCAGGCACATATCCTGCAGTGATGGTTAACAAAGTTGGGAAACGGTTGCCAAAGTTTTCAAGAAAAGAATACTTAATGGTTAAAGGGTCCTATGATTTTATAGGGTTGAACTATTACACTGCATATTATGTTGAAAATGTTCCTTGTCAAAAAGAAAATCAAACTATGTTGACAGACTCTTGCACTAATTATACTCGTAAGCTATTTTTAATTAAATGAAGATTATTATTTTACACTTTGTGTTCTTATTGTTTTGAGTTTGCCTAGTACACTTGCTGATTTGTGATCCATCTATTTTGTTGTATCAGCTATAAGAAATGGAGTTCCTATTGGTCCTAAGGTACTTGAACTTAGAGATAAATTTTATTCACTTTGTTATGCTTAAGCACTTGATTATTTTTGAAAGTTTCATGAGTATTATTATTGAAAACTTTCATTGATATCATAAAGATGACATAATTGTAGTTTTCGTCCCTCAGATATCAATTTTGTACAATTTTGATCTCATATGCTTTAATTGTGCAAATTAACTATAAATTGGTCCCACTAGCCTTAATAATTACTCCCTCGATCCCTTTTTATAAACACCCTTCTGGTAAGAGTAAAAGGGTGCTTATAAAAAGAGACGAAGTAGTAGATAGTTAATGAACGAAAGATCACTCTAACAAATAATTGAGATAGTAGGCGATTCAACTGGTACAATTTTGATATTTAGAAGGATTTCTTTTAGGGGTGATATTTAGAAGGATAAATGATCAAAATTATACAATCTCAATAGTTAGACAAAAAAAATGCAATTAAACCTAGTAAGAAATGGGGTTTTCATTAACATTATAATTTTGATTTAAAAAAGAAACTGAGAAGTGGATAATTTTGCAGGGTGCCTCAGATTGGCTCTACATTTATCCTCCAGGGATTCAAGATTTATTAGAATACACCAAGGAGAAGTTTAATGATCCAATTATTTACATAACTGAAAATGGTTTGTTCATCTATGATCTATAATCTTCAAAATCAACTTTAAGCTTAAACTTTTCTACTATTTCCTAAGTGATATATTTAAAAGGAAACCAAATTGTTGAAATTTTGCAGGAGTTGATGAGGTTAGTAATGGTACAAAATCGCTTGATGACAAATTGAGAATATACTATATTGGTCAACACCTTTTGTATATTCAAAGGGCCATAAGGTAATTTCATTTATACAACAAACATATAAGGAAAACATTTTAATATTGACATATACTATGGTGAAATTTAGTTTTGGGAAATAAGATCAAAGTAAGTGTTAAATATTGTTCATGTAGGGTTTTTCCTATTTTATTGGGAAAAATCATTAGTTTTTTATGTTTAGAAGTACACTTTCAAAAATATATTAGTGGTTTTTCTGAATGTGTATATTTGAACTCATGTGATACAAGTCCTAACACTTAGGAATTTGGTATATATAGGAATGGTGTAAATGTGAAGGGTTACTTTGCATGGTCATTTTTGGACAATTTTGAGTGGACTAATGGATATACTGTTCGTTTTGGAATAATATATGTGGATTTCAAGAATGGACTAAAAAGATATCATAAACGATCAGCTTTGTGGTTCAAAACTTTTCTTCATCAATGAACTTGCTCTTAGCATCAAACAGGATTCAACAGAAAAGAGAGATGAATCAAGTGCTCCATTCTTGATCTAAGTTATATTTGGATTTGTGTTATTAAGCAATGATATATTCTTCGATGGTTCATTGAATTGGCCAAGAACAAATTTTATTGTCATGTGTGATGCATTTCTTGATACCTTTAAAATTAGATTGTGTCTTTTGAATTTTCACTATTATAATTTTTCGGAAAATATGATTTTAATGGATAAGAAACGACAAATTTAACTGAATTTGACGTAGATGGTTGGACATTCCACTTACAGTAATTGTGACGTGATGTTAGTCTAAATTCTCTACTTCGTAATAAGTTTTATAGAAAGGAAGTCCGAATGATCGAAGGGAACAACATATTAGCTAATTATAATTTAAAACCCATAGAAAGTTCAGCATAAAAATTGCAATCATATTAAATTCAATAATACTTATACATAAAGAATATGAGCATTGATATGCGAAATCATAATCAATTTAAACAAGCTCAAACTAAAAACAAATAATCTTAATATGCTTCTAGCCAAACAATAACAACCACTCTCCAATGGTTTTAGGCCGATATCCTATACCATTTACATTACAAATTGAAAAATAATTAAAATCGTATTACACCCATCAAATAGAATGAGCTAGGCACCGTACAATAGTAAATCATGAACAAAGACAACACAAACAAGGAAATAAAAGGCATGGTTCCAAGTTCCAACTTAAGGTGTGGTGGTTGGAACGACTTTTGAAGTTTCTGGGACATTAGGTAGCTCAGGTTTTGGAAATTCAGGAACCTTAGGCAATTCTAGCTTAGGTAACTCTGATACTTTAGGAATCTCGGGTTTTGTCAATTCAGGAACCTTAGGCTGCTCTAGTTTAGGTAACTCGGGGACTTTAGGGAGTTTGGGTTTTGGCATTTCGGGAATCCTAGGCAACTCAGGTTTAGGTAATTCAGGATCTTTAGGCAACTCAGGTTTTGTCACTTCAGGAGTTTTAGGCAATTGTGGCTTAGGTAACTCAGTGAGTTTAGGTAAATCAGATTTTGGCAACCCCCCCACCGGAGTTTTAGGCAAATCCAAAAGACGAAGAAACAGACGATTACGTGCGAGAAATAACACTCATGCGCCCCCCCACTTGTGATCCAGGCGGACCGGGGTGTGCAAAATTGCACTTGTGCGCCCCTGGGTGTGGTATGTGTGCCCCCGTGTGTGTTATTTCGGAAAATAACTGCCTTTTGCTACTTTTTGGTGGAAAAAACTCAATTTTTAAGCTCAAACCCAGGTGGAAACAAAACCTGTAAATACAACTCCTTTCATCCATATTTTATATTCAGAACGAAGTGGTTCAAGAGGAAGGCAATAACTAGGAGCTTCAAGGGAGGAGGCTCTCTCTTCACTCCAAGTCTTTAGGGTATGTTTTATTTCTTTTATAATTTATCTTTAGTTACGAAGAGTAACTAAACCCTATTGGGTAGAGTTCTAAGATGAATCTCTATTTTATTTGTTGGATCTATTTAATTTAAGTCTTTTTATTCAGTTATTTTATGAGTTATGTTTAATTTTATTATGCGAGGTACATAATTTTTTCGCATGACTTTTTTTATAAGCCAAGAGAAAAATGACATCAAACAGAGAGGCTCCCAACTAAGTTGGTATCCAACTCTAATCTTTTGTCAAATGCTCATAAATAATATTAAAAAAGGGGGAAAACATTACATAAAAACTGGAGGGACACAAACCTAACCCAGTAAACCACACTAGAGTGTAAGTCGACCACAAACGGCTAATTCAAAAATATAAAAAAACACCCAAGTGTATCAACCTTTAATTAATCCTAAAACTAATTAAAGGTCTTCAATGTGGTGATTGAACCCTCAGTCAACACGGAAGCGGTTCATGTACCATCAACTCCCTGCAACAATGAAGAAAGTTAAACGACCCTTTCAAGTCTCACAATACAAGTCAAAAGTGAATGGTGAATCTTAAGTTGGAGTATGAATCATCTGCCAACACAGAAACAATTCAAGATCCATCAACTCCCTGCAAAATCAGCAACAAGCTCTACACAACTCTTTTGAGCCCATGAGTCCAACATCAAACATATAGAATGATGAGGATTTCAAATCAGTCTGAAACCAATCACGAAAATCAATACGGATATTAAGGCACAACAGTTTGGAGGAGGCAAACCTTAACCTTAACACCTTCAGATCTCAACAGATGCGAACAATGATCAGAGAGTCAAAACATCAGAATGCCCGTCACGAATTGACGACAAACCTTCAAAAGATCATAACGACGTCAACATGGTGGAAACTAACCAACAACAACATAACGTCGTGCACAACAAAAAATACATCACCGCTGTAGGAAGAAACCATCGTTGTTAAAACTCACAACACGGGGTAGAGGCTACACGTATGAAACAAAACCACAACAACACATCCCGAGGCATAACAAAAAATTGCAGTTTAATTGAACCGGCGACGGTGACGGTGATCCACCATGGTGGATGCAACTGAACGGGAAAGAGAGACAGGTCATGGAGGCGCGGCGCCGTCAACTGAAAGACCCCATCAGGGGAGGAGAGGGTGGTGCAACCATGAAGGCGAACACACCACCACCACCACCACTAGGTCTACATTTTAACAAAGAAGAGTGTGATTTGGGGGTTTGGAAGGGTGGCCGCGGTAGGTTGTGCTCAAAAGAGAAAGAGAATGGAGGCCTCTTACTAAATTATATTAATGCTCGAAACGATTGTTTTTCACATGACTTAGGACATACTTGAGATAACGATAAATTGCTCGATTATGAGTCATGTTTTATTATGCATGTTTACTCTTTCACATGCACAAATTCATTCCCCCATTTACTTTTATTTTTATTGTTTAATTTATTTTTTATATTTTTAAAGTAACGTGAATTGTCTAGTTGGAACGACAATCCTTATGGATGTGATACTCTACTTATCACTTTAATAATTAGTAACGAATTGGTGCACTTGTCTAAATTGTCCATCAGTTATGTAAGGAGTAAAACCTTCCTTATTAGCAAGTGACGTGGAATCATTGTCTGCTGCCCAAGCTTTTATGTTTTCTCAATATCATCTGTTACTACATACCTTCTTCAAAATAGGGCCCGATAAACGAGCTTGAGGAACTTGTGTTGATGACACTACCTATGCATCTTTGCTTTTAAAGGAGGTGCTATCGTCTTGAGGAACACTTTCATGTGCTTGACCAGCAGAATGTGTTACCATGTCGGTGTTTGTATGTGAAATGACAAGATGCTCTAAAGAAGGAGCAGTCTGTTGAATTACTGATTCTAAAATGAAAGGATTCTGCTCATTACCGGGTTGTCCAACCAATGTGGACGTATCCACAATTTCATTAGTGACATTTGATAAAGGAAAGTGGAAAGTATTGCTTACCTTATGGTGCCCAATATTGAGTTTCATACTCTTTCAATCCAAAGTTACTTTGTCTCTAATGTGGTTTACAGTTTGTTGCAAATTTACTACGGATTTTGAGGAACCGAATTGATAAAGAATTGTGAACCAATAATTTGGAATTTCTTCGTGTTACTCTAGTAATTTGAGCCAATTTGAACTTATGGAATTAATTGTACTTTAGATCCTTCAAATATCTATTTTATTTTATTTTATTTTATCAAATAAGCAAAATTCTATCAACACACAAAAAAAAAAGATATATATAAAGATTAATCAAGGAACGAGAACCAAAACCGAATCAACAGTTTTTAAATCAATAGTTTGGCATACCTATACTATATTTAATAAACAAATATCTAATAAAAGAAGGCAAATCATCTCACCAAAAAAGGTCCCTATAATGTTGGGAACATTTCTAGTTAAGGAATCCACACAATTCAAACTATTACCTTCACTAAAAATATGGATAAAAAAAATTCAAACTATTACCTTCTCTCAAAGAAGTAAAATTAGCCTAATCATTTTTCAACATCTTAGGGACCAGAAACGTATTCTTAGAAGCCGTGGCAGTCATAATTTTTTTTGGTGGGCCACTAAAATAAACAATAATATATAAATAAAAAATTTATGTTGTAATAAGCATTAACCACATTGTTGATCGTAAAAAAATTAAACTACATACTTTAAAAATTTAAAATAATTCTCTATGTGTGGAACATTTACTGAGAGGCAGAAGAGGGTGAATCACAAAGTTTTTTTTTTTAAAGAGAGGTATTTTAGTAACTTGCCCTGTAACTTTTTTTAAAAATATTTTTTTATGATATTTGTGTGGTGGACGGTTGAAATTAGATCCTCTCCTGCCTTTTTTGTGCAATCCCCTCTCCTTTTCTGATCCAATGGTTGATTGAGTCATAAATGAACAAAAAACAGAACCAAAGAGAAAGAAAAAAATATGAATGAATGACTTAGAGTACGGCAGAACAAACAACATGAGAGAAATAGTGGGAGAGGGTCCAAATCATGCAATTATATATGCATCAGAGTGCTTCTGAAAGATTTAGGTTGCTTTTGTTAAAAAAGATTTCTTGGCTATGCCTATGAGAGCTATTGGTGCTGCAATTATATGCAGCGATTGGTGATTCGACAACTACATTCTGCCGTATTTTTCATTGTTCTGAATGAGGCAGGTATATTCAGTACCTCATGTAATTTTGATACCACACAATCTTGGATTCATTTGGTGCTACATATTTCAGTTAAAATTTGGGGCCTTCTCTAGTTCAAATTTGTTAGTTGGTAGAAGACTTTATTTGGTATTGGCACACACATGATGCTAATCAATTTTACTTGAAGCCTCATATTTCTTGTTTCGGAAACACCATTCTTTGTTTGATATGAGAATGTTATTCATTGATGATTAAATTCTTGAAGCTAGAGGCATTAATTGTGTGCAGCAATGCATGTTGCTGCCATTACATTAGTTTGTGTTGGTTTATTGCTACTGGCTAGTTGTTGGTTATCCATACCAGAAGATACACTCAAGTCACTACCACCCTGTTTTTTTTTTGTTGCTATTCTTCCCCTCTGTTCATTGACCATTATCATTGGAGACATAATTGGTTCTTTGGCATATTCTTCACATGTCATATGAGTTTCTTTTTAGAGTCCTATGTACACCATGATTTCGTGACTTGCCTATTAGTTGTTGTTCTGCCATGTCTGTACATGTTGCATTTGGTTGTCTCCTTTTATTGACTAGATAGTTTTTTTGATGTGCTATTCATCTTGAGCACAATCTGAGTATTGATGCTTCACTTTATAGTCATCAACCATGATCTTTTGCTCATTTTTTTTGATATGAATTGTTGAGTCCTCTGATGTGCTAAGTATCCTTTAGCACAACTTGAGTATTGTGCATCACTTTGTAGCCGTCAAGACCTTCTAACATTCATTTTTCTTCTCCTTGGTTTCTACCTATGGTAGTTAAGCATTTTGCCCTTTGTTGGCCTTATTGATGTTAGCTTCTGTTAAGTGGTTAAGCCTTAAGTTGTGGCTTCTACTTAATGGTTAAGCATTTCTCTATTTGTTTTTCTTTTATTGGTTTACTGCCAAAGTTTGGACATTGTTTGGATCCTTCGTTGGCTTTTATTGAGATTTTCTCTCATTGTCTGGATATGGTAACACTGTTGATGTTTTACTGATGGTTTCTCTCAGCTTCTGGTGGGAAAGATGGAGTGATTTTGTTGTGGGAGCAATGACTGAAGGAAAAAGACTTTATTCTCTTAATGATGGTTCTATTATTCATGCCCAGTCCTAATAAGTATTGGTTGTGTGCTACAATTGTTTGGATATGTCAACACTGCATTGTTTCTTTTTGGGGTTGTGATCTTCTGCACAAGTGTTCTTTTTGAAGACAGTGGCATGGAATTGGTTTATTGCACAAGCATCCCCTTTAAGACATTGTAGCTCTTGTAATTTTCTTTGTTTGACATTTAGCTTTGTAATCCAAACTCAAGCTAAGAGTTCTCTTATCATGAGTTTGAGGGAGGCTGTTGAAATTTAGGCAGTTATACTTATTTTAGAGTTAGTTAGTGTACTAGTTTAGTCTCTATATAAGTCACAAGTTGACTCTTTTGTATCTTTCTTTCACTTTTGTATCTCTTCAACTATTATCAATACAATAATTTTCTAAGCTTTTTCTCTCTATTTTCATGGACGCCATGTTTCTCAACAACTAAAAATATGGATAAAATAAATTCAACCTATTACCTACTCTCAAAGAAGTAAGATTAGCCTAATCATTTCTCAACATCTTAGGGACCAGAAACGTATTCTTAGAAGCCATTGCAGTCATAATTTTTTTTAGTGGGCCACTAAAATAAACTGTAATATATAAATAAAAAATTTATGTTGTAATAAGCATTAAACATAAAGTTGATCATAAAAAATTAAACTACATACCTTAAAAATTTAAAATAATTCTCTACGCGTGGAACATTTACTGAGAGGGAGAAGAGGGTGAATCACAAA
>Ga0228710_1010476_pt1 | contig 12372 bp, 8 predicted proteins | sample MedpolnodulmetaG_FD_177995 | JGI IMG/M metagenome (GOLD analysis project Ga0228710, IMG submission 177995) | Root nodule microbial communities from Medicago polymorpha collected in Santa Monica, California, United States - pink nodules | ecosystem: Host-associated > Plants > Roots > Nodule...
TAAATAATAATATAAAGCCACTTAATAAAATATTAAAACACCACAACACGTCATAAATCAACATAAATCATATAAGTCATATAAAAGACTCTAAACTCAACCAAAAATAATTAAATAATAAATAGGGTGTTACAGTTCCGGCTAGATCTTTTGTTGAAATGGTGGACCAAATAAGAGCAAACTTCAACAATGAGGATGCTGAGTTCGAAGGAGATGCAAAGATGCATGAAGCTGAGGATGACAGTGATCCTGATTTTGATCCTGACATTGTTGAAGGTCAGTAGGGTGTGGGAGCACAAATGACTGACATGACTCAAGTTTTAGCTAGTATCAATGACCTTAAGGCCTACATGACATAGAGGTTCAATGATCAAGAAGAGCATTTTGTGGAAATAAATCACAGATTTGAAACCCAGGAAACTCAGTTCAATGAGATGAAGGATCAGTTTCATAGGTGGAATACAAATCTTGCAGGTTCAACTAATGACTTCTTTCTTGAGGAAAATGATGTAGCCGACTCCCTTGACCCAACAAATGAAACCTGATGGATGCACTGGAGTTTATCTTTTCACTCATGCATTCTATATGACATTTATATTATGATGTTCACGTTCCATACTTCTTTAGCCTGTTGTGGCACTTTCTTTTCTCATGCATTATCTAAGTACCTTACATACTATACTTTATCTATCCCTTTTTGAAGTTGTCAAAGGGGGAGTAGTGCATGTGTTATGTCTTGAATTAGTTCATGATTACGTGTTATGTGTTATGTCTTGAATTAGTGCATGATTATGTCTTGCATGTCTTTAATACTTTTTTGCCTTGATTATGGTGCTGACTAGTTTATCATTGATATGTGTTTGCTTTGGTTATTGCCTTGGTATGCCTAGTTTATGTGTATAGCTTGCTAAATGCTACATGCTGGATATGTATGTTCTGTGCTTGCTATATGCTATAAGTTTCAGAGGGAGCTAAAATCAACATAATCAACATGTGCTCTTTTGACATCATCAAAAAGGGGGAGATTGAAGCCTCCAGCTAGTTTTTGATGTTGTTAGCTTTTAGATTATAGATTAATTGTGTTGTGCATTATATGTTGATTAGTCTAGATTTGCCTTTAGAATGTTAAAACATCCTAGCTTGAATATTGCCCACAGAAAAACACCTTGTGCCTGTCAAAATGCATTTTTAACTCAGCATGAATCGATTCATTTTTGTCTGAATCGTTTCATAAAAGTCTCTGACATTATGTGATACGATTCATTCTATCTCTGAATCGATTCATGTTGAATCGTATCACATATCTAATGAATCGTTTCATAAAAGTCTCTGACTTAGTCTGAATCGATTCAGTTTAGGAATGAATCCTATCAATCTTCTTTCTGGGTTATCTGACTCGATTCAAATCCTGTTTGACACGTTTCATTCTTCATCTCATTTTTCACCTTTTAGCTTTTGTCTTATAAGGTCTGAATCGATTTACTTATTAAATGAATCGATTCACTTAGTTAAATTTGTGTGAAAAGTTACACTTCCATTACCTTTCTATATATACTCCCATTCTCTCATCTCTAAAATCATTGAATCATTTGCAACTATTCTCTCTAGGTATCAAACACTCATTGTTCAAACATTCTCCAAGATTAAACACTTTTTCTTAGAATCACTTTGTTCTTTGAGTCACATTGATTCTCTAGGGTGCTAGTAGGGATTGTAAGTTGGTTCTCTCAAGAAGATTGGTTGGGCTTAATCAAGGCTTCAAAGTAAAGTGAATAATCTCATTCCACCTCTAAAAGACTTGGGGGTCTTTCTAACCGTTCTTGAAGTCGAAGGAGATTTGTTTACCGGACGTATCATCGAAGGCTTGAGTGAAGAGTTTGATGGGGTGCACGGGTAATCAATGATTCGAAGATTCAAGAAGCACCAAATTCAAGGGTTACTTGGAGTTTGGGGGAGTGTTTGCATAGGGGTTGAAGAATTAGGTTTAATTTCAAGGAACTCTTGTAAACACATTGTAATCAACATTTATTACTTAGTGGATGACATTGGTGAAGGTGTACTTCATCAAGAAGAGTAGACGTAGCTTTAGCGAGGACGAGAAAGAGCGAACTACTATAAAAATATCGATGTTATCTCTCTTCCCTATCCTCTTTACTTTTTACTATTGCATGTGATCAATTGAATAATTGTTAGGATAATTGTTAGTGTTGATCTAAGTTGTTTTTCATTGAAAAAAAATATAATTCATTGAATTAGGTTTGAAATAATTTGTTTAGATCAATTGTCTATAAGTTTGATAGCTTAGTAATTTTGTTCATATATGTTTGGTTTGAAATTGTCTATAAGTTTTGTACATTGTTCAAGGTTTATTAAAGTTTGATTGTATAATAAGATTTGTATCGTGAATCTCTCGATTCTAAGATTAAAACTTATTGAACATATATTTGTCTTTTTGGTACATTGTTGTGATTGTTCGAGCACGAATCCAATAGTCGGTTACGTTAAAATTGGTTTGTGAGTAGTAAAATTTTGGGTTTATCGTTTTGTTCCTTTAATATTATACAGGTAAAGTGCAAAAGAAAAATCTAAAGAGAGAACATAAACCCATAATATTATTAAAAATGTTTGACCTTAATAATTAAGGCGTAAGTTAGCAAGCTACACCCACTTAAATTTATTAAGGTGCAAGTTAGCAACCTACACCCACTTAATTATTTAGACTAATTTTTATGGTGGATTCTAGGGTGAGGGGTGAATTAAGTCCCTCACCGGTGGAGCACGAAGGAAATACCGTTGGATTTAATCAATGGATCTTATTTGTTAAAAATAAAATTGAGAACATTTACATTTGTTCACACACAATCTTATCTCATCTCTTCCCCTCTTCTTCCTCGCTTCCATCACCTCATCCTTCATTTTTCTCATACCGGCGAACCTCTCGCCGTCAGTGTGGTTCTTTTCCCCTATTTCATTGATTCTTCTATCTCTATCCGTCCAATTAATTTGTTTCTTAGATCTCTTATAATTTTTTTTTGAATAAAATAAAAAATCAAGACGAAGACTTAGGATCACAATCTATTTTAGTGAATGTGATTCAATGCTGCTAGAAGAAATGTAGGGCACATGATTTTCGATACTATTGTTCATTTCCATTTCTTGTTTTCTGGTAAAAACAAAAACATTTAACAAAGTGACATTATTTTTTTCTTTCTGGTATGAGAAAAATGAAGGATGAGGTGATGGAAACGAGGAAGAAGAGGGGAAGAGATGAGACAAGATTGTGTGTGAACAAATGTAAATGTTCTCAATTTTATTTTTAACAAATAAGATCCATTGATTAGATCGAACGGTATTTCCTTCGTGTTCCATCGATGAGGGACTTAATTGACCCCTCACCCTAAAATCCACCAATTTGTATAAGTTTTATCCAATTGTTTACACACATCTCACTAAATTACATCCACTTTCTTCATTAATTAAACATCCCAAGAATTCTTTCCCATTTTTAAGGTAAGACCGTAAGATTTATGCTATATTTTTTTTATTTGTTGGTGAGCCGTTTATCAACGATTTTTCTTTGTTACCCATTAATCAACAATGTGCCACTACAGGTACATGTGCAGCCAAATTAAAACGAAATAAAAAGCAATATTCAGTAATGCTTAATGTATTTTCTGCTAATATTTAAAATTAAAAAAAAAATCACTATTTACCCAGTTATCTAAAAAACGTGATAGAATATTTTTATTTTGTTACGATGTGGGAAAGAAAAGGGTATTAAATCATTAAAATGATGAGTACATATTATGTTATCAAGAATAATTCCTCTCAAACAAATGTAATCAAGTATAAAAAAAAATTAAGAAAAAAAATTGTTCAAAAAAAAACCAATCAAATCGAATAGGATTAAAAAACAGCGGTCTGTGCACAAATTGAGGAAACAATTATGTTTCAAAACAGATTTACAAAACTACCCCTTAGTTAATACTAATTCCAAATAATAAAGGATGACTTTTTGGTAAAAAAAACAGGTAGGTGTAGTTTGCTAACTTGCACCTTAGTATTTTGGGGTGAGTATAAAATCGTGATTTATCGGCGATGTAAAACTTTTTACACATAAAAGAAAATAATGAATTATTGATATTATAGGTTGTACTATTGATATCAGTTAAAACCAACAAAGCCATGGTTATTGATCACAAATTCACAATTTCAATCAACTCTAGAAGAAATCATTTCCCTATGTTGTGATCAACCTTGCTAACAAGAAACTTGACACCATATTGATATTCTGGTATTAAAGTCGAAAGCTTAAAGTCGAAATTCTAAAGAGAGAATATAAACATTAAACTTTATTGTGATAAAGATCATATGAAATTTTAACATGATTCATTAAGCTTCTTTGTTGGTTAAAATTTCCAATATATTTAAATATACTCGTAAAAGATAAAAGCCATTGGATTTAGAATAAAAACCATAAGATATATTATGGTGTGTATTATTGAAATCAGTTCAAACCAAGAAAGTCACTACAATTTATTGATCATGATTTGAAACAACACTAGGAGTAGAACATAACCATGATCATTTCCCTTTGTTATGATCAACCTTGCTAACAAGAAGCTTCACACCATATTTTGGTACCAACAGCAAATTGGACGCAGGGCAATGGACATAATTTGGTGACAGCTTGAAGTCGAAATTATAGACAAGAAGACCAAGAACAATCTTAATTTCTGTCAGGGTAAAGTTTTGGCCTAAGCAATGTCGACTCCCATATCCAAATGGTAGATAAGCTTGAGGATACTTACAAGCTCCAGAAAGACCATTAGCAAATCTTTCTGGCTTGAATTCTGTAGCATCCGGTCCCCAATTATCAGTGTCGCGATGCAGCAATGGGACAAACATCCATATGTAGAGTCCTTTAGGGAGAACTAAGTTTCCAATCTTCATCTCAGCAAAAGTTTCCCTTGAGTTCGTCACTGCAGGCCCATAAATACGCATACTCTCAAGAATCACCATTTGTAGCTACACAACATAAAACATCTTCATTAGTTTCAAATTTTGAGATTTTTAATGGTATTACAAAGAGAAGTAATGAATTTAAAACTCCTGCGAAACACTCTCTCAATGCATATTTTGATTTCACATTTATTGGAGTTCAAGTTCAATGAAGAAATTTCAACTCCCAAAATAAAGTCCAAGGCCATAATATTGATTAAACATAAAGTCATGGGCCTAAGACAACCGCCATAATCGCCTTAGAGATTCGACAACCCTAGCAAGGTTGCCCTAGTGACATGCATGAAATGCTACAATATCATACCTCATGTTATTGAGTGGAACTATATAATATAAAGTATTGATTATATACAGGAAACAAGATATGGAATTCGATATAAGGGATACTATACATTCAGATCATGTCATATTCAATGTAGGATTTTCAACACCCCTCACGCTCAAGACTGGAGTGTAACCGTAGATGGTCCACTCATAAAAATTAGTATTAACACATCATCTGAATTGTAAATGTGTTTGTTTTCATGAAGAGGGATTGAGAAAGGATGTACTAACCTTTTTCAGCTGGTTAAGTTTGGTGATATCAGTAAAAGAAGGAGGCAGATTACCAAAGGTCTCCAAAATCTCAGTTCGAATTCGTTGTTGCCATTCCGGATAAACTGCAAGGAGATACATTGCCCACACTACTGAAAGAGCAGTGGACTCAGAACCAGCAAAGTAGATACTTTTGCAGATATCTATAACCAGTTGGTTCATGTCATGCCCTGCTTTCAAAGTACCCTTTCCACTAGCATTTAAAAGTTTCTCATTTGCAACACCTTCTATTATTTTTTGTAATAGATCACTGTGTTTCTTATTGTTATTGTTCTTTTGGTTTTCAATTTCGCGATCACGGATGATATTCATTATCAACACGTCCACTTCTTTCTTCAATCTCCACATCTCTCTTCTCTCCTTATTGGGAAGAAAACTAGAAAAGTATCATATAAATCATTAATTGATTAACTTATCACACGGTGCAATATAATATCAGTAATGAAACATAGACACCCACTTCTTGTACACCGGCACGACACTGGTTAATCACATTCCAAAATGTGGTAAATAAGTTAAGTATATGGCTAATTAAATCCACAGTCAAAATTTAGGTTAGTTCAACTATATGATTTAACCATAATTTTCAGTGCAATTTGAATTAACCATCTAATCAACCGAATAAATCACATTTTCGCACATGAATAATCAGGTGTCATGGTTGTATGAAAAAGTGGGTGTACATGCAACATTTTTTATATAATATAAGATAGTATTGATTAATTTGTGGTATAAATTACCTTAGGTTTAGAAATCCCAAAAGAGTACTAGTCTTCGAAAGTTTTGCTTGAATAGCATTCAATCTTTCAAAAATATGTTTTCCTTGTGTATAATCACTGCCAAAGCATGCTTTCGAAATAATATCCTCTGAAAGGACTTTCAGGTCACTCTCAATCACTATTTCTACAATACTTTCTTTGCTTTCTGTTATACACCTCTCCCATTTTTTGATAATTTCCAAAGCAGATTCTTCCATATAACCTAACATATTCTACAAAAAATAAACAAAAGTAAAATAATTTATATGTTCATATATACATGGGATCAGAGGGATCAGTGAGGGGACATATCATATGGTAGAGATAAGAAATAAAGACAACATATAATGTTGCAGTGAACATAGCTCGGATGGTAAAGACAATGTGATATGCATGTCTAGACTTCAAACCTCGAGTTCTCCATTTATTCTAAAAAAGATGAATTTATAGTCTCTGAAACTCTTGACAAAAAAACAAGATAGCATATACTTACCTTAACTTTGCTCATGAATAACTCAGCCATAATAAGATTTCTTTGGAAGATCCATGATTTTCCATTGGCTCTGAGGATGCCATCTCCCAGCATCGGATCCAAAGCTTTGTTTAGATACTCAACCCTACCAAGATCGGGTGACATAACAACGCTCATATCTTTTATTAGTTCACCCTTCTCCACGTATAGATGTTGCTTGATTCCGGTGGAGTACGTATACAATGAGCCTAATGATCATATTTGTTAACAAAACAAATGAGAGAAAATTAAAAACAAAATGAGAATCACCTTTTAAATTTTTGGTATGGTGGTAAAGCAAGACACCTTGGTCAATTTAACAAAAAATTCAAATGATTTATGAATTTTAAATTTTTGGAACTTACGTATATTTACTTTAGTTCACGACATTATAAAAAGAATTTGATGTGCATCCTCAAAACTAGTGTTTTCCTATTGTGGTCATGATCGAGTTTTAGGTTTACAACTTTTTTTGACAAAAGGTTTACAGCTTTGTATTCGGCTTTTTAGTAAGAAAAAAAAAACTTGTATTCGGCTTTGATGACAGTAGGCACCATTAAAAAATCTATGAAACAATGAATGAAATTAACATTGAACTGGTTTTTCATTGATCTATTTTACAACTATAATTGTTTTTATTAATACTAATATTATAAAGTTCAGTTCAAGTAATAGGTTTGATACATATATAAAAAATTAACAGTTTAAAATAAAAATGATTTATTATATTTTAAACATATGAAATAGTAAAAAAAAATTAATTATAAAGTATTATTATTAAAAAAAATCAACAAATAATAATAGATTAATGCAATACTTTATATTAAAAAAACTCATTTGAGTTGGCATGGTGATATTGGCTTGGGACCTAGGAGTGTGGTTCTCCTCAAAGTCTCAAGTTCGATTCTCTTCGGTGTCAATTTGAAATTTTGGATGGGTTAATTTAGTTTCTTCAAAAAAAAAAAAACTTTAGATTAAAAAATAACTACTAAAATTTATATGCGGTTTGATTTGACTTTGAAAAGGATTTGTAATTTGTTCAGATCTAAACTATCTTCACAAAAAGATATTCAATAGTATTAAATTTCATGTTGATTTAGCTGGTGTTTGGTGCAACGGTGGTGTAAACGCAGCCTTGCGTTTAGTGTGAAGCTCAAATAGGTAGCTTAATAAAATTGCGGTGAGAACGGTATCGTAACGCGAGATTGGATGTTTGTACGCGTTACCAAACATGCCATTAAACTTGTTTAGATCGGATTACGATTTTGATTTGAATGAATTTAGATATTACCTTCCTGACTCAAAACAAAAGTAAAATTGAATCCGATGTCACTTGTGAGTATCTTGCTCAAAAGAAATAAAAACATACTCACTTCGATCACATTTATAAACAAAAAATAATTTCATTTTACGTTTATTGAATAATTAATGTATTTGGTCACATTTATAGATCAAGTACATTGATTATTCAATGAACCTAAAGTTCTTAAAAACATGATCAAATGAAAATAAACAAAAATTTCATATTTGATATAGATTACAATATCTTTGACATACCGTAGCGTTGTTTCCAGGTTTCAAAATATGGGAACAAGGAATAAACCCATTCCTCAGTTGAATCAGCACCTGCAGGAGGTTGGGGACGAATCTGTTGCATCTCAGAAAGGTTGCCAAATGGGAAAGAAGGCTTTGGTCCTTTGATACCTTGTTTTTCAAGCACCGATCGAATCCTTCGTGGCTTCAACAACACTTTCTCCAGCAATATTATAACACTAGTTATCACTAGCATGCCCACTGTCCAATATAACTTGTTCATGGCTTTCTCTGAAGTCAGCCACTGGTATTGGGATTCCATGATATCACCCCTCTCTATCTCTCTCTGTGCTCACACTGAAATGTTTGATTTATACTCTCAAATTTTATACACTTTTTCTCTTTGACAGGTGTCCTTGACTGGTATTTATAATAGCAATTTTTTTTCTTTTTTTTACACATTTGAATACAAAGCACTTGTGATAGGCTCTACTTGACAAGTATAGAAGCTTCCAAAGTAAAATTAATCATAAAAAATTATTAAACTGAAATTTTATTAAAAATGTTTGGAAATGGGGGTAATTTTTTTCAAATAGACATTAACATATTTTTGGTTTAAATACTTTTTTTTTTACAAGAACATATTTTTTGGTTTAAATATTTGATCTCCTCATTTTTTTTCATTTAAGATTTTATTCTCACATTTTATCCTATAGAATCAACTCAACGACAAGAACTTGACTTTTTTAACCTTGATGGACGGAGTCTAAATCTAATAATTAATATATAATATCATTTCTTCTTCTTTTTGTACAACGCAATTAATTATATATTTTAAAAGATTAATTGAAAATTTGTTAAAGATAAGCATCATTAGAAATGATATTGTATGTTTGAATATAAGTTAATTTTTAAATTATCAGATTGATTTACTAATTTTTATAGAAACATTCTTATTTTTTTATTTTCTATGTGTGTTATCGTCGACTAAAACATCAATTGAAATATAAATTTGAATAGAAATACATAAAATAAACAAATATAATACAATATTAAATTTTTTAATATGTGTGAATATTTTGAATAGTAATCATTAAGGGAATAGTTTAGAAGAAGGTTCTATAAAATACTTTTTTTAAATGGAATTTAATATATTTTCTGAACAAATGCATGAACAAGTGGAATATAATGTCAATTTATTTTTCTTGACAGAAGAAATGTTGACTAATATTTTCTACTATTCTAGAAAAAATTGAATTTAAAAATATAATATAAAATTTATTGAATTGGAAAATCTATAAAAGTTCATTTTTTTTAGAGGAATCTAAAAAAATTCATGAATTTCCTAATAATCAGTATTGTAAATAAAAATAATCATGATTATCACCGATGCTTTCATTTATATTTATGCCTATGTATAAAGAGATCTTAAATTTTTATCTCCGTGAGCTTAGCTCAGTTGGTAGAGATTGCATATTATATGCAGGGGCTGGGATTTGAATCCCGGACATCCGACTTCTCCACATTAAAATGTGTAAGCTCTAATCACTAGGCTACTTGACCAAAATAAAAAGAGTAGTGATATTTTGACAACCATTTTGGTACAACCTTTGAGACAACTTTGTTGTTCTCTCTTTTCATTGGTCAAAAACAATAGAGGGAGAAAAAGGAAGAGAGAGAATAAAAACATAATGTGAGTATGAGAGAGAAAGTTGTACAAAAGTTGTACCAAAGGGGTTGTACAAATATCATTTCTCAAATAAAAAAGAGGTCTTAAATTTTTTATTTTGCTTTGGTCAAGAAGAAATCCTAATTTTTTTTTAAAATGGAATTTAATGTAATTTATTAATCATCGTGCACAAGAGCAAAATAATGGATCGAGTGCTATTTTCAATATTTTGTAAAAAAAATGAATTTTAAACTATATAATTAAGACATATACTACACACAAAGATAGATAGATAGATAGATACACCTACTACTACAATTGATAATTTCTTTTTCATGATTCTTTATTTCCCAATGCAAGACTCTTCTTAAACGTTTATAATGCATGACTCCTCATAACGTTTATTGTCACACACTATTGTATTTTCGATGTGTTGTATTTCCGATGTGATATAGTGTCATCATTACATCTCATTCTTTAGTTTTAGTGTAAATTTTATCAAGAGTTAAAGTGCATATACTATACCAACAAACCTACGACCACAAGTAATAATTATTTTGTCTTGCATTTTCATTTTTCAATGAATTACACATATTATATATTTATTGTCACATGTCATACCTGATGGTTGGATTTAGGTTAGTGTACTACATCGGTTATTAAGTAATAAAGTGTAAGTAGAGAATCATATCCACAAGGATGATTGTTCCAACTAGGCAATTGGTGTTACTTATTTAGGAACAATAAACAATAAAATAAAATAAAGAATCAAAGATACATACATACATATATATATATATATATATATATATATATGTATATATAGACACACACACCTACTACATGTACAATTGATAATTTCTTTTTCATGATTCTTTATTTTCCAATGCATGACTCTTCTTAAACGTTTATAATGCATGACTTCTCATAACGTTTATTGTCACACACTATTGTATTTTCGATGTGTTGTATTCCCGATGTGATATAGTGTCATCATTACATCTCATTCTTTAGTTTTAGTGTAAATTTTATCAAGAGTTAAAGCGCATATACTACACCAACGTATGTAACACCCCGATTTATAATATTAATTTTTTAGTATTATTTTTATATAATATTAGTAATATTAGTATCATTAGAGAAATTGTTTGTTGGGTGTTCTTAATAAAAATTGTTGGATTGTGGGTATTGAACAAATAGATGGGTTGGTTAGTTGTGAAAAAAAATAGGTGATTATGAGAAATTAAGGAGAAAGTGACATTTTTAGCAAATATGAGAGAATAAATGTGTATTAGTAAAATGGAGATTTAAGTAAGTAAGTTAAGTAGTGTCTTAATTAAATAAATAGAAGGAGGTGAAAATAGTAGAGTTGAATAGTTACAATAGAATTACTAACCAATCCAGGGGTGTGCAAAGAGTAAGCCTGTTAAAAAGATTAAGTGAGAAACAAACTCAAATGGTAGTTATAAATAGAGGAGAGCATTAGAGAATTAGGTTACAACAGAGAAAAGATAGCAATGCAAAAGAAACTAGGGTTGAGAAGAAAAAGGCAAAGGAGGCAAAGAGAGAAGAGTTTAGGGAGTGATTCAACCGTAGGAATTCATCAACTCGACAAACTAGAGGTAAGGGGGAGTCTATCTTCACCATAAGGGCTGCATGAACATATGGGTAGTGAAGGGTGTTGTTTCTTATTATTTATCACGATTCTTTTAATAAATTCATTCATGTTAAATTCGTACTCTGTTGCTGTGAATTCATTACTTTCATCTGCTAAATTCATGATTGAAATTTAGTTTCTAATTATGTGTTAAGAATGATTGTTGTATATATGATATGATGCACTCGTAAACCGTTATGAAACTCCATGCCTTCTTCTGGTTATTTTAATTTTCTCCTACATGTTTGTGCTATCTCTTATTATAATTTTTTAGATTCTCTATTTCGACAAAGATTCGTGAATTGGTAATTGTGATTTGTCCTGCACAATTTTAAACTGCAACCTATTTAGATTGTTGACCTTGATGTAGTATAGGTATAGTTTTAACTTTAAGAGGCCGTGAGTGGAATGTGCCATTAACCACAGGATTTCTTTTAGGGTTATAACATGGTATACATTGTGCTGGAAAAAAAAATTATAGTCAAATGCCTTTAAAAAAAAATGAATGAATGAATTCGGCTACTTTAATTAAGGAACTCTTAGGTAGGTTGATTCTTTTCCTCACATCTTAGGTTGACCATGATATATATATATATATATATATATATATATATATAACACTAAAAGT
>Ga0228710_1010477_pt1 | contig 12372 bp, 7 predicted proteins | sample MedpolnodulmetaG_FD_177995 | JGI IMG/M metagenome (GOLD analysis project Ga0228710, IMG submission 177995) | Root nodule microbial communities from Medicago polymorpha collected in Santa Monica, California, United States - pink nodules | ecosystem: Host-associated > Plants > Roots > Nodule...
AATATTTTAATATATATAAAAAAAAAAATTTTTTTTTATATATTATTTTTTTTTATATATATATATATATATATATATATATATATATATATATATATATATATATATATATGTTGAAGATGAAGGAAATAGACGGTTTATTGCATCAACAACATTATTGTGATATCAACTTCCACTATCATATGATTTCGACCCGTAAATGCATCACCAGAAATAGACAATTAGAGTTAAAATTTGGAGATAAAATCAATCATATTCTAGAATGCACAACCATCTAAAAATTTATTATATGCTTTTAGAATCAGTTTTGTCACAGAAGCTGCTACTACTAGTTATAGCTTTTGCCTCACGTGAGTTTTAGTCGCAGAATCTTATATTTCGGTGATCAAAGAAATCACGACAACAAGCCACGTTGAGTGTGTGAAGCTACAATTACCAGCTTCACAATTTCATCGTTAAATGAACATTAAACGTGCGGCAGTAGTGACCCACTGGATTATAAAACACATGCTAAATCTTTAGGATAACTTTTAGATTTTCCCAAAAATGAATCCAAACATGCAACTAACATTCTATATGATATTTCAAAGGGACTACCCCATCTTGCAATTATTGAAAAACCATAGAGGAACAAGTAGAGTTACATTTTATCATTGTTTGACTCTTAGCTATGCAATTTTTTTACCAACCTTTTAAAATTGTGTCATTCACTTTTTGTAGCCACTGCAACTTGATACAAAGGACACATAATCATATGTTTAATGTCCCAAAAATGAAATTTTAAAGCATATGCATCTATTAAAATCACTTTGAATCCACATGGATTTTTGGCAACAACTTTCCATTATCAATGTACTACTAAAAAGGTGAAATTTTATCACAATGGGAAAGTGAAGCTAGCTCTAAAATACCCTAGTGTATCTTAAATACAAGGGTAAAGCACTAAAAGTGATTGCATAAACCAAAGCTAAGTTATTTGGAATCTCATTACAACTTTTTAACATCCTAATTCCTTGAATTATTGATATTGAAGAGGAAAACTTTGCCTCTTTTTCATCATCTGCAAATTGTTATGTCAGCTTTCCATCATTTTCCTAGAGACATCTCCCACCATAACCTGCATTCCTGAATAGTGATTGCTTTATCTCTTCAGGGTTCATACAATTTCTCTGACCAGCTAACTAAACACATGGGAATAATATGTTAAAAGAAGTAAGAACATGTTTTATTTTAACCATGCAAACAATTATTGAGGCAAATAGTCTATATTTGGTTATGCGGTCACAAAAATTGATCTTGAATTAATTGATTCAAGAAAATTGATTCTGACTAAAATTGAATCGAATGTAATAAATAGAGAAAAAAAAGCTAAATTCTAACTTCAAATTAGAATCATTCTGAAGGCAAAATCAATTTTACTCGCAAGCATCCAAACTTTTCATAATCAATAACCCTTTGGAATTAATTTTACCGCAGTGAAATCAAACATATACTTAAAGCTCAATAGCATAGTTTTTAGTAAAATGACAGTGACACGGTGTAATTCTGCTAAATTCGATATCAATCCGAACATGCAGTAATACAATTTACTAACCTCTGAGCAAGATGCTTGCAATGAAAAATCATTGAAACTGCTTATAACACACTGGTGAATCTCAAGGCCTAATGCTTCTAATGTGTTCACTGTTGACAGTAACAATCCTGGCTTTGTGGCACAACAGATACTGATTCTTGTGTCCTGGTCTCTCCTCTCAACATCAAACTGAAAGAAAAAGAAAAGAGCATTACATTAATTACATTTATTCATGAACTTGGTCTATGATTATGCATTAGTTGTTCAAGGAAATAAACCATACCTTAGGGGAATTTCTTACCATTACTTCATTTGGCTTTAACTCCTTAGAAATTCCTAAAAGGTTTATCTGATTTGTTCCGTCTTCCTCCATTTCTTCTTGTAACTTACTAATCCTTTCTAGAAGCTCTTTCATGTAATCAATTGTATCTCCAAGAATTGATGTCCTGTCCATCTTACAAAATTTACATTTTCTTGTTAGCTCAAATGAATTTATATCAAAATCAAACACCAAATACCTGTTGAGAAGCTTAATTGATTTCTATTCAATGAGATATAACATCATAAGAATAAGGTAAAAAAACACAAACATTTGTACCAAAAATAAAAGACACATGCATATACATACTATGAGCATTTACATCAACACCAGACAGAGCACTAATACTTGACACCGATAATAATTTGACAAAAAAGAATAACTGAACATAATTACATATATCGGTGTCGTGTCAAACACCAGACATATCTTCAATCTGAAGTGTCAGAGCCAGACAACATAAAACATAGACATTATATATATTGAATCACCTTGCTGATCTTAGGGACAATTGACCTAAGCATGGAAAGCCTGTCATTCAAACGGTTTCTTCTTCTCCTTTCAGCCATAAGATTCTTTGAAGGCTGTCCTTCAACCCTTTTGGATTTGGCTTTTTTCTCATCACACAAACCCATGTTGAAAACTTGAGTCTCACAAACTTGTTCCTCAACTTTGCAGCTGATTTTACTTTGTTCCAAACTCTTGTTCTCACTTCCAACAAATCCAAACTCTTCAATACTTTCTTGTTGTGGTAAAACTGGTGCTGAATCATCAAACTCAGGAACTGAGAATCCATCAAGATAAGGGTATGATGATGCATCAGTTCCATAAGGACATTCAAATCTATGGTCTAATGGTGTTGAGAATGAAGCAAATGAAGGGTTTAAAGATGGATTGATGAGAAGATTTTCATCAAATGAGTCAAAGGTCCAACCATTAGGGAGTAGTAACTCATTCAAACCATTGGATAAAGTATTCCATGTGTCTTTTCTTGGAGCTAGTAGCTCCTCAAGAAAACCAAGTTGAGAAAGTTCCATTTTTCTTTCTCTTTTCCCACTTTTGTGAACTATGAATAAACTAAAGAAAAACCAAACAGAAAAGTCTTAACAATGGGATGAAGTTGAACAAAATGGGAGGAGTTTCAAGTTTGGTTAAATAATGCTATGATAAGTAACTATATGTACTAAATATATATTGTGTACCAATGCTCACTCTAACACCTACTTTCTAACACTATCTCTCTTACTCGATGAAATATAAGTGGGTACCACTTTTTTTGTATTGGACTCCCTCGCAGTTAAGGATTTTCTGCATTCACGTAGTAGACACATTGAAAGTCATTCTATCAAGTCGGACAATTCAATTTCATACTTGATATTATAAACTCTAAAATAAAAATTACAAGCTTCATTTTTTTGGATCGTCCAATCTTAGTTAAACAATCACCAATGTTTGGAATGTGACATTCCTCGTCGTTTGGGAATTCAAATTCCACTATTATATACTCCCTTTTCAAGAATGAGTCATGTATTACTCCGACTTTAAATATAAGAAAAAAAAGTTACACAAAGTTGATATATTTGATTAAAAATTTAAATCAAATGTATGTACTTTGTTTGACATTTTTTTCCTTATATTCTCATTCTTGAAAAAGGGATAATGTACATAAAAAAAAACATGGTACCATAAATCTACATAAATTTATTCCAATAAGAAGGAATTAGCGAAAAGAAAGCATTAAAGTGAATATTGATCTCTATCGTCCAAGTGAAAATGAGGAATTTTTTTTTTTAGAGTAAGGAAGTGTCACGTATGGTTTACAATAGACCATGCTTGAAAATTGCATAAAACTCTACCAACCAAAAATAATGTCATTATCTAGAAGTAGAAAATCATGGTTTTACCTGTCCTAAGGTGAATTGCATAATATATGGTTTTTAGAATATTGATAATATGAAGTACTAGATTATACAATCTTACAATTTCAATAATCAACTTACTAAGTATTACCTCAATGATTAATATTCATTCTCTACTTTAGCAATCATTTAGGCTTTGTTTGGCTGGCAAAAGAAAGTTCAAGGAAAGAATGTAAGAGGAAAGATTGTAAAAGGAAAGATTGAGAGTGGAAAGTGAGAGGATTGTTTTAGTGGTTTGGTATGAGAGATAGTAGAAGAAAAGAAAGATAAATAGTCATAAACTACTTTTTCTTATAAATTTTGTTATATACCAAGTTTTGTGGTGGATTTTTTTGGTTACATAACTCATTATAATTTAGCAGAGATGTTTTTTTTATGTGTTAACCTTTCGATTTTCATTGAAGGAGTCCTAATAATATGAAGTTTGGGCGAAAAGTAATTAAAGTCTAGAAAAAAATTAGTGAAGGTCGTGTTGTCATCACATCAACACAATTTTAATTATAAACCCTAAAAATGATCTTAATAAAGTACATGTAAGTTGTATAGAAGTAAAAAATTACAACTTCATGGAAAACACTAATTGCATCACTAATAAATAAACAAAATTAGGTCTCAAAACATAACTCAAGAAACTACATGAGTTGAAGTTATTCCCAACTTCCCGCACCTTGAGTTAATCTCCTAGCAAATTTGATAAATGCAGCAAACCATTGGAATAAATGTTATTCCGAGATGCACCAAAACCAAGTCACAAATTCTCTCCATTTAGCAGCATAATTAAGAGTGATACCTGAATAAGCTATATATGGAACACGCACCAAAACCATGCCACAAATTCTTACTCTTCTTGTTATCAATGAGACAAACCTCACACCATGAAGTAAACACATATCTTTGCCATATTCTACTCAAACTCAACAAAAAATAATACAACATATTTATTCTCTCAAATAAGAAGAAACAAACAACTTCTTATAACATGAATAACACTTAACAATATTAGAGTTAGAAATTCAGAAGCAGAAACTCCGCATGATTAATAAGCTCCCCGTGCATAAACACTTCATGTACCTATTGAAATAAGTCATACATACAAAATAATATATTTTGTTTTAGTTCGACAAAAGAAAAAACATAAATTCATTCTTAATTATTGATACACAGATGATGAATATGATAGACTTTTGTATGCATCAACATCTAGGCTTGATACTAACCAATCCAAGTAAGCAAAATTGCATATGCAATCCATCATGTTTTCACCCTCCATCAGAGCAGTAGGGTGGGCATTAATTCATCAAAAGGAATGCTAAAATTATATATAAAAAAGTCATTGCACCACTTATACGACTCCAACATATAAACTCCGAAATTGATGCATCCTTTAACCATCGATAGTATCACCACACCGTTGATATAGTTTCATTTGCTTCAACAATTTTACTCGTTTACACCAAGTACTCATGCCATATCTAGCTACTGCGATAAAAGATGAAAGTAATTTAGCAAATCTTCACACAATTACACATCATTGAATAGAACCAAACCCTATCATGCACTTTATTTGCTTCATACGTCTACACTTGATGTTAAGAGAAGAAAAAAAATAGCCTTGCTCCCTTTTAACTTGTTAGCCTCACAATCAATCCACCAACAATTCTATTGTATTTGTTTGAACAAAGCTATTTAACTTGACATAAAAAAAAAGTAAAAACAAAATAACAAAACATAACAAAAAACCGACAACTTATAGAAAATAATGAACTTTTTTTTCTTTCTATAAGCAATGACTAACCAAGAAATATCATCTAATTGATGTGTTATAATTGTTTATAATCCAAGAACTTGGAATGATGCAAACGAAGCAAACAATTAATCCTAGTTTTTAGCATGTTACTCATGCTAATTAGCTATGTTCAATCTAATCTTATACGTCAAATATTATCTTTTTTACGTTTGAAATAAATAATTGCACATTGTTGCTATCATTTCCATACTTGAGTCAGACCCGACAAAATAAATGAAAAACATGGTTTAACAGAAGAATTAGAAAGGAAAAGAAAATTTCAATCAGATTCTTTGATTAGCGGGAAAGAGGAGATAATTGCGGCGGGAGTGGTGAACGTGGGTTCTTTTCTCAGTTTTTGCTTTGGTGAACCGTGGTTTCACTTTCATTTCTATTAAGGGTTTTTATTTTTTATTTAATTTAATCTTGTTTCTTTTTGGACAAAGAAACTGCAGCGCGTAGCAATAAAGCGTTCTCACGCGTCCGTATTTTTCCGTATACAAAATTGCCGTACGATATGTTATTTTCCAAAAAAAATAGACAAAGGAGCAATGCGCCTTGCTGTTAGTATTGATTAGGAAAGTCGTGTAATGTTATTAAAGTTTCAGTTTTCAACTTCTCTTTTCTCTTATTTTCCATTTTGCTCTTACTTTTCCTTCATTAACTTTAGTCATAGATTGAGTCGAAAATCCTACATAAAATGCTTTGGAAATGAAATCAAACGATAGTAAAGAAACAAAGAATAAAAATGTTAGCATAATAAAAAACACAAACATTTTGAACCCATGTTTGACCCCTGCTAAAAAAAATGAAACATATAAATTTTGAAATTTCTTTTCTATGTATGTTTCGAATTTTTTTCTTGTAATAGATTTATTTTCTTGCTATTTTTTTTTACTGTTATGCCTTCGAATAACTATACTTACAATAGATGATACATTCAAAGTTATTACCATTCCATCAGAATTCGTCACAGTCGCCGTCATTTGCATGCTTTTTGTCTAGATGATTGTTGCATTTTCTTCCTCTTTAGTTTCAACTTACCCTTCTCTGTTTCGAGTCCATCCTCGATGATTGTCATTTGGTTACCCTTTGTCTCCGAAGAAATCACCTATTGATAACTCAGTGACACAATGTATATCTATTCAATTTCATATACAAACTATGATGCATGGAAATCACCACTCAAAATAAATATGGAAACATGAAAATCACCGTCCGGATGATATGGAATATTTAAAAAGTGTTCAGTAATTAAATTAACAAATTATCAATAATTACCAAAAAGAACATGAATAATTTAAGTTTTAAAGAATGTGATTAGATTTGGAAAGGGGTAGATTAGTAACTATGCTAGTATATTATTATAGGAGGTAGGAGAAGATTGAAAAATAGGCGTTTTTTTATGAACAATTGGAAATGAAACAACATTGAGATTGAAACCTTACTCTTTTTTCGCCCTAACCCTTCAAATCAATTTTCCTCTCTTCGATTTCTTCAACAAATCGCTCCTCGATTCAAAATCAAACCCTCAAACATTTCTTGTAGCGTAGACCTGTACAAAAATCCTCACTTTTTGGTCAAATTCTCAACCCTACCCAATTTTTTTGGGTGATCTTGTAGTTGTATCATACCCTTAGCAATTTCACATTTTTCTTCTCAGATTTCGTTAGTTTAGTCTTTAATCGTAACCCCATTTTGAGAAATCTCAGTTTCACGGGGTTCCCCTATAGTTACCGTTTCGGTGATTCAGAAGAAACCCTAGGTTTGTAGTTGAGTTTAGTTGATTGTACATTCCTTTTGGATAGAATTTTTTTGGGATTTGAAACTTTGAATCATGAACAATAACAATAGAGGGAGATATCAACCTGGGATTGGGTTAGGAGGACGAGGTAGTGGTGGTGGTTTGAACTCAAACCCTGACAATGCTAACGCCGGGTTTCAACAGAGACCACATTATCAACAACAACAACAACAGTATGTGCAGAGGCACATGATGCAAAATCAGAATCAGCATCAGCAACACTATCAGCATCATCAACAGAATCAACAACAGTATCAGCAGCAGAATCAACAGCAGCAGCAGCAACAACAACAACAGCAGTGGCTGAGGAGGAACCAGTTGGGTGGTGGTACCGACACCAATGTTGTCGAGGAGGTTGAGAAGACTGTACAGTCTGAAACAAATGACCCTAGGTGATTGCTCTTTTTGTTTTTTTGACTTTTTACATTTGTATATTTGTTTGTGTGTTTATCTTGTAATTACGATTTGTTTGTGTTTCAATGTTGTTCAATAGTGGTTACAACATAGCGGAATTTGAACAGACAGCTATTGTTCCACGATGTGCTATTTATAGTACAAAATATTGTGAAATAGTGGCTGTAGCAGCACTATAGCAGTGTTGAGTAGCGAAATTTGAACAACCCGCTATTTTCCGTGATCTGCAATTGCCAAAATTGCTGTGTTTTTTTTACTGTGTTATGCAGACATATGCATGTTGATGGAAATAATGAATACAGTCTGTATGTTTGTCGTGTTGAATTTTGAATTATTGATGTTAAGGCACGGGACCTTTTCCGTATTTATCAATTTCTGAGTGAGTGGTTAGTTTGCCCAAGTCTATCAGATGATATGTAATTGAATTGTACGAGAGAAGCCTATATTCTTATGAAGGATATTTGCTGTTAATGTTTGTTGATTTTGATGGCTTGAGAGTTTGAGCTCAGTTTTTTCTTCTTCTTTCTTTTACTGTTGAAAGTAAGGTAGACAAAATCGCGATTTGGAGCGTAGAATCTTACTCTTTCACAATCTTGCAATCCCTTGCCGTGTTTGTGAGTGGCTTGAATCAGAAATTAGTGGGAGCGGCTGGGATCGCTGCACATAGACGTGAGACCGGTAGAAATGAGCGATTCTGCAGATGCTGATTGTGTTACGCTGAGATTTGTTTCACAGGTCGGGTCTGCGCCCCACTTTTTTAAAACACCATAGGCTTAAAAAAAAACCTAGAATACCATGCGAAAGGCTACGACTTTCAGTTTCTAACTCACTGTTACCTGCTACTTATATACTTGGCCTATTAATTTACCGTTTTGCTTTCTTCTGGTTTTTTTTTTTTTGGTGATTTTTTTGTTGCCAACTTGAGACATATAATAATAAAAGTTTGCATTAAAAATAATAATGAAAGAAAGTATAGTATGCTATATTACTTTTTAATTAATAAGTATACAATTTATCTGTTTATTGATTGAGTAACTGTGGTTTTTCAAAGTTGTTTTCCACTTACTTTTTATGCATATACATGATTCTATATACATGTTTCAAAGTCAATTTATGAACCTGATAGGATCTTACGATCCATGTTACGCTGCCCCAAATTACAATCTTGTGACCCCTACCCCGATCCTGCCCCGATTTGGTTGTAAGCAATCTATCTGCTTCCACTATGGTTTAGTTAATTTTCCTATCTTAGATTGCAAGGACTCTTGATTTTATTTTATTATTTCTATCCAGTGAAGAATCATATTAGTGTTTTTTTTACTTGATATAATCAAGAACTTTAGATGATTTTTATACAATCAATTTCTAATGCTTTGCTGTTGCAAATTTAATCATTACTGCCATATAAAGCTAATGTGTTTGTTTTTCCTAAGGAATGAATGTCTTCTAATTTTATTCTCAATTAATTTTGTTTGTTAGTTCACAAGATTGGAAGGCAAAACTAAAGCTTCCACCAGCTGATACACGCTATAGGACAGAGGTATGATTCTGAACAATTAAAAGCTATTATCCTATATATATATACATATATATATATTCCAATTTCCAAGTGATTGTTGATTTAAAATATGCATTATGTTTTGATCATATATTTTGTTTGGCAATTGCGATCTTTGAGTTTGTACAGAACAGGACACATCTTTTATGGAGTTGATTCTATGAATAGGTTTTAGTTTTCATTTTGTTGATTCATGCAATTTTTTGTACCCTATAGCCCATGCTTTCAGTTATTAGACGTTTAAAACTTTAAAATTAAGAGTATAAACATGCTTGTAAAACTGAAAACTCTTCTAGTATTATAGACTTAATTTTTTTTAACAATTTTTTATCCTAAATGAAGTGCTACATGTCAGATTGTGGCTATATTTTCAAATGATATTTCATAATATCCTTTTGAAGGCCTGCTAAATGTTATCATCTTGGGGTAGTCTTGACCTTATGTTAATTTTTCTTCCCAGGACGTGACAGCAACTAAGGGAAATGAGTTTGAGGATTACTTTTTGAAGCGTGAGCTGCTAATGGGAATATACGAGAAGGGGTTTGAAAGGCCTTCCCCTATCCAAGAAGAAAGTATTCCAATTGCCCTTACTGGCAGTGACATTCTTGCTAGGGCTAAAAATGGAACAGGCAAAACAGCTGCATTTAGCATTCCTGCATTGGAAAAAATTGATCAAGATAACAATATTATTCAAGGTGTGTTCCTTCTCTTTGTTTACACGAGGATATGAAGTCTAGTATAAATGGTTATGCCTTATTATGTCTCTGTTTCATTCTGGTAGCCTACTGCTTGTTGTCAGCACTCAGCTAGTTTAATAATATCATTTTGTGAATATTAAGAAAAACAAGTTTGGCTACATATCTGTTTTCACCATTTTGACCAAAAACACTTGCATTTCGGGCTCAATTTGTTCCCGAGATTTTTCATTTTACTATGAATTTTAGAATTTCTTTGGAACAAACTTATTTTTAGTGGATAAGTTGTTGTTCTAGACATTGGGTTAATGCTGTCAATAATATCAACATGTGATGACTCCCTAATGAATTATAAGCAAAATTCTTCATATATTTTTCGAATGCAATAGAAGCAAATTGCACTACTCTCTTATTTAATGTTAGCATACATCTCATTTGATTTTTGTATTTTCAATGAATCATATTATTAGTCATGAAGGGTAATTTAGGCAATGTGCTTATTTATTATTGAAATTGCATTGATTAAATGTAATCAACTACTTTTCTTAATATGCATAATTTGGTCAAATTTCACTTATATTTCACGCCGGAGGGAGTATAAGTTAGGTGAGGCTACTATACAGTATTTTGTGTATCCATCAATTGTTCCATGTTCTTGATATTAATTCATAATTTATTATTTATAGATAATTGCTCAACAAAATTGTGTTATGGCCTACTGAGTCTTCTATTTTTTTTCATAACAAATGTTCTGATAGTTTCTTGGTGCCAATTGTCAAAGTTAATTGAAAATAGCAAAGGATGTGTTTTGTTGTATTGATGCATGCTTTCATTTTTAATCGCTTTTAGTTATTTCATGACTAGTTTGTTTTTGAGTGATTATTGATTTAGGTTCTACCAATGTTTCGATCATTGCCTTTTATTTTGTTCTGTGATGCAGTTGTTATACTCGTTCCAACACGAGAATTGGCTCTGCAAACATCTCAAGTGTGTAAAGAGCTTGGAAAGCATTTACAAATTCAAGTTATGGTCACAACAGGTGGTACCAGCCTGAAAGACGACATTATGCGTTTATATCAACCTGTTCATCTGCTAGTTGGTACTCCCGGAAGAATATTGGATCTTGCGAAGAAGGGTGTCTGTGTTCTGAAAGATTGTTCTATGCTTGTCATGGATGAGGTAATGACTGTTCACCTGAATTTTACTAAGGGTCTTGCTAACACGCGCGTTCATGAATCCAAAAGTATATATTTTGTGTTGATTTTTTAGTTTTTTGCACTTTTAAAGAATTAAATGCACAGCTTTTGAGACAAGTTTTATATTGAGTTCCTTAACATTTTCCCTTAGGACACATTTTAGCATTTTCCATTTACTAATCTATATAGGATTCTGTAGAGGAGCATTATTAACTGTTCTTGATGATATTGTTTTATGGAAGAGGACTTAAGATGAGAGTAAGGAATGTTGTGTTGTCTGATATCTGGTTATGTTTCTGTTTGGTCTGATAGGATAAGGAACTTCTATCCTTGTGTAAGTTGTGTTGCTAAGTTTGCAGCAGATGCAGCAGCTCTATTTGATCTCTAATTTGTGTTGATCACATATGTCTGATCATCTTCAGCTTTGTGTCCTTCGCACGTGTTAATGCTATGGCACTTTTAATATCATTACTTTTAGTAGCAAATCATACATCAAACAGAGTTTTTATATATCTTTCTTTCTCTCAGGCTGATAAACTTCTCTCCCCAGAGTTCCAACCTTCAATAGAGCAGCTGATTCAATTTCTTCCCCCAACCCGTCAAATCCTAATGTTTTCAGCTACATTTCCTGTTACTGTAAAGGACTTCAAAGATAGATATCTTCGTAAGCCGTATATCATTAACCTTATGGATGAGCTTACTCTGAAAGGTATTACACAATTTTATGCATTTGTGGAGGAGAGGCAGAAAGTCCACTGCCTAAATACTCTTTTTTCTAAGGTATGTGATGTCCATGCCAAGATATTGTAGATTTTATTATTTGCAAGATTTGAATATGATAGTAATAATGGCTTCTATTTCAGCTGCAAATAAACCAATCTATCATCTTCTGCAATTCGGTGAATCGAGTTGAACTCCTTGCTAAGAAAATCACAGAACTAGGGTATTCATGTTTCTATATACATGCAAAGATGTTGCAAGACCACCGTAATAGAGTTTTCCACGACTTCCGCAATGGTGCATGCAGGAATCTCGTTTGTACTGGTATGCTAATGTTGATGGCAATTCAGTATCCTGCTGCTATAGATGAGCAAGAGTGTTTTTTTTT
>Ga0228710_1010480_pt1 | contig 12367 bp, 6 predicted proteins | sample MedpolnodulmetaG_FD_177995 | JGI IMG/M metagenome (GOLD analysis project Ga0228710, IMG submission 177995) | Root nodule microbial communities from Medicago polymorpha collected in Santa Monica, California, United States - pink nodules | ecosystem: Host-associated > Plants > Roots > Nodule...
TAAAATACCTTAAACATTACTCAAAATTTCATGAAGTATTCATAATATGAAATAAAAGGGATAGCAAAATCGAAAATGGCTAATACCAATTATATACAACCAGTACAAGTTATTGTTTTACTATTTATAGGTCCGCTTTGGCCACTTTTCACTTCTGACACGCGCCGACGCGGCCTGAGACGCGCCGACGCGACCTGGTGCGGTGGTCCTGATTTTTCCGCTCCGCTATAGCGGCCGGCGTGGCCACTATTGACAACAATGGTTTAAGATAATTATGATTACTGTGTTTGGTACTGAAAGGACTTGTTGATACTCTGCTATTTTTTAGTTGTTTAGATTTTTTAGTTGAAATTGTGGTTGCACTCTGTTTCCACACTTATTGCTGAGTTAATTTGATTTTAATGGCTTAAGTTTTGAATGAGGCACTGTTTTGTAGTTTGAGGGAATTTTCGAATACTGTGTTTTGTTACTGAAAAGACTTGTGGATATTCTGCTGTTGTTTTTCCTGTTTTGATTTTGATTTTTAAGTTGGCATTGTGGCTGTGCTGTGTTTCCTAACTGAACTTTAAGCCCATTTGATTTTAATGTTGTATGTAGTTTGAGGGAATTTCCGATTACTATATTTGGTTCAGCGTTGTTGAATAGCAGCTATATCGGCGCTATCCCACTATAGCGTAGCGGAATTTGAACAAACCGCTATTGTTCCGCAATCCGCTTTTTACTACAAAATGTTGTCAAATAGTTGCTATCATGACACTATAGTACTATTGGGTAGCGAAATTTTAACATTCCGTTACCAGTGATTTGACAACATTGATTTGGTTACTTAAAAGGCTTGATGATGTTCTGAAATTTATTTTTACTTTTTTTAGATCTTCTTTTGGATCTACTTTAAATTACTCATGTGGCAGTGTCTGTGATTTTGCAGTTTTGGCAAGAAACAGATAAAGCAGCTTATCTTTTGAGGCAATATTTCTTCCATAATTTGCATGATCGACTAAGCACTCGACCTTTTCTTAGTTTCGTTGAGAAGAAATGGTTGGCTTTTCAGGTCTTCGTCACTTGTCCACTTAATTTTTGTTTTTTATTTTTTTGCATATTAATGTTTTGTATTGTTTTTGACCCATATATATATATATATATATATATATATATATATATTAATGTTTTATATTGTTGTTGACTATTTTTTCTTTTTCGGTTTGGGGTTATACGCAGTTGCTTTTAGCTGTAAAACAGAGCCACGAGAAGGGAGTGTGTCATGGTAAGTCTTGCTTTGATTGAAACTTAAGCTTTTAAAGACATACGCAATTAGAAAAGAGAGAATGTAGTGGAGAAGGATCTATTAGTTTCTGATTGTATTTTCTCTTATCATGTGTTGATTGACATTACATTGATGTTAGTTTTGTAAATTTGCATTCTTTTTTTGAAGGTGATATCAAGTGTGAAAATGTGCTAATTACGTCCTCAAATTGGCTTTACCTTGCTGACTTTGCATCTTTCAAACCCACTTACATTCCGTATGATGACCCATCCGATTTCTCTTTTTTCTTTGACACGGGTGGAAGAAGACTCTGTTATCTGGCGCCTGAGGTTGGATCATTTTCTTTTTATATCTATTCGACTTTTTATATTGTCTGTCTTATTTCAATTGGTTGGCTCAGCCAAGATGCTTTTGTGCTATTATTGAGATAGAGGTTTCCTACAAGTCATCTTATGAAACGATTGCGTACAATATTGCTGGATTTTCTATTTACTTTTATCATTTGATTTGAATTTTAGTATAAAGGCGCTAGTGAAATGTGTACCAGGTAATTATCTGTTTAGAGGCTTATTTAAATTGTGAATTAATCAAGTGGCCCTGATGACTTGATTAAACTAGGACTCTACTGGTTATTAAGTTTTGGTTTTACATGTTTAGAAATACTAGTCATCTGTGCTTTAGGTTAGACACCAAGGTTAACAAAAAATCCGTCATGTTCTCAGACAGCCTCTTTCTATATATAATTTTTGGGTATATTTAACAATTTTGAACTTTATGGCAACAATAAAGAGCACATTTTTTTTTCTGTACTTTGTTCAAAATAAAAATAGTGCTAGCAACACTCTCTTTTCAACACTCTAACACTCACTCTCTTATTGGCTTAAATCAAGGTGGATCCCACACTTTGGAAATGGGTTTACACTTAAAGTGGTGGGACATACCATACATGAATTTAATCCAATTAGAGAGAATGTGTGAGAGTATTGAAAAGAGAGTGCCCCTGGTATTGCTCAAATAAAAAATGCAATTAGTGGCTCAAGACATTAATCCTTCCAGTGTGTCACTGCTTAAGTGCTACCTTGCTGGTCAATACTGTTTTTACAGAACAATATTATATTTCTAACTCTCTACTCTCATCATTTTTTGGGGCTGTGTCCTACCAGAGATTTTATGAAAATGGAGGGGAGATGCAGGTGGCACAAGATTCCCCCCTAAAGCCATCTATGGATTTATTTGCTGTCGGGTGAGCATTTGTTGCTCCAAGAATTTTTATCTTGCTGAATATGTTGTTTTTCAACCATGTTTTAGGCTTAAAATACGAATACTTATGTGCACAAAATTTAATTAACTGACTTAACAATGGAGAAAAATAAATTGCTGTGTATTTATTATTGTAGTAATATAATCTGCAATGCATCATATTGTGTAATTATGGTGAGGCAGTGGTGATGTTTAGTTTGCTGTTGAGTTGATTGTCATATAAATTTTTGTCGAACCTGAAGTCTCTAGATTTACTTTATTGAAAAGCAACCAGTGTGGTCATGCAGACATAATGTCTTTTTATTATTGTTTTATTTTTATTGTGTTCCTTCTTGCTAAGGTACAAATATCATTTTACTTCCTCAGGTGTGTAATTGCGGAACTTTTCCTCGAGGGTCAACCACTATTTGAACTGTCTCAACTTCTTGCTTATCGCAGAGGGCAACATGATCCAAGTCAACATCTTGAAAAAGTACTCTATTTGTGTGTTTGTGTGTCTTATTTCGTCCTCCCATGGTCCCATCAGTAAGGGGTTATACCCACCTGGCCATACTCATGACTCAGTTTTTAATATTTTAAATACTTTATTCTTTATGGGTGCAGATACCAGATATCGGAATCCGCAAGATGATTCAGCACATGATTCAGTTAGAACCAGAGTCTCGATTTTCTGCTGAAATGTATCTAAAGGAATACGCTGGAGTTGTATTCCCTACCTATTTTTCACCATTTCTGCATGATTTTTACCGTTGCTGGAGTCCTCTCCATTCTGATATGAGGGTATATGTGTTTACCGAAATATATTTTCTGTCCATTGATTATTTGATGTTTTCTGTAACTTGCTTATTTTACCTTGATTCTGTGGGAACAATCTATGCAGGTTTTACTATGCCAGAGTGCTTTCCAAGAGATACTTAAACAAATGATGAACAAGCAGTCACTCGATGATGCAGGTGTTACCTCTGGAGAACTTTTGGAAGAGATGGTTGCCAAAGAAAGCGCGAGTTTCATGGACTCACGAAGGAAAAGAGAGGACATAGGCAAAGGCTTAGTTCATGATCAGTATGAACTTCTTGGTGATATTAATAGCTTACTGAGGGATGCTAAAAATAATAATAAGAGTCCAGCTGGTCCTCAGCAAGGAATAGGAGATGCACAGAATTCAACCTTTCCTGAAAATCTAAAAAGTTTGCAGTCTCCTGGTGAGCTGCTTCAATCTATATCGAATGCATTTCGAGGAAACGATCATCCCTTTTTGAAAAGTATTACTATGAAAGACTTAAATTCATTGATGTCCGAATATGATAGCCAGTCGGATACATTTGGAACGCCCTTTCTACCATTACCAAAGGATAGTATGAGATGTGAAGGCATGGTTTTGATAACTTCTCTGCTCTGCTCCTGCATACGCAATGTCAAGTTGCCTCACCTAAGGAGGGCAGCTGTACTCTTGTTGAAGGCTTCTGCCCTATATATTGATGATGAAGATCGTTTGCAGCGTGTTATTCCATATGTGATTGCAATGCTTTCTGATCCAGCAGCAATTGTGCGTTGCGCTGCTTTGGAGACTTTGTGTGACATTCTGCCCATAGTGCGGGATTTTCCTCCTAGTGATGCAAAGATATTTCCTGAGTATATTTTTCCTATGCTTTCTATGCTTCCTGATGATCCTGAGGAAAGTGTGAGGATATGTTATGCCAGCAACATAGCCAAGCTTGCGCTCACTGCTTATGGATTCTTGATACACTCAATAAGCTTGAGTGAGGCAGGTGTCCTTGATGAACTGAGTTTGCCACAGAAGCCATTTACATCATCCACGCAGACCTCGGGGAGAATGATGATAAATAGCGATGTCCAGCTTCTGCAGCTGAGGAAATCAATTGCAGAGGTTGTTCAAGAACTTGTTATGGGTCCAAAGCAAACGCCAAATATTAGGAGAGCGCTTCTTCAGGACATCGGTAAACTTTGCTACTTTTTTGGTGTGAGACAGAGTAATGACACTCTCTTACCTATCCTTCCCGCCTTCTTAAATGATCGAGATGAGCAATTAAGGACGGTATTCTATGAGAAGATTGTTTATGTTTGCTTTTTTGTGGGACAAAGAAGTGTAGAGGAATATCTATTACCTTACATTGAGCAAGCTTTAAGTGACATGACAGAAGCTGTCATTGTTAGAGCCTTAGAATGTTTGGCTATTCTATGCAAAAATGGGTTCTTCCGGAAGAGGATATTGCTTCAAATGATAGAGCGTGCCTTTGCTTTATTGTGTTATCCTAGTGAATGGGTACGAAGATCAGTTGTGTCTTTCATTGCTGCTAGTAGTGAGAGCCTGGGTGCAGTGGATTCATATGTTTTCCTTGCTCCTGTTATACGCCCTTTCCTTCGTAGACAACCTGTATCTCTTGCTTCTGAGAAAGCTCTTTTGTCATGTTTAAAACCTCCTGTCTCAAGACAGGTTTTCTATGAAGTCTTGGAGAACTCCAGAAGCTCGGACATGTTAGAAAGACAGAGAAAGATATGGTATAGTTCATCACAGTCTAAAATATGGGAAATGGATTTACTAAAAAAAGGAATTGACGAGTTGGACTCATTAAAGAGCTGGGCTGAAAAGCAACAGGGTTCTGGGGCTCAACAAATTGTTGGAACTGGCATCCAACAGCCAGGGCTAACTGATAGTGACAAAGCTGAGTCTAAATTTAGAGATATGGGGGCCTTTATGCATAATGATAGCAACATGTTGGGACAACGTGATCCGCAGTTCTCGGAGAAGTTACAGTTTTCAGGATTTATGTCACCAACCTTTAGTGGTGCGAACAGTTTGACATATGACAAGCCATCAGAAGGCATACCTTTATACTCCTTCAGTGTGGACAGGAGAGGAATGGGAATACCTCCTGCAGCTTCTGATTCTCCATTACAAATTAATTCTCTGGGTGTTAGTTCATCTGCAATGCCTTGGGTTAATCCACTTAGTAAGTCCTTTAATTTGGCCAATTCAGTTCCATCACCAAAGCTTTTTTCAGGTTCTTTTAGCATCAGCAATGGTTCTAAACAGTTCCACCGAGTGGTACATGAACCAGATCCTAAGGAAAATGAGACAGCCTTTCTCAATAGCACATTTCAAGATGTGGGACTATCTTCTAATAATAAAGGTACATCAATTTCACTAGAAGATGCTACTACCCAAGCTGATTTATCAGGATTTCAATCTTTTGCTCGGACATCCATCCCTGATTCTGGTTGGAGGCCGCGTGGGGTGTTGGTTGCACACCTCCAGGAGCATCGTTCAGCTGTCAGCGACATAGCTGTTTCTTCTGACAATAGCTTTTTTGTGAGTGCATCCGATGACTCAACAGTCAAGATTTGGGATTCCAAAAAGCTGGAAAAAGACATTTCCTTCAGGTCAAAACTAACTTATCACCTGGAGGGAAGCCATGCGTTATGTGTAGCAATGCTTCCAGGTTCAGCACAAGTGATAGTTGGAGCATCTGATGGATTTATTCATATGTTTTCTGTTGATCATATCTCTAGAGGTCTAGGAAATGTTGTTGAGAAGTATTCTGGTATTGCTGATGTCACAAAGAAGGATACCAAAGAAGGTGCAATACTTGGCCTTTTAAATTGCCCCATGGATAATAACAGCATTATGTATAGCACCCAGAACTGTGGCATTCATCTATGGGATATGAGGTCAAATTCCGATTCTTGGACGTTAAAAGCTACTCCTGACGAGGGCTACGCCTTGTCCCTAGCATCAGGGCCATGCTCCAACTGGTTTGTATCAGGGTCGTCCAGGGGTGTAATTACACTTTGGGATCTGAGATTTCTTGTACCTGTAAACTCTTGGAAGTATTCTCTTGCTTGTCCTATAGAAAAGATTTGTCTCTTCCTTCCTCCTCCAAATGCTTCTCTGTCTTCAACCACTAGGCCCCTTGTTTATGTGGCCGCGGGTTGCAATGAAGTTTCTCTTTGGAATGCAGAGAATGCTAGCTGCCATCAGGTATGGGATATTTGTAACTGTTTATAGAAAATGAGAGCAATATGTGCCAGAACAAGACCTAGTTCTATTAAATATACTGTCTAAATTCAAATTTCTATTTATCCAAAGATATGGTTTTCAACTGACGTTCACCACCTTTTGTTTTTATTTAAGTATCTAAAGTGTTGTATAAATTATAATTTATCATGAGCTGGTTTGATGATGCTTATGATATGAAGTATGAACTTCCTGCCAAATTGCTCGTAACTATGTTGAATCACATGAAATACATTTATTTTATTACTTCATATTTATAGTACTCTGATTATTTTCTTGTACGAACAGGTACTGAGGACGGCCAATTATGACAGTGATTCTGAAATGTCCGATATGCCTTGGGCTTTGGCCAAACCTTCAAGTAAGCCAGCTCAGTCAGATCCAAGAAGAAATGTTAATCGCAAGTACAGAGTTGATGAGCTAAATGAACCTCCTCCGCGTCTTCCTGGTATTCGCACACTGCTTCCCTTACCAGGGGGTGATTTACTGACTGGTGGCACTGATTTAAAGATACGTCGATGGGATCATTACAGGTTTGTGTTGAACTTCAATCTCAGTTACTTTTTTTTCTCGTGAAAATAATCGAACTGAATTTATTTATGTACTGTTTCTGTTTGCAGTCCTGACAAAAGCTACTGCATTTGTGGACCAAACCTTAAAGGAGTTGGAAATGATGATTTTTATGAAACAAAATCTAGTTTCGGAGTGCAAGTTGTACAGGTAATTTATGAATCAATGTTTGACAGGAATCTGTTCTTTTTCCAGTCCAGTGTTTTCCAATGACCAAAATCTCCTGTTACCCCAGTGATTGTTTTACTTTTACTAGTCAACTTATTGTACCATCTAAATGCTGTTGGATATTGTTTGTTTCTCCTTAAAACTTTCCAACTTGTTTAGAATATAGGCAGCAAAATTTTAACCTTTTACTCTTATAAACAGGAGACAAAAAGACGGCCTCTTGCAACCAAGCTGACACCAAAGGCAATTCTTGCAGCTGCTGCCACTGATTCTGCTGGTTGCCATCGTGATTCTATTGTGTCTGTGGCTTCAGTTAAGTTAAACCAGAGACTCCTACTCTCAAGTGGTAGAGATGGGGCCATCAAGGTTTGGAAGTAAATTACTAAAGTTCATTTGGGCATTGTTGTACATAATAGCAATTCCTGGTAGCTAGAACTGTACATAAAGTAAGTTATAGGAGGAACTGACCACATTTTTGGTGCACCCTTGATCTGTACAGCAGGTATTACTGTTTATTAATAGGGAATTAGATACATTTGTTAAGCTTTGAGCGTTGTCGGTGTCAGTAGTTGGTAAGGTTATTATTATTATTACTGGACCATTGACCCGTGCGATAAATATATTAAGCGCTAATATGTATCAAAATAGTTAAGTTGAATGGAGATAATAGTATAATTCAATTCATAATATTAATTACCACAAACGTTTGTACTGTACCATATTAAAATATTTCCATGACATCGACCCTGGTACTGTAGCATAACATATAAATTTAATGGCTTAGTTTAGTGAAGAAAAGAAAATCTGATGGTCTAGACCCCGACCTGTGCGATGCACGGTTTTGTTTTGAGTTTCATATATAAGCTTCAAATTGACTTTCGTCGACATGCTTCAATTTATTATGTATAACCTTTGAATAAAGACTATAGTGATGTTGTCTTCTCACATTTCGACCTTTATAAAGTATCACAAAGGGATTTTAAATAACAATTTATATTGGCATGGATTGATGTACTTTGCCAAATCTATCTATTGATAGTTATTTTAGTGCCATGAAAAATTTTAAGTTGGATAGTCACCGCCAAAATCATGTTTATAAAATTATATTTTTTTAAGTCAAAATATTTTTTGTCAAAAGAGTTCGGCATATGCAATCAAAAAGAATAGTTGGGCATAAGATATTCCAAACTCAAGCATTACATAAAAGTTGTATATCATAAGCTCAATAGGAACTCATATTTAGTTACAGACCAGTCATAAATAGTAAAACAAATTGTTGAATGAACAGACTATTTTAAAATATTAAAATTGATATCAACCCAAGTTTTGCTTGGGTGCCTTTCCTGTGAAGACAACCAAAATTTGCCCCAAGCTTAAAAAAACGCTAGAAGAAAACACTTCATATCACCCAAAGTGGTTCATTTTAAGATTAAAGATATCATCTTTAAAATTGATGTCGATTCTTGATAGTGTCTTTACTCAAATATTAGCCTTTTCCTATAACTGCCGCGAAGAAAATGCTAGAAAGTGATGCTTCTCAATGTAACCGAGCAATCAATAAAAGTTTCTGCAAAAGCAAAGCAACCACAATGACATCCTTGACAAGTAAAAAATATTCAATCATTTTTAAATGTGGTCTAAGATCACAACTTTTCACAAATAATAGCAACATATATGATATGGCATGCAACAAAAGTGAAGTCATTCCAACAAAGGTTGAAGACCATATAAAGCATCATATAGTCCACTCATGAGACACAAAAGGTAACACCCTTATTTTTTCTACATTTTTCCCACGAAGCAAATGCACTCTGAACCAAATATAGTATAATTATTCCATCAACAAAAATATTGCTGGCAATTGAGACCAAAGAAGTGTGAGTACAGTAAATTGCATAGTAAAAAAGTTGTTGAAAGGAAATCAACATCATTGAGTAGTATTTACTTTAGTTTATCATATCAGATATGGACGGAAAATTATACCTGGAATGAATGAATAACCGAAATGGAAGAGTCAAGTTCAAGAACATACCAAATAACACATTAGTCATAGATATCTAATCTGCTTGGCTTGGCTGCTGCAACACCTATTAAAAAGTATCTCAGTGGTTGAAACCTTATTTTAGATTAAAGACAAAAGTAGAACAACTAGATAATTGTTATTTTGTAGAGCTTAACAGGACCACATTATCAAAGTAAAAAATAATTCACACTACACTATAAATGTCAAAGTACCAAATAAAATATGAAAACAAATCGAGAATCTAATGCAGAAGAAGATGAAGGTACAAACCCTGTGCAACGGAGACACTCTCGGATTTAGAAAAAATTCAAACAGGAGCAGAACAATGATGAATTTTAGAGATAATCTGTCTACAATAACCGCATAAACAACATGCCTTCAACAATCTATTTATCTGCATTTTGTAGGCACATAGCAAAAAACAATGAATTCTTTAAACTGATTCATATAAACTTCAATTGCAAGAACATATTAATATATAATATCAAAATAAAACAAAATAATCACCATTACCTTATCCTCATATTCTCAAAACCTGCAAAAGAAAAGTTCATTTCTGAAATATTAGTACAAATAAATAAATCCACTACATATTAGTTATTATGCTTGGAGTGGTGGCAATTTTTAAGGATTCATCATAAGAGAGATAAAAAAACTGAGATGAGCAATACTAAGCTCAATGACAGAAAAACAAACCAAATGAAACTCGACAATTATTTAGATAAACAGTTACCTTAATTTGTGATAGAAAACTAAAAACAAAAATGCAAGAACACATACCATTGTTAAATCAAAAAGTGTGAACAAAATTCAGAAATCAAAAGCTCAAATCTTAATGTTAACTGTGAACACATTGCATCCGTGTAAAACCTTTGCTTAATGGACAATAAAAAAGCATAATGACCAATGAGATTTCACATACCCCTGCCTTTCAATGTAGCAAAATGACAATAACAATAACAACAAAGTGACAATAAATGTCACTGTAAAATAGGAAGGGCAAAGACTAAAAAGTATACAATAATCAAAGTAAAAGAGATGGATATACTAACCTTTGTTCTGCTGTTTCTGGAGAACTCTCTCAGATGATATCATAAGAAAGACAATGCATACATTGATTGCACTGGAATATGAGGGAAAACGCTCTGGTGGGCTAGAGCTATTCACAATGAGAGAGAGAGAGAGTCAGAGAGAAGAAATTGAAAATTTTATTTCATTATAACAACAAAAAATTCGAAATTGGAAATTTAAAATCAAATACTCATCTATTCAAAAGCTTTAAGCCAGAAGTCTGATTCGTCTATCCAAACTAACGAACACACGAACACTTAAAAAAACGATACATACAAAAACTCAATTTCAAACCAGTCACGACGGATGGAAGGAAGGCGACATTAGGCAGTCCACGACAATTAGGGAAACCTGTTTCAGAGATTCGAGTTCAATGATTGAGTGAGCAGTGAGATTTAGAGAAAAATTTGATTTAGAGATTTCAAGTTAAACGAAAAGGATTGAGAGAAAGATTGAGGATGATCACCTGTTTCTAGAGAGATTCAGAGTTCATGGAGATTAAGAGTTTGAGGAAAACAGTCTAGGGGAAATGTTTTTGTGCTTAATGATTTGTTTAGCAACTGTTTATTAGGGGAAATCTTTAGCCTAATCTCTTACTTATAACAATTTTTGTTGAGTAGGAAACATATGATCTGTTTATTCCTTTCCGTAAAAAATAGTAGTTTTTGTTGAGTAGGAAACATATGATCTGTTTAATAAAAGGAAATAATAGGAGCGATCTGTTGTTTTTTTGATGGAGCGATTTGTTTATTTTAATTTCCGTAAAAATTAACATTTTGTTTAAATTAAATAGGGTCAATATAGTAAAATTAAGCAGAGAGATTAGGGTAAACTAGGGCAAAATATTGCTTGTTAACTTTAAGTAATAAGAGATTATTATTATTATTTTAGATAAAACACAAAAAGTTCTTTGAAGGTGTTGTCTTGGCTGGCCTGATGATTTGTCTCGAGGGTATTTACCAGTTTTAAGATGTTCTGAGTCTTGTGGCCCCAATTAGTTAATTGCCGTTGATCTGTTCATGTAAAGATTAACAAGATCAATAGTTTATCTTGAATCTTGGATTATAAGCCTGCCAATATCTGCTTTCAGCTGTAGTGATTAGTACTGGTAAAAGTGACATTAGATAGTGTGTTTCAGAATTTCTCAAATATGAGATGAAGATTACAGTCTATATAATTTATTTCTTTAATAATGTTATCAAGTTTTCCAAACGAGTAAATAGGCAATTACCCCTTTGAAATTGTAAGTTTCGTCAATTACCCCCCTGAAATTAACAAAACATCAATTACCCCCCTGAAATTGCACAACGTTAATCAATTTACCCCCTCCGTCAAATTTTTCTGTTAGTGAACATGATGTTTTGCAAATACCCCCCTGAAGTTTTGCACTTATGTGCAAAATGCCCCCTGGATTTGAAAATTTATAATTTTTTTTCTTATCCTTAAAAGTGACTACATTATCACTGAATTGTGGAGCATATTCCATCAAAAAATTACCTTATTTTTCATGCTTCATATGCAGCATAGTCTTAGTTTGATATAAAAAGATCATTTATATATTTTTCTATTTCCTAATAAAAAAATTAAAAACCATTGATATTTTTCATGATACTGGGAAAAACCATTTATATATGTGTATGTCCGAAATGAGGATTACATGCATTGAGTTGTGTTGGATATGGATGCTACCATAGGAGTTTTTGGAAAAGACGCTTAGAAAACTAAAAACTATTTTAATTAAAAAATTGTGGTACATGCTTGAGTCTCTTAACCAAGGGTTTGATCATTGACCGATGTGTATGAAACAAAAGCATATTTTGAAAGGTATCAATCCATTAAATGAATTTTGATTACTTTGATGAATTAACATGTACTACATTTAGAGGTAATCTTGATTGTGTTTTTGTTCCATTTCAAAATTTAGCAACAGTCTAAATTAATATGTATGATACCGTCAAAATTTAGCTAATATGCT
>Ga0228710_1010482_pt1 | contig 12366 bp, 6 predicted proteins | sample MedpolnodulmetaG_FD_177995 | JGI IMG/M metagenome (GOLD analysis project Ga0228710, IMG submission 177995) | Root nodule microbial communities from Medicago polymorpha collected in Santa Monica, California, United States - pink nodules | ecosystem: Host-associated > Plants > Roots > Nodule...
TCTTTTTCAACACTCTCTCCATTTGTTGTAACTTTAGTCTCAAATGTTGTGTAGCAAGTGTAGTTCAAAGTCTACATTGTTTAGAAAGTTAAAACTATGTGTATGATTTTGTAAAAAAAAAAAAAAACTATGTGTATGATTTTTTATGATAAAAAGTCCATTTTTTTTACACTAACAATGTATATAAATTAAATTCTTAAATTTGTACGAGCATACTGAATAAGCCATAGTGAGAAGCCTGATATCGTAACCCATCTTCCATTCGGTCCAATCCCTATCGACACAAACAGCAACAACAATGGCCTGAACTGCTCCCATCGAGCACATCAATGCTGAGCATGAATGATGGCATGGATATTCTTCATTCAACTTAGCCTGTGAACCTCAAACATCATATTCACAAAAAATATTCGACCATAATTAAGGAATATGGATATAACTAATTAAGCTAACCTGGATGATTAACCATAAAGAAAAAGAGCAAACGCTTGCTATTGCACATGGAACACCCAATATATTATTACTGAAGTCTTCATGTTTTGGATCCATAAGCCCATTTTGGTTCCTATGTTGGTGCATAAGGTTGATATTGGAAGACCAAATATTAATTTCCACTCCTTTGTAAAATATCATAAGCATTGCCCCACCAATGCCAATTACTGTTCCTATTACTTTGGCCTTTCCCTCTACTAATCCCCAATTTAGCTTTTCCAATCTTTGAAAAATCGAAAAAATAAAATATGACAAATTGAGTGTGTAATATCATATTATTAATAATTATGTCATGCCATATAGTATTACTTTCAAAGGTAGGCCAAATACCATGTTTCGTCTTTTAGTTTGACATAATTCTCAAGTTAGTTCTTTAAGTTTAGAAAGTTTCAATTTAGTATTTTTAGTTTGACAGAATTCCCAAGTTAGTCCTTTAAATTTCAAATAGGTTCTTTTAGTTGATAAACTATTTCACCGTTACCCCTGCTGTCAGTTAATAATTAACTGATGCTGATGTAGCCGTTAAATTGTTGACTTAGATCGAAATACTGCCTTGTAAAAGCTCCAGGGTGTCAAAACGTTACGTTTAATCGTCACAAATGATCAGTGTAACACTATAAATGCCGTTTAATAGTGCTAGAAATACATTTGTTGTTGTAAATAGTTATTTTTCTAGCACTATAAATGATCGTTTGTGACCATTTAACGTAGCGTTTTGACACCCTCGAGCATTTAAAAGGCAGCATTTTTGATCTAAGTCAACAACTTAACAATTACATCAACATCAGTTAAACGGAGACTGACAGTAGGGGTAACGGTGAAATAATTTATCAATTAAAATGATCTATTTGAAACTTTTGAAACTTAAAGGACTAACTTGGGAATCATGTCTAACTAAAATGACCTAATTGAAACTTTCGAAACTTAAAAGACTAACTTGAGAATTATGTCAAACTAAAAGGACCAAAAATGGTATTTGACCCCAAAGATATTTATACAAGTAACTACATAAATAATGATATATAATTGGATATAAGTATTTTATTTTTACTTCATTGGTACATAATAAATTAAATTCTAAATTAATGTAAAGTGAGGGTGTAGGTATGTGGTATACCTGGCTGATATGGCCATGATGAAGGTAATTCCTGGAATAAGGTTGGACATGGACAACATAAACGTTGCTGAAGTCAAATCTAGGGCAACGCCATAAAGGTTTAGAAATAAACTTCCCCTGCAACATTACATAACCATATTAGTTTCTTTAATTATTTATTTATGGACAAAACTTAGGTACAATTCCTTAGGTGCTTTTCGTATGGTTCTTAATTAAAAATACAACTTTTTTGGAGATAACAAACTTTGAGAGAATTATGGATTTAAGGAAATCATGGTGAATTTAGTTAAGAACGATACGAAAAGCACCTAAAGAATTGTACTTAAGTTTTTTCCTTTACTTACATACCAATATATGTCCGAAAATAATATTTGGAGGAACAGGTGAGGATCTCAGGTAGCGTACCCAAACAATCCACATAGAAATGCAAGAAAAAGAACCTTCCAAGTAGTCTTTGGTCTAGTACTCTTCCTACATAACAAAAGAAAAGACAAAATGATTTAATATGTAATAATTTCAAGAAAGTGACATTTTTTATGAAGATAATTTAATTGGGTAAAAAATGAAGAGAATTTAATGACTTTTTTTTTGTCATTATAATACTTCTTTTCACCAAAGAAGCTAAATTCTAATCCCTAGGGCTATAATTCATATTTCTCCAGCCTTCACCATATCTGGATCGTTTCACTTCATAATAAAATACGTATACAAAAATTATTTCTACAATGAAATTACAGGATTACTAGTACAATTTATAGTACATCTTACAAAATATTAATAAATTCCCTATAGTCGCCATAAAGTAAATGCGAGGAAATGCTTCGATTTTTTTTAAACAAAATTACTCAAAAATATTTTGAGCAGTTTTCATCACATGTCAAACTTAGCAAAGTTACACATCTATAATAACTTTGTGTAGAATATGAATTTTACAAATCCAACCATTAAATTAGATGCAATGCTTAATGTCAGCTGATCCTAACTCATTTTCTCACACAAATTATATTTATACAAAAGATATATGGAAGTGCTTTTAAAGACGTAACTGTTCTTTGTACCAAAAAAAAAAGACAACTGTTCTTGCAAATTCTCTCACAATTATAAGAAATTAAACACTTTATATCCAAAAAAAAAGAGAGAAATTCAAATGATACTGTATATTAAATTTTTAATTTGACATTTTCATATATAGAATCTTCAATGAATGAACAAAATAATTTCATTCTCAATCAAGTCAAAGAGGCGTAAACGTAAGCACTAAGAAGAAAAGAAGCAAAATGAACCTATCAAAGATAAAAGCAAGAGGAATAGTAAAAGCTGATGCAAAAGTGAGGCGGTAGGCAGAAGCCACCCTCATGCTCATTCCATCATTTATAACGAGCTTATACATGATATTCACAGCAGCATATGCAATCTGCACAAACAACATTAGAATGATTGGTTTTAGTGCTTGCAATGAATTGTATACCCCCTTCATCTTCAAGATTGTGCTGCTATTGGGTTTTGAGATTCAAGAAAATAAAGAGAATATGAAGGAATGGAAAGTGTAGCACAACATTGGAGTTTATATATCATTGTTTTAAAAATTGAACCGGTGATTCAACCGGTAAAACCGGTTCATGGTTTGATGGTTGAACCACAATTAAACCGTCAAGAATTAAATTTTATAATTTAATGATTTTATCTATTATATTAAATAATATTTGATGAGAAATATATGATTATTGAAGTAATCACTCTAGAGAAAAAAGGGAATATAATTGAGAAATGACTTTATCCCTAAAGGAATATAATTGAGAAATGATTTTATCGGAGGATCATCTACATTGGATCAAGAACAATCATACAAGTTAGTTGATCATCAGATCTTTATCCAAAATCTTAAGACATTAGGTTTATGGATCCTCTCATTTACATATTACGCAACACTCATGACTCTTGAATTCATTACAGTCCCTTTCAAGCAGAATTTTTTTCATCCAAATACACATACACTTGTACTTCACAGTCGTCACCCCACTACATCAACATGACAGCAAGTCTTGCGATCTTTTATATAAGCATGTAAGCGGTAAGTCCATCATCTAAATCTTCAGAATCATCATGCGGCGATCATTGTCTGGTCTTGCATTTGCATGTTGAACTTTTGAGAAGGTGATTTCGGGTTTTGATTTCTAAGCAAGCGACTTTGATTTCTTCTCAAGTTCATTCTTTAACTCAAACTCATGATCTTTGAGTGAACATAGTAACATTTCAAAAGCTAACGTATTAAGCTTCTTGAATGGTACTAACCTTCAATCTCTATTAGAGACAATGAATCCCATGTCTCCTTAGTCGTGACATTGTTGCCACACTTGTCTAACACGTATTTTGTCATAGGACATCAAAGATAATGTCTAGATTTCTGACTTAGTGAGTATTGTTTTTTCTGGGTAGCAGTCCAATCTACTCTTAGTGACAACCTCTATTAGAGACAAGGCCCTAATTAAAAAAGAAACAATTTTTTTAAAAAGAGAAAAAAAAAGTTTATAATATTTCTTATTAGAGATTTGTTATTTTATATGATAAGTATAAGCCAAAAAATTACGAGAAATGTTCTACAAAAATAAGAAAAAAAGTTTTATTCTATTTTATAATTCAATAGGTTGAGGAGAGTACCAAATTTAAGGGAGAAGGGAGCAAAATTCTACTCTTTACCCAACACATTTTGCTCATTCCCAACCGAAATTCTACAAATACCCATGCGTGAGTTAACTCACGCTAGTGTTAAATCTGCGTGACTTAACACTCGCTGCCTGAGTTAACTCACGCAGAGATTTACACTAGCGTGAGTTAACTCACGCAGGGGCATTATAGTCATTTCAGTTGTGAATGAACATTTTTTGTTGGATAAAGAGCAGAATTCAAGAGAGCATTTATGACATATAGACCTCAAATCCATGATAAATTAGGCCCAATTTGAGGCCCTATCTTGGTGAAAAAAATTAATTAAAGAAAAAAAAGTACATAGCTTTACTCCTGAGTTGAATCCAAGACAACTCAAATGCCAACACACATGTCTAAGCATTCACACGTTATTAGTATACATCCGATTTTTCCATATATTATACATAAAAAAAATGGGCCCCAAAATTTGAGAGACTCAACTTGGTAGAGTTGTTTCCACCTCTAAAAGACGGCCCTGATTAGAGATAATGTCTTGAATGGTGGTGGAGATTGAGGAATCCTTTAACATAGATAATGTCTTGAATGGTGGTGGAGATTGAGGAATCCTTTAACATATTCATTACCAAAAGGGTTTTTAATGATTATATCTTTGCTCTATATGATTAAGTGTTTAGCACACTGATGTCATTTGCCGTGTAATAATAACAAGAAAATAAGGGTTTGAATTGTGTTGATTAAAAAACTAGTTTTAGAAATTATTTCTAAAAACGTTTCTTTCTTTTGACGGAAATAATTCTTAAAACAAAATTGACAAAAACAAGGTTATATCACAAAAATAGGTAGAGAGGGAAAATACAAGGAAAATGTTACATGAACATCTTTTATTCACACATCCTATTATACACCCTATATATTAGGGATATTTTGATAAATTCATCTCACAACCACACTTTCTCTTCTACTTATGTGGGGTTCAGGTTGCCACATTTCAGAATTTTGTATGGATGTAAGGGGTGTATTGCCACATGGGGGTATCTCTAATCCTTCACATGTGAGAGATATTGCCTTTGCTCATAAAGGATTTAATACCCTATAATCAACTTAAATACAAGAAACCATTCTATGATCCAGCCAACTACCACAAATACTCATTAAACCACTGGAGTTTATTCTAGTCATCTCTAATTTGGCCAAGTGCCTTTATAATTAAAATTTTATTGATAAAGGTTCAAACCCAGCATCAAAGCAAGCAAAATTCTATCCATCTTCTATAAAAGGTTGCAGAGAGCTCACACAGTCATGTACTTGTAAGTTAGACAAAATACCATACAAAAATTTTGATACACCAAAAGTGCCACAAGCCTAAAGGCTACACTTACCCAACAAAATAAATAACAATTAATGCAAAGACACATGGCACACATGATCATGGGACAAAGACACCTTAGGCTAAGGCACCAAGATGCTTGGTCTGATAAATTACATATAGCAAAACTCAAAGTGACTATCCTATAGCACACATGGTACAACCTGTTAGAAAGGAAAAGTAATTAATCGTCAAGCCAAATCCACACCTTATAATTCACCATCCTTCAACTCTTAATACCTTACAGCATTCAGACTTTTCCAACATATGTCATATCAGCAAGTATGTATCACATGATACATAATTTCAAGTATTTACAAACACCACAGTCGTCCAAAGAGCTAATTACGACATCAATATTTGGAAAATCACACTCCTTGGCAGTACACAGACTAGCTTGACAAAGAATGCTAAACAGATATGCAAACAACAATCCTCATCAAAGGCGAGAGAGCCAATCTTCGAAAAAACACAGCCAGTGCCTCGTGATACATACACGCACCAACAACTAACTTTTGAAACAAATCTGTTGCCAAGATGAAACAAAAAAAGCCAAAGAAATAGCACACTCCTTGACATCACAACAACTGAAATGAAAATTAGCTTGATAAAGAATTCAAAACAGATACGCAGACAACAAGCGTCATCAAAGGCGAGAGGCCAATTGTCGAAAAACACAGCTAGTATCTCACGATACATAGACGTGCCATCAACAAATTTCCAAAAAAAATCTGTTGTGAAGATGGGACAAACCAAACCAAAGAAATAACTCCAATCCACTGAGCCACCCAACATGAGCCTTTTAGGTTTATGCTGAAAACGGAAACTGTACAACATTTGAATTAATTTCTGCTTAAATTGTAAACTGGAACCGAAGAAAAACTCCAATGAATAGAATACCGCCATGCACCTGAAAATATAAAAGAACTAGAACACCAAAGAAAGAACCATAACAGATATGAAGTGAATAAAACAATGAAAATCCTAACAAATACTCTCACTTTATCATATATTTTGTGTGAACCACTCAATGATCCTCCCCTTAGTTGTCACTCCTCTCTTGGCTAGCAAATCAGCAGAATTTTTGGCTTCCCTATTCACATGGACAAACAAAACGTTCCTTAACACCAACAAAATATTCCTTAAAGGAAACAATTTGTTCCTGCCTGATATATTTGTCACTATCGGACGAGTTATAGAATAAGTTTATGTTTGACTTGCACCAATTTTTTCTCAAATGATAAATCTCAAAAGAGAGGATAAAATCATAAAGACCAAAGTACAACACAAGAAACAAGTTTCAAAGAAGAGTCATTTAGCAGTTGAAACATTTTCACCGTTCTTTAAAGATTTGTCAGGAAGAGGCTTAAACAAAGGTACAACTGATACACAAAGCAAAAAATGTCTTAGCAACTATATATGGTGAAACAAAGGGATTCAAAATTAACAAATTGAGTACCTCGAGGAAACACCATGGTCACAATGAAATCCTCTACAAAACTCTTTGTAAGAAAAGCAAACTGAACGACAAAAGTAATCTCTTTATTGATATTCTCAAACAAATTTATTTTATTAAAAAGATGTGTTGAGCAAAAGAAAGTTGCTTGCACGGATCAGTCGACTAGGTAATTCATCAACCAAGCCTAAGGAAGCATATGACATAGGCATTGGTTTGGGATAAGAAGTCTCACGAACATAACAACACCCCATTATCCTTAAAATTGTGCTGATATGTGAATAAATGATTGATTGTGTTAATTGAGTTTGGTTAGTTGTAAAACTATTTAGAATTTCGGATGGTCATCAGGAGATAATTATAAGTTCTTTCGGAGAAGTTAGGGATGTGATTAGCGTGTGAGAAACTCGTTTTGAGTTCTTTCACATACGCAAGTCCCAGCATCGCGTGAGCGAGATGCAAGTTCCTTAGTTTCCTGAATAGCAATGACATTTGATTTCTATTGCTTAGGAAAGCTCTTATGTATCTTTTTGTCATGGTCGAATGCATATGTGGTGTAGCTCTTATAAATAACTTCCAAACCTTTTACTAACGTTCGAAACATAAAAGCACCATCAATACTTTCGCTCTCTTCCTTAGGTTGAACCCTCATTAGCTAGAGAGAACAAATCTCATATATCTTTATTTATGGCATTGTTACCACACTTATCATACTCAGATTTTGTCATAACAATAAACTGTTAACATACTAACTTCGATGGTTGTAAAAAAATAATAAACTAACATTTAATTAGTTTTAATACATATAGATAGTCGATACATTTTTAATTTATTTACCATAAAAATATTTTTAGTTTATTTCTGTAAAATATCATTTTTATAGTACATTTTTTTTAATACAGAAGGTCTCTTTCTAATTTCTTTTTAGGTATCGAAATGTGTTGGATCGGCCATGCTCGTCAACTGAACCTTTTCTTTCATTTCTTTGCTCTTACTCCAAAGCACCACATATAGGCCGCACACAATAATCACTGCTCCAAGAATACTATAAAGCATATAACCAAACTATATCAAATCACATATGTATATGAAAGGTCCGAAAAATAAGAAATCATAATAATTAATTTTCAGGGCAAGTAAAAATTCAATAACTAAATTACACTAGAGACCCTTAATTTAAGTTATTTAATTATATTAAGTTGGTTTTTAATTTTTTTCCGTATCATTTATATCGTTTAAGTTATTTTTTTGTAACAAGTTGGGTTTTAAGTTTTTTACGTATCAACTTACTTCCTTTAACTTATTTAAATAACCAACTTGTTATAATGAAAAAACTTAAAAGGACTTGAATAATACAAAAAGTTTAAAGGATCAACTTGGTTATAATTAAATAACTTAAAAACATTTGGTGTAATTTAGCCAAATTTAATATATACCTTCCTAAATATAACTTCTCATCTACCAATAGATTTGCAGCGACAGCCACAAATAGGAGTTGAAGAGGATAGAAAACAGAGGCAAAAAGAGGGCCTCTAATCTTAATGCACCAAGCAACAACAATAGTAGTTATTCCAGAGGCTACAATTCCCTACATCAACATTGATTTAGATTTAACAACATTTCATTGAGTATTTAATAATGTTGTATTGTTTTTTAAAAGTAATAATATTGTATTGTTGTTAGACAAACAATGAATTAGTTTAAGGAGGAAGAAATTTAGAATCCTCAAGTGGTTAGTGTGTCCAACAGGTCATAGATAACCCAACAAATTAAAATTTTATTGTTGTGTTTTCCTAACATGTCTAAAATTTGAAGTGAATAATTTAGTTGATGAAAGCTAGCAATACTGCATCTAATTGACATTTTCTTTATACTTAAATATTATTTTACTATTCAAATATCATATTTTAACCATATTTTTCTATTAATATATAAAGATAAATAGTAGTATATAATAGATGTTATTGGATTTTCCTCCAAAAATATTTTTTAAATATCAATCTTTTTATAATTTTTGCAAATAAATATTAAACATATTAAAAATCAAAATTGTACAATTCTTCGAAAAAAGAATCAATATTGTACATTGAAATTGACATGTGTGATACAATGATCATTCAATTTTTGGACAAAGGGAGTAATAAAGTTCTATGAGCATACCGAATAAGCTACCATGAGAAGTCTGATATTGTAACTAAGCTTCCATTGGGTCAAATCCCTGTCCACACAAATAGCAAAAACGATGGCTTGAATTGCTCCCATTGTCGACATCAAAGCCGTGCTTGAGTGATGGCTTGGATATTCTTTATTCATTTTAGCCTACACAAAGTGAAGAAAATTGTTGTTTCCACTTCAGTTTTTGCTTGAAAACACTTGGAAATTATACATTTAACTTCAATTATAGCTAATTACCGTTCGACTTCATCCATTTCTTTGTTTCTAAACGATAGTTAGCTACCGTTGAGGTTAAATGTGTAATTTTCATATGTTTTTAAGCAAAAACTGAAATGGGTATAGCAATGATCCAAAGTGAATGGACTAATTTGACAAAGAAAAGTGAAAGTTATAATGTAATGAGTTATTAAACGAAAATGCCTCTCAAAGTTACTTCCAAAATAACTTTGATCCCTTATAAATGTATAATTAAGCTAACCTGGATGATAAACCAAAGAGAAAAAGAGCAGCTGCTTCCTATGGCACATAGAAATCCCAGTAGTTTATTACTAAAATCTGCGTGTTGTGGTTCCATATGCCCATTTTGGTTCTGATGTGTATGCAAAAGGTTGATATTGGATGACCAAATATTAATTTCTGCACCTTTATAGAATGTCAACAGCATCGCCCCACTAATTCCCATCAATGTTCCTATCACTTTAGCCTTTCCTTCTACTACACTCCAATTTAGTTTTTCCAATCTATATATGGAAAATCAAAAGCATAATAATAGAGCAACTAATCAGTGTAATTTATACTATAAAGAAAATCGTTATGAATTAGCTTTAATTTGCACTATCATTTAAAATACCTTATATGTTGCATGATATGTTGGTGCTTTATTTTAATTTATGTAAAAAATTTTAGAAAACAAGTTAAAGTACAGCAAGTGTGGAGTGAGTACCCGAAGAATAATGCCATGATGAAGGTAATGCCTGGAGTAAGGTTGAACATAGCGAACATAAATGTTGCTGAGGTTAAAGTCATGCCTTCGGCATAAATGTTCATAAATAAACTTCCCCTGAAATATTACATGACAATATTAGTATTGTTAATTAAGAGTGAAGATACATTCTAGTCGACAAAAAAATATGGGGTTCACTTTGATCCCTTGGAAAAGAAAGCTCGGTTGTTTTTATCTAAGCAGAACGCACAATTATTAATCTCTAAGAAACAACATGGTCATTGACAATACTTGCAAAGAAAAACATTTAGGTCTTTATTGCTAATTTAAATTTCTAAATAGTGGTTGCTTCTTATATGAAGGATCTTCATATGTAAAACATATCGATGCATGAAATGTTGAAGAATAGTAGCATACCCAAACAATCCACTTAGAAATGCCAGAAAAAGCACATTCCAAGTAATCTTTGGTCTTTTCTTCCTGCATAACAGAAAAAAAAGCAAAACGAATTTGGCCTGGTTAATCTAATGCACGATCTCATGTTACTTTTAAGAACTGGTAAAAACATCTCCAGAATTGTAAGAACATTATTCAAAGCGGTCCATCTCATGTCGTTATTAAAGATTATAATTCATTAACTAAACATGTCACATTTTATGTTAATCGAACATCATGCCACCTCGACAAATTGATCGATGAAATTCATGTTGTTGCAGGGACTTTTTTGTTGGTAATTGCAACTATGTAAGAACTAATTACTAGCAAATTAGTCATTGAGATGGTTAAACATGAAATGCCACATGTGCTAGTAGTATCTTCATTTGGCAATTTTAGAAAAAACATTTTTCAATTTGTAGAAATGAGAGACTACTTTGACGGATCCTATTCAATCTACTTTTGAGCCTCTATCAAATCTAGATTGTTACTCCCTCTGGTCACGTGTATATACTATAAGAAAAAAATAAAAAAATTAAAACTAATGTGACACATTAAATATGGCAATAAAAGTAACCTTATTTTTTTTTTTACAAAAAAAGTAACCTTATTAACATGACCCTATTTACTTTTCTAATAAATAAATGTATCTTGAATTTTACAACTGTTAGCAACACATTTTGGAGTTTCTTACCCTACTATGGTGGTTTTGTAGTTCTCATTTTTCGAAACGGCCCTCTTTGTAATCAAAGAAAAAAAAATTCACTCTTTTATTGAGTAAAATTAACGTGAATTCCACATTTTAAAATTGAGTGATTAAAATCATTTCCTTCGTGCTCAACAATTATAAACAATTTTTTTTTTTTATAAATTGAGTAATTAACGGTATTTTGATATTGATTATACATACATAGTAGCTACCTAAAAATTATTTCATTTATATATAACATAGATAATAATGTATAAATATTTCATTCAGAATTGCAAATTATTTTCGTATAAAATTTACATAGTACTCACGCGATCTTCAACTTAACTCTAAATAACTATTTAATCATTTTTTTTCTTTTCAATTTTATTCTTTACGTTCTAAAATATTAAACTTTTAATTGTAAGATGGACACATAAACTTTCAATTATTTCATCTCTCTCACTTGCTCCAACAATTTACTAATCAAAAAATTCTTCTCTTGAAGATATAGTGTGCGATATCATTTACTTCTTACAACAAGATTTTTTTCAAATTTGCTCTCTGTCTCTTCTTTGGTTCTTTTCCTCTTTCATCTGCGTGGTTTCCGTCGTTTTTCAAATCAAGGGTCGTTTTCTTCTTTGGTCCATCAAGAAGGTTTTGCAGGGTGTATTCATTCAAGGAATCGTTTTGTGAGTGACATTATTCTATGAAGAAAGTTGTTTCGTGTGGTTTGCTTCACTTTGGAGAGAAAACAACCATGTCTTTTGGACTTTAAGTTAAATAAAGTAATGTTTGGGAAACAAGTTGGGTTTTTTGTATTTTTGTTTGTAGTTAATTTGTGAAAATGATTGGAACAAAAAAAAGAAGTGAAAATGATAAACTTTTTTGTTTATTTGTTGGGTGTGTTTCTTTTGTAGTAAATGAGCAATAAAAATATACACAAACAATGAGAAACAATAGAATTAAATATGAATTTTAGAATGTAAAGGATTAATTTCAAAAAAAAAAAAAAAGAATTTAAAGG
>Ga0228710_1010485_pt1 | contig 12360 bp, 11 predicted proteins | sample MedpolnodulmetaG_FD_177995 | JGI IMG/M metagenome (GOLD analysis project Ga0228710, IMG submission 177995) | Root nodule microbial communities from Medicago polymorpha collected in Santa Monica, California, United States - pink nodules | ecosystem: Host-associated > Plants > Roots > Nodule...
TTTTAATATGCAAATATATTAACAAACAAAAGAAACCAGTCATAGGCTCGTAGCACATCAACATAAATATAAATAATATTGACGATTAAGAGAGTGATGATTAGTCAATTACATACACAATATATCCTAAAAAGAGCACCATCAGTGCTATACTATATCCAAAAGGAACATTGCTAGTGCTATGCTATATCGATCTAAAAAAGAAGCACTATATCAAAAAAAAAGAACACATTAGTTCTCAAGAGTTAAGTTATTTTAGTTAACATTAATTGGGAAATATCGGGGCAGGTATCAGTGCAGGATAATTATTGGATACCCTCCTGATACGTATCGGGAAGTATCAAATAATTATTTTTAAAAAAAATAAAATTTAATCTTCGGATACTCTCCTGATACTATCGGGAAGTATCGGACAGGTATCGATGCAGGATACGCAAGGGATACGATACGCCATCCATTTTGAAGTATCGGGGCATCATAGGATCTTATCATCAACATACTCTAAAAGTGTTATGATATCATTTTTGTTTAAGTAGACCGGTCTTACGGACATAAAATAATATTTTTAATTAAACATTGTTGTACATCGCGATGGTTTCATTCGTGAAATTCTACGACACATTTAATAAACAAAAAAAGAGAGTGGGCTTTAAAGCTCTTGTTTTCAAGGAAAACATGGGGTACTATGGTTACTAGATGTCGTTGTAATGGATTTTATTTTTATCCATCTGATCTTAAATTGATGGTAGAGACCGTTTAATATTAATTTTATTAATAACTAATATAAACCGTCAGATATTAAATCAATAGTTTAAATCTAATATTGTGCGTAACTATTACTTTTTTTCTACTTAGCAAGGTTTTATACATGGTGACTTGATATGTGAATTGGATTGCACGAAATTATTGCATCTGTGTAATGAATTTCGGTCTTCTGATCTAAAATTAATGGTAAAGATTGGCTTGACATAAAAGAGATATATAATTAAAGTGAAAAATTGATATTATGTAAAAAAATAAAAGCGAAAAAAGTTTTAAAATAAATCATCAAATTTGCAACTTTTTTTTTGCTGAGGAATTTTACTCTCTCGAATTTTTTATTTTTTTATTAGAAGAAAATTACTAGAAAAAAGGCTTAATTGAACCTTTAGTCCCCCAACTTATTTGTTGTTTTTAATTTGATCCCATAACTCTAAAATTTTTCTATTTGGTCCCTCAAATATACCTCCGTCAGTCAAATTGGTCCACTTATGTTAACTTTAACTACAAATGTCTAAGATGAACCAACGTTATAGGTGGTCTACCGTAGACCATATTGATTATTTTAATTTTTACCCTTGGATCTTTTATTCAAAAATATGACCATTAGATCATAGGAATCTATAGTATATTACGGTGAGTCATCAACACCTAGTTTTTTTCTCACTTTCTTCATCTTTCTTCATGCATTTCTTCTTCTTCTTTATACTATCTTCATAAGCTCTACCCAGAAAGAACAAAAACTACATAAATTCAGTACATCAATGAAGCAACTACTTGATTTTTATAAAGAAATTTTCAAAATAAAGTACCTGATTATCATGACATAATTTCAAAATCGGCAACACCATTCTTTTAACAAATCTACATCTTCTCAACAACAATTTTCTTCATCTTCTAACAATCTTGTTCAAATGCAAACACAAAATCAACAAAGTTTCGATCTTTATTATTACCCTTATGTGCTTTTCTCTTGTTCTTCTCATAAATAACTTTCAAAATTTTCACTTCTCTCATATACCCAGAAAACATATTGAAAAAAAAACCCTTAAACGTCTGCAAATAAAGAGATGAACGCGACCTAGATGTGCAGCGACGCCGATGGTTGAACATGACCCGTATGTTAAGGCTGGTTTAATGTACATCATTAAGTGTCAAGATCCATTTTCATCATTCTCGTATCTTTTAATTTTCTTGTAATTTAAAGTAACTTTGAAGCATACGCATATGTTTGTTTTCTTCAAACTCAGACCCATTTGGTTTGTTGGGGTTTTTATGGTACAATAGTAGGAAGGGAGATTACATGTTTTTTTTTTGTTGAAATTAGAACTGGGTTTTGATTGATTTTTTAGTTTTGGAATGTGATTTGAATTGAGTGTTTTTATATTTTGTGATTTTAGGGTTTAACCTAAACTTGGTGATGATCAATTTTAATTTTTTAAGGATGAAAGTTGAATTGGGTCATGAAATTTGTGATTTTTAGGTTTCTGGACTTTTTTAGAGGAAGAAGAAGAGGGAAGATGATGATGCCGTGAGGAGAGAGAAGGGGAAAATGATGAAAAGTGAAAAAAATTAGATGCTGCTGATTCACTATATAATGGACATGCAATCCAACAATTTAAATCATATCAAAGTATAAGACATTAAAAAACTAACGGAGTTAGATCAATTTGACTGATGTGGGTATATTTGAGGGACCAAATAGGAAAAAATTTAGAGTTATAGCACCAAATTGAAAACCCTGCATCGAAACCATTCCCTTTAAACCCTAAAACCTCAAAACTGAAAGTAAAATCCTTAAAATTTGATCACAAAGATGCAGCACGACGAGGTTATATGGCAAGTTATCAGGCACAACCATTGCAGTTACATGACCAAAATTACCACCGGCATTTTTTGTAGAAACCCTTACAATGTCACTGGAATTTGTAACCGAAGTTCATGCCCTTTAGCTAATAGTCGCTATGCCACCATTCGTGAAGACAATGGTACTTTTCTTCTTATTCATCTTTTTTGTTGTTTTAGATTTCAGCTAGAATTGAGCTATATAGTTATCAAATTCTTGTGGGGTGTGGAGAAAACTGCATGATTTGGTTGAGTTGATGTTAAAGTTTACTTTTTTTCGACAACCCATTTGATTAAAATGACATATAGGTTATGTTGTATATTGACTTCGATATCTCACTTTGCTTAGACATTTTGGTTCTTCAGATAGCCTGATAGGTAATAATTTGGTTTGTTTCATGTAACATGTCAATGATCAATGCTCTGTTTGTATTAAAAAAACTTATTTTGCAGCTTATATCATGAGGTCTTATCATGTAAGCCCTTAATTTTTATAATAAATAAAAGATAAAATAAAGTCAAACTATTTTCGTGTAAGCTATAAGCTGTTTTAATAAGCTATCTTGGAGGGCTTATGGAAATAAGTTGATTTTGTAAGTTCTCCCAACGGTAAAGTTGTTGTCACGTCCCTGAAAGGTCACGGGTTTAAGTCGTGGAAATAACCTCTTGTGTAAAAAACAGGGTAAGGCTACATACAATACACCAAAATGGTGGGACCCCTTCCTGGACCTTGCATATGCAGGAGCTTTAGTGCACCAGGCTGCCCCTTTTTTTATAAGTTCTCCCAACCCGTCTCAGAAGTGCTTATGCGATCAGACAAACTCAAATAAGCCAATCAAAACAGACCCTAAACGGTGGTTGTATTGTATCCTTTTGAATGGAAAATGCAATAAGTTGATAGTATATGGTAGAGTATGCGAGTAATGATACAATTGCATTGTGTGATGTAGGTGTGTTTTACCTTTACATGAAAACTATTGAAAGAGCTCATACGCCAAAGGATTTGTGGGAAAGAGTTAAGCTGCCTAGGAATTACCAGCAGGCACTTGAAGTCATTGACAAACATCTGGTGCTGCATATCTACGTAGTTTATGCAATCTTTATTTATTTGATGTTTTACTTGTAAGTAATTGTCGTGATTGGTCGCTTGCCTGACCTTTACTGCACTGACAGATGTATTGGCCCAAGCTTCTTATACACAAGATAAAACAACGATTGACCAAAATGACTCAGATGCGGATACGTATGAGGAAACTTTCTTTGAAAACAAGGTTTGAGACTTAATTCTCCTTGGCTTCTTTTTAATAATAACAATAATACTATTATAAATTTACATTCGTGTGACAATTCTTCTCCTTTATCTTCTATATTTTAGGCTGTAGTCTTGAGTTAATGTTCATAGCAGTTTTTCCATAAAAATGGCCTGATTGATCATGTTGGTTGTTGTTGTTTTACAGGGAGAAAATAACGACACTGCCAAGGAAAGAAGTAAAGAGAGAAGCTAGAAGAGAAGAGAAAGCTGAAAAAGCAGCTGTGCTAGAAAAGGTTATAATTAATCCGAATGTTACCCGTGCGCATTAAATTATAGGTTATATTTGCTTTCCTCACTGTTTCTTTTGAATATTACTTAGTCTATTGAGAAAGAGCTATTGGTACGCCTTCAAAACGGACTTTACCAGACAGGTGGTGCTATATGCAACGCTAATTTTGAAGCATACAAAAAAGTTATTGATATGGTGGAGAAATCTCAAGCTGTTGAAGAAGAGGATGAAATGGTACATGTTTATTATTAATTATGCATTTTGCTCTGCTGTCATTTGGTTTAAATCTAAATTCTTAGTAACTTAACTTGTTAATATGCTGAGCCGGGTTTCTTTCTTTTATCTTTTCAGATTGAAGAGGAAATAGAAACAGGACTGGAATATGTTGAATTTGAAGAGGAAGATGATATAGAAGATTTTGGCACTTTTGCAATTCACGAGTCACAGGGAAATGGCAGCGATGATGAAAATGGTAACATTTAGTTTAGAAGCTTTACAATATGCATGGAGTGTTTTTTTTTTTTTTTTCATGCTAAAATATATGTGAAATAGGTTATGGAAATGTTTCGTGAAATATTTCTTCACTCATCAAGGACTTTTCTTTTGCATAACTGAAACTAAGATACTAAAGATTCTGGATTAGATATGCATGGTATGATACTTAAGTGTGTCATGTGGCATCATTTTCATTGAGCTGTGTCATGTGAAATCATTTTCTTTGATCTGTAGTAAATATTGGATGAGAATTTTATTTGCTGCATACTTTATACTCTAGTTATGTGTCATATTTTTCAATTCCTCTAGATACTACAGTCATATATGTACTTTTAATCTTAGCTTTACAATAACATTTCTTCTGGTAGTTTCAAGTTATTATTTACTATACAATTCAAAGTTTCAAACGATAGAAAATAGTTATCCATACTATGGATTATTTTATCTTTTCCTTGTTTGGTTGGTTGGGTAGAAAACAGGAGAAGCAAAATTTTGCTAAATAGAGGAATGCACTTTTTTTTTTCTCATGTCGTGATGGACAAAGTTTGGTTTTGAACCAAAACTGTGTGGAAACTGAACCGAACTATAAGGGATCAATTCAAACCGAACTGAACCAGTTCTTCAAACTGGTGAACTGTTTTGTTCTTAAAAAAAACCGAACTGCTCCCAGCTCCTATTCGTCAGCTGACAACAAAACTCCTCTGCCTACTACCAGTTGTCTTTCACTTTCAATTGATTAATTTTCTCCTGTGTTTTAACTGAATCACATACTCAATCGATGGATCCTAACTGAGAAAGCTTTCTCACAAGACGAAATTTTAGTATCTGTTACAATTTCAACTTGTATCACTGAGATGGAAACAAGCTTTCTCTAGCCTTAAGCAATTCATGACTGAGTGAGACATCCTCACATCATGCTTCAATTTTCCCGAGTATTTTGACTGCATGAATCACATCTTTACATCCAGAATCACCTTCGGTTTTCTCGTGTATTTTAACTGACAAATTTGAAATGACGGAGGGTTGAAATGGGTACCGAGAAGAAGAAGGAGGTTGTTGGTTGGTGACTGGAGATAGATCGATCGTGCGGCACAGATCGGCGACGGAGGAATGCATCTCAGTTCGTAGGAGATGGTTCAGGTTGTGCGACGGAGATGGTTTTTGCTTTCTAGGTTGTGCGCTTTCGCCTCAGTTCTGTTTTGGTTCAGAAGCCTTAAAGAAATGGTTCAAGTTCAGTTCTGGTTTTTTTTTAAACAGTTTGGTTCGGAACTGTTGTCATGTGACAGGAAGGTCACGGGTTCAAGTCCTGGAAATAGCCTCTTGTGTAAAAACTGAGTAAGGCTGCGTACAATACACGAAATGGTGGGACCCCTTCTCGGACCCTGCGTATGCGGGAGCTTTAGTGCACCGGGTTGCCCTTTTTTTTAGAGTTTGGTTCGGAACTCTTATGCAGCAGTTCGGTTCAATATTGGTTCAGTTCCGTTCGGTTCAACAGTTTTTTTGCCCATCCCTAGATGGAGGAACAAAATATGAAGGGGGAGAAATAATGTGAGGCTCAAATTGAAGTTTTCCCTCTCAAGTGAAGAGACAACTAAAAAAATTTAGTAGACAATTTCACTTTTTCCATTTTTTACCCATCCATTTACCTCTCTCATCAAGCTTGCGATCCTTTTGATTCTTATTTATCAAGGTTGAAAAAGAAACTGCCTCAATTATTATTCATTTTCTTTCTTTTCACTTTGTATCCAACAAAACAAGCAAAAAAGAAGATTATACTTTTCTTTCTATCCATTTTCTTTTCACTTAATTTCTCTTTATTTTATTTACTCTTCTGTTCCTTTACTTTCTGTCCATTTTATTATCTTCCATTATCTTTTGCATCCAAATGAGACATATATATATGCTGGTGGCGGGACCTTATCGTTTGGGAAGAACACTCTTGTTAGTGATTTTGGAAAGAAAAATAAAATGAAACTTCCACATTTAAAAAGCAATAACATGATGACATTTACTAATGCAGATGGAAGCGCTGAAGATGAAGAAACTGAAGCTCTTAATCAAAGGAAAGCAAAAAGGAAAATGACTTTAGCTTCAAAGAAACTGGAAAAAGATACCCTTGATTCTAAATCAAAGAAAGCGAAGGTCCTCATTGAGGTAATTTTATACTGTTTCCTTGTATAAAGTGATCCGTTCTTTTAAATGCTATTGGGTATTTTGTCATGTACTATCAGGAATCACTTTCTGCGTACAACAACTCAACCACTTCTTTTGGGAATTTTGGTGTATCAGTATCATTACTCTTATATTTACAATTGTCAACATTCTGTTATAATTTGAAGGCTCCTATTACTGATTTTAAATAAATGGTGCTGCTACAAACTGGATTTTCGTTGCTCTGAACTTTCGAGATAGATGATGTTGGTAGAGTGCAGAAATATTTTGTTTGCGTTTGAAAATAAAGTTGATGCCTCCATTTTTGCATGCTGACCTCACAAAGCTACCTATGACTGTCCTTTGTCTTGCTTGGTTGTGTTTGAGTACCAAAGTTACATTCTAAAATATATAACAAATAATTATGTCAAACACACGTTTGTTGTCATATTGTGGTTATAGTATATTCTCATGTCCGAAACAATTAAGGGCAACATTAATTTCAACTTCAATTTTTCTTTTAAAAAGCAAAAGCAATGCTGAAGTGACTGCTTGAGTTCTGTATGGTGTAAATTTAAATGAGTTCCGTATTAGAGTTGTAAGTTCTAAACCTGACATCACAATTTTGATTTTCATTGTTTTCAGGTGGAACGCGACGATGCTGTCGAAAGGCAAAGAGCGGTGCTGTAGTTGCATTTCATGTTAGTTACTGATGGCAGAAAGAAACTGCTATTTAAGAAGCCAAATTTTGTGATAGGAGAAAGAAGCTGGCTATATAAGAAGCCAAATTTTGATTAGTCATTTCTTCAAATTAGTTTTTACCCTGGAAGAAAAAAGATCTGATTGCATTTTGAGTTATATATTGTTTCTTATTTTCCTTTTGTTTGAAAGAAAGACAGTGTTGGCAAATATAAAAAAATGAGTTTTGTTTGGTTTGGTCCAGCCAGAGCATCTCAATCCTTAGTTTGTTTGAGGACCGTGACTGATCAAATTTTGTATTGAGCAATGATATTTGAACAACTATTTGATACAACTTTCATGACAACCTTCTTTTTATCTCTTCTTATTGGTCAAAAACAATGGAGAGAGAAAAAGGATGAGAGAGAGTAAGAATATAATGTGAGTATGAGAGAGAAAGTTGTCACAAAATGGTTGTACAAATATCATTTCTCTTTTGTATTACGTGGTTCTTCAGGATTTTTGAGTTCATACTAATAGTTATTTTGAAAAGTTAAGAACATTATAATAATTTGTAAATGATTTTTACTTAAAAGATGCTTTATTTGACACTTAGCCGGTAGTTGTGTATGGGATAGAATGACTTTTGCCAATGAAGGTTGGTTCAAATGGTAAGAAGTTAACTCACTCACAAGGTTGTGAATTCAACTTTCGTTGTCAGCATAAAAATATCTTTGAGCAGATGATTATTTGTAAGCACCTCCGTTAACTTTCGTTGAGTCTTAATGCTTGCCTTGATCATGGTGAGTATGTAAGTGTCTTGATTTAATTAAAATCTGAATCAAGTTATTTAATTGATGATTGGTAAGGTAAGTGTCTTGATTCAATTGAAGGGCAATCTTATTTTGTGTATACATTTATTCACGGAATAATTGGTTTTGGATCCTGCTCTGTTAAAAGCAGGACGTGGTTCTAAAGGAAAAGAAAAATCACACTAAGATTGTCCATATGGATTTTAGTTTGATACGCAAAAAATTCTCCCATAATTAATTATTCACGTATAAAATATCCAAGTGCACTGTTTCAGTCTTTCAAAAAAAAAATAAATCCACTTCCTAATTTTTCTTATGCACACCTTTTTATATTGAAAATTAATTTTTGAAATTCATTCCCACCTTTCTTAAAAGAGCCGTCTTACATACAACTGTTGATAAAGTAACTATTCCAACCATGAACCATCCGAAAGGATGACCAACTCATTTGGAAGAACTCACACAGCGGTGAATCATCATTCAAAGAGGCCTATCTGCATCATTGTCAAACTATAGATTGGGCAAAGATTATTTGGCATAATTCAATTCCTCCTTCCAAATCCCTTTTGTTATGGAGAGGGTTACACAATAAGTTACCAGCTGATGATAATTTAATTGCAAGGGGATGTCAGATTCCCTCCATGTGCAGTCTTTGTAATTCAAGTCTAGAAACAACAAATCACTTGCTATTTCACTGCAGCTTCTCAACATCTATTTGGCAGTGGCTAAGCAACATCTTGAAAATTCAGTGTAATTTCCATATCAGATGCAGTAAATACTACAAAATGAAATTGGTCATTCTTTCGGCTATCACAAACTGTATCAATGTGATCTGGTACTGCAGAAATCAAAGAAGGTTCACTAATAGATCAATACAGTACATATCAGCAATCAACTTAATTATTGAAGAAACTGCTATGGCTGGTAACAATTCTAAACTTCATGCTTATTCCTCAAATGAAGATTTTATCATACTTAAAGCTTTCTCAGTTCAGCACAAATATGGTAATGCTCCAGTGATCAAAGAAATAATTTGGCAACCACCAATTTTCCATTGGAAATCCTGGTCCCTCTTCTTGTGGAGGGGTGTTTAGGAATCATGAGGCAGACTTTCTAGGAGCATTTGCTTATAACTTGGGTCTTTCAAACTCTCTCAATGCTGAGCTAAATTGAGCAATGTATGCTATTGAACTAGCTGCTCAAAAGGGATGGTCTCACATCTGGTTAGAAACAGACTCTATGTTAAGTCTCCGAAAATTGTTCCATGGCACGTGAGTTACATATTATCTCCTCTATGACTTTTATTGTAACTCACGTGTATGAAGAGGGAAATCATTGTGCAGATAAGATGACAACGATTGGCTTAACTGTGCAACATAGTGAATGGTTGGATCAAATTCCTCCACAAATTAGGAGTGATTTTGTTAGAAATAGGATGGGAACGCCCTATTTCAGATTTTTTTGATATCCTTGAGGGTTTTGGTTCTTGTCCCCCCTCTTTTGTTTATTTCTTTTCTCTTTAATATATATCTTTGGGGATTGCTTCCTTGACAAGTTTCCCTTGTTTAAAAAACAACAAAAAAAGAGTTGTCTTTAGTTAAATCCTATATATTGAAGGTAATCCATACAATCAGATTTTTTATTTTTATATAACTAAACAAATTTTAATCATTTAAATATTTTAATTAATATCAATTACATCTTTATTAGGGAAATCAATTAATTTAAATCTAAAGTTGTCCTGATTTATATTTCTTAGTGACTTAAAGTTGTTTTTGTTTGTTTCCGTAAGCAACTCGGTTGTTAAATACATTACATAATATATGTAGGGTTGAGGTTCAAACCTCGAACACCTCAATAAAAGGTGAATTTCTATTTGACCATAAAATGAGTTATTTTTATTTTCTTTAAATAAATCACAATTAAAATGCATTTCACATTTAAAGTTAAACCATTAAGGGTCCATTTGCGTCAATAAAATATAACTTTTGTCAAGAATCATTTTTGACTCTAAAAGAAAAAGCTATTATAATTAGCTTTTTCCAAAATCTATGTCTTTTTATAAAATAAAAAAAAAGGAGGTAACAATAACACATGAACTATTATTTATTTTTTTTATGAGTGGTAAACAAATAAAAACACCTTTAGATTATTTTTATAAAAAATTCTCGAAGTTCTTTTTCTTTATAAAAAAATCTCTAAGGGTGTGTTTGGATTGAGGGTTTAGGAGGAGAAAGGAGGGGAGGGGAGGGTTTACGTTTTTTTTTTTTAAATTACGGACTATCTAATATGTTTTTCTAAAATAAATCAAGTGTGATTGAAGTATTATATGATTGTTTATTATGTTAACTTTTTAAAAAACATTTCATAGTGTCCGTAATTTAAAAATGAAAACTAAACCCTCCCCTTCCTTTTCCTCATAAACCCTCCATCCAAACGCACCTAAGTTCTTTTAACATAAACTCTATTTTTTTTTTAAGCTGGAAAAAAAAAACCTAAATCCTCCCAAGAATCTAAACAAAATGTCCCACTGGATTTTGTTGGAGTTAAAAAAAGCCCCATCCATAGATTTTCCATCCCCACCAACTCCAATCGTATCTTGACGAGAAAATCCACCATGAAATATGAAATGCGAAAAACGAGGAAGGCAATTGCAATTAAGAAGTTTATAAATAACACATATACTTTTAATCATACTTTTATAAATTGGTATAAGTGGTTTTAATCATTTCACATGAAATGAAATGTAATTACTTGTGTATGGAAAATAGATATTATTAGTTGTTTGTTTTGGTTACTTAACCAATGTCCCAAAGACACTGTTTAACATTTTTCATAAATTAAACATTTGAAAGAAGAGACAACGATAAATAGTTAAAAGTATAATAAAAAAATTAATGTTTTATTGGTATTGTAGAATGATTTATAATATGATACAATTTTTTTTGGCTTAATTAATGTTTTGGTCCCTTAAGTTATTTGTTGGTTACATTTCGGTCCCATACGTTATTAACGTTACAATTTAGTCCCTTAAGTTAGTATTTGTCAGTCAAATAAATCCTCACCGTCAGTCTTTTGCCAAAACGTTAAATAGGCACATGCGAACAGTGACGTGACAACTTGCAATGTGTATCTACCTTAGACATTGAGTTAACGGTTTTGAGGGTGGAGATTTATTTGGTTGACGGAAGATAACTTGAAGGGACCAAATTGTAACATTAATAACTTATGGGACTAAAATGTAACCAACAAATAATTTAAAGGACCACATAATTAATTAAGCCATTTTTTTCCACAAAACAATTTATAATTTGGGACGGATGGAGTAATACTTATCTTCACTCTTAAATATAATCAAAATTTCATTTTTTATGTCTATTAAATAATTGATGCATCTTATCTAGATTATAAATCAGATACATCAATTATTAAATAAATTTGAAAAAGAAAATTTTGCTTATATTGAAGACGGAATTATTTTATATAAATGGTAAAACTGTGAAAGCTTACGCAGAAGAACCAGAATGGACAATGCCTTAAGAAATAATGTTTTATAAAAGAGTTGGAAAAAGATAAAATAATAAATAGTTATAAAAGAGTTGGAAAAAGATAAAATAATAAATAGTAAATGGCAAAATGGAAAAATAAGCATCAATTATTCATTGTTATTGTTTTTTTTAACAAGCAAAAATGGAACTTATATATTAACAAGGAGGGAGGTCATCCAAGCACAAGGAGTGCAAAGGAGCTCCCAAATAATTACAAAAGAATAATTTCAATCAAAGAGAGGTAAGTCCCAGACAAGTCAAAGGACTTGACCACCACAAATGGAGACCAAAAAGAAATACAACATTATTAGCTTGTAGTCACCAAAGAGAGCACCGCTTTACTTTGTCCAACAACTGGTCAATAGAGCTACCCAAGTTATTAAACAATCTCTGATTACGGTCGTTCCAGATTATCCACGCACTAATCAACCACACAAGCTGCATAAAAGAGCATTTTGCGCGTCCGCCCCCTGCTGAATGAGTGAACTGAAAGAAATGATCGGGTACGGTAAATGAGTCCGGTCCTGACAC
>Ga0228710_1010487_pt1 | contig 12359 bp, 6 predicted proteins | sample MedpolnodulmetaG_FD_177995 | JGI IMG/M metagenome (GOLD analysis project Ga0228710, IMG submission 177995) | Root nodule microbial communities from Medicago polymorpha collected in Santa Monica, California, United States - pink nodules | ecosystem: Host-associated > Plants > Roots > Nodule...
CCCCCCCCATTTATCTACCTTAGGGATAAACACTTCTCCTACTCTACCAAATTTGAGAAAGATCTTCCAAAGCCCTTCGTTTGCCACTTCATCCGGAAACTTGGTAACAAAAAAAGGAACCGTAATCTTATCGATGCTCCGATCCCGACGCCTAGAGGTCTCAGACTGCTCTCTGCGCTCTTTTTGGTGACCCTTAGCTGCCCCCCCACCTTGTGCCTCTACACTCTCTCTCATCATTAATCTTTTAAGATTATGAATGCACAATTTTTAAAATTAAATTTCTATATTTAATTTCTTATCTCGTGCACTCATTTCAAATTATTCAATAACAAAAGGGAAATGCTAAAGAATGTTCTTGTAGCGTTGGATAAAGGAACAAAAATAGAAATTTTGTGTTGGAAAATGATAAAAAATGGTCAAGTCAACTTGTAAAAAGTTTACAAATTGTGGTATCCAATGTAAAACTATTAATTTTGGTTATATTAACCATTGTTCTGAGGGCACTGGTTCACAAGACCCATAACAAAATCAACTATAAATGACATCGGCCATCAATATCATATGGTTAAGACAATTAAGTGCATGATGCAATTTTTGCACTAATAATACTTATGCTCATAAAAAAATGTTTGAATGTTAGTTTGACCTTTGACTCTTGAAATCACACCTTGTTGAATCCTTAAATTACCTTGAAGTCTTCATTTGAATCCTCAAATGACCATCAAGTTCTTGGTATTGTTGTTAGATACATCTCTCCAAACAAGAAGTACCAAATACGTAGTACATGGTTTGAATCTTAGAGTTAGACCATCCCACTAAAAACGTCACTGGCACACCGGACCGCGTCCATTCTTTACTATTGAAAAATATCTATATTTGCAAACTTCACAAAACTTCATCCATTTCAAATTTCATAGAAAAATAATTTGTTTTTTTACTAGATAAAGTAAAATAATTAAAATTTCATGCTTTAAAACTAACATATCACCCTAAGATTTACGATAAATAACTAAAATAATAGTCATTGATAACTCACAAGTACAAATAAAAAAGTGTCTGAAATTGAACCCCAATCTAACAAATTTTTTTACTTTTTGAGAGTTAAACTTTGAGTTGTAGATTACGCATGTCTAACTCAAGCGAGACATTATTTTCCATAGGTATGTTTATTTCTATACATTCATACGACGTGGTTGTTAGATAAATATTCATTACAATTCACAAATACAATTGTAATATTTTGAATTAAAATTCAATTAAAGATATTCAACTTAATAATATCAATGTCACTAATGAAATTAGACTTTTCGAATACATTTATATATTTTTTGTCCAATTAACTTAGTAGATAAAAATCCATCTTTTAAGATGCAAATGTTCTCGTTTCAAATATTAGCCGCTATAAATATTATTTAATATCTCTACTAATCGAGTTAAGTTTGTTAGACTTCAAATCCATTATTTATTTATTTATTTATTTAGTAAGGCAAAAAGTAAAAGAAAAGAGAATCTTTAGATAATTTAATTTAATTCTATAAAAGCATCAATCCAATTTTTATGTATATTTCTTTCTACATTTATCTATTAAAATATTGGTTGTCCACACCACAAAAAACCAAGTACTAATATAATACTACTTGTTACTTACACTTCACACTACTCACAAGTCAATAGATTCATTCAACTCACTCAACACACTCTCTCTCTCTCTTCCACATGAATGGTTAACTTTAACATTTCTATATCATCATTATTACAATCATGCCATCCCGTCCTCCGCCACCACAACCACTTCCAACCTTAGCAACCATCACACCTCCCCACCACCACCATCACCGCCGTGAGTTTCTCATCGGCGGCCTCATCGCCGCCGCCATCTTCCTCACCGCCGCAATAATCTCCCTCACTATCTTCTTCTACCGTAAGCTCTCACACAACCGAACAACACCCGTCGACCAAAACCACCGCCGCTTCTCCTACTCCATCCTCCGCCGCGCCTCAAACTCATTCTCCACCTCCACTCGCCTCGGCCACGGTGGCTTCGGTTCCGTCCATAAAGCCACACTCCCCTCCGGCGAAACCGTCGCTTTGAAAGTAATGGATTCGCCTGGTTCGATTCAAGGTGAAAGAGAGTTTCACAACGAACTCTCTTTATGCTCGAATCTTCGTTCTCCGTTCATTCTTTCACTTCTCGGTTACTCATCGGACCGGTCCGGTCGGAAACTGGTCTTGGTTTACGAGCTCATGTCGAACCGGAGTCTTCAAGATGCGCTTTTAGACCGGAGGTGTGATGAGTTGATGGTTTGGTCGAACCGGTTCGATGTGGTTGTTTCGGTTGCGAAAGGACTTGAGTATCTTCATCATGAATGTAATCCTCCTGTGATTCATGGTGATATTAAACCTAGTAATGTTCTTTTGGATCGTGAATTTAGAGCTAAGATTGGGGATTTTGGTCTTGCTAGGGTTAAGTGTTTGGAAGATTCTGGAATGGAAATGATGGTTGAAGAAATTCATCATCATCAGAAGAAGAAAAAGAAAGATGATTTTGTTGTTGAGGATTGTAGTTCTGTTTCTGTTGTTGAGGAATTTGAGAGTGCTGTTAGTGTTACTAATACTACTGCTGGAAATGATATTGATCGGTCGCCGGAGAGCTGTAATGTTAGGGTTTTGGTTGATTCTGATGCTTCACCGGAGGTGGCGATTGTTTCGCAATCAAGTGTTGTGTCTGATGGGTGTTTTGATAAGTTTAGTATTGATAGTGGGAATCAGAGGAAGAGGGGTGGTGGTGGTGGTGGTGGTTCTGGGAGGGATTGGTGGTGGAAGCAGGAGAATAATGGGGGAGGATCTGAATCGGGGAGGGTGAAGGATTATGTGATGGAGTGGATTGGGAGTGAGATAAAGAAAGAGAGACCTAAGAGTAGTGAGTGGGTTGGTTCTGGTTCTTCGATTTGTTCCGGTGGTGGTGGTGATGTGGTGGCAGCGCAGTCGAAGGTGGAGGGTAAGAAGAAGCAGAGGAAGAAATTGGAATGGTGGGCTTCACTTGATGAGGAGAAAGTTAAAGGGAAGAAGAATAGGAAACCAAGGGAATGGTGGAAGGAAGAGTTTTGTGAGGAGCTTTCGAAGAAGAGTAGGAAGAAAAAGAGAAGCCTTGATTGCCGCGGCAATGGAGGGGAATCGTGGTGGCAGAGAGACGAGGATGTAGGCAGTGCGGCAGTTGAGAAGAAGAAAAAGAGGAAAAGTAAGAGTAGTAGAGGGAGTATTGATTGGTGGTTAGATGGTTTAAGCGGTGAGCTTAGGACTAACGGAAGGCGAAATAGTCAAGATTGGGGTAATGGTGATATACCGAAGAGTGGTGGAATAAGTAGCACACCGAGTATGAGAGGAACCGTTTGTTACATTGCTCCTGAATATGGTGGTGGTGGACAATTATCCGAGAAATGTGATGTGTATAGTTTCGGTGTTCTGCTCTTGGTTTTGGTTGCCGGAAGAAGACCGTTACAAGTAACAGCATCGCCAATTTCAGAATTTGAGAGAGCAAATCTAATTTCATGGGCTAGACAACTTGCTCATAATGGAAAACTCTTGGATCTTGTTGATAGTTCTATACATTCTTTGGATAAAGAACAAGCATTGCTATGTATCACCATTGCATTGCTATGTTTGCAGAGATCTCCTGGGAAAAGGCCTTCCATGAAGGAGATTGTAGGGATGCTTTCTGGTGAAGCTGACCCACCTCACTTGCCCTTTGAATTCTCACCTTCACCACCCTCAAATTTCCCTTTCAAATCAAGAAAAAAAGCTAGGTGAGTTTTGCTTAGTGAGTGAGTTTCATTGTAATCATTATCATTAACTTGTAAGTGTTTATTTATTTTAGGTCAACTCTAATTTTATTCACCATTTGTAGAAACTAATGATGAAAAAAATGTGAGAAAAATAGTGACTAGTGAGTTACAAGCCTTGCATAAATCCATTTCTTACCTTTATGTGGTTTTATCTTCTCACCCCCTTTTTTAATATGACTATTCATTCTGACCTCTTTATTGTTTTTAATCTGAAAGAACTTTTTGAGCTCATGATTTGTTGAATTTCAGGAAATTCCGGGTCATTTTAAAGTTGATGGAACAATTCTTTTACTTTTGATTTTGTCCCTTTTCAATGAAAGTATATATTTGCTTATTAGTGCCTTCTGAATTTGATTATAACTGTAAGAGTAAGATTTTTAACTATCTTAGTGCCTGAATAGCGTCGTTTGATCCATTTAGCTGACCCTACATAGTGCTGGTACAGTATTGTGGCGAGTTTTTCAAAAATACGATGATTTTGCGAAACAGTTTGTAGCTTCAATAAAATCATGGTACCATAGTGTTTTTGTCCAACCCACCATGATATTTTGATGGAATAAAACATAGTTGTTGTATCTTTTTATAGTGTCCGAATCTTATTAGGCAAGATTTATGTATCTTTTTTGTTGTTCTCACTTTTTAAAGTTATGTTTAGAATCTTAGATTAGAAATGTGCTGTGTTTTGTAGTATGAGTTTCAGTTGAAGGGAACATATTCAGGCCCCATTCGTGTCTTTTACAAGTAATTATGAGGTTACTGTATACTCACTGGAGACTCCACTGTCCTGGAAATTGAGAGAACTATTCCATCATTTTATCATTAGTGCTTGGACCTACTACAAGTTTTTTTTTTTCTTTTTCTTTTTCTTTTTCTTTCACTGATGAACTTTATTTTTTCCTTTGCAAAGCTATTGCTATTCATCCATGAGTAACCAAATAAAATGATAAATTGATAACAGTTGGTTTTTTTATTAGAAGCAGAGTGCCCAATTTTTTTGCTCATAATCAGTATTCTGTTTATTTGTGCATTCACTAATCTCTGTTCTAAAGAAGTGGCTGACTCTTTGATCAGCCACTTAGTATTGGCAATTAAAGAATCAGTCTTGTTACCAAAAAAGTTGAAGAATCAGTCTCACACTTTCAATAAAATTATGGTGTCATTGTGATTTAAAATATGTACATGCATCTTGTTTATGCTTTTGATTTGATACTAAGCAACTGGTGTTTTCCATGCTGATTTATTGAATTTCTGACTGATGTTGATCCATATATTGACTAATTAAATAGCCATTTAAATTGCTGCTAGTGACTTGTGATTATTAATGTACGTTTAGTTATCAGGTCACAAGACTTTCACTCTGTTTTAACAAGATTCACACGGCTAAGGTGGTTTAGATATTAATGACATAAAGTTGAGTTTGAAATTTTGTGCTTCATTTTTTACAAAACCATGTTATCAAAGGAGAAGCACAGTTAATAATTTAGTACTATTAGATAGGAATGAAAATGGTTACAATCGTGGAAGGTAAATACATATTGATTCATCTTCAGTTGACTGTTGCAAAAACTTAGCTTTTTGGGATCCATCCAAACATAACCGACCAAATTTATCAGTGATGTTACTTTATGTTTGGTTCCGCTGCAAAAGTGGGTTTACTCTTTGATTGCTCGCAAATAGATTTTTTTTTATCCTAAAAAGGTCGAGAGTCAATATTCTAAAAACTAGATCAGTGATTGTGCCACAAAATATACTACTATAATAGATTATTGGTTTTACCATAGTAGAATCTTAATTGAATCGGTGATAATTAAATACTACATTTTTAAAGTCAACTCTCTTATGCAAAAGGGACACAAGTCTTGTATAATGTATAAAATCGTTTTCATCATTGACTCAATAAGGTTTACTTTTAGATTAAAAGGGATATAATAAGATCTAGTTCTAAAAATCAAACTTGTGCATAATATTTCACGCACATTAGAAAAAACCTATTTTAAAATATGATATAATACATTAGGTAAAAGTTTAATGTAAAGATGAAAAATTTGAGCTAAATTAAACTAATAATAACTTGTGATTTTGGAGTGTATTTGTCCCATGTTTGGGTTGTATATTGAGTTTTAAAAATAAAATTTCTAAAAAATACTATTAACTCATACATCGATGTCGCATTCGTTGGTTTTGAACATTATCACTTAGCAATGCAATTACCAGAATGAGTGAAAAATAAAAGGGTATTAAAACGGAAATAAAGATTGTCTACATGGCCTAGGTGAGATCTACAATCATGTGAAACTTTAAAGTAAATAAATCAAAGAAAGGCTTTACATGTGCAATTTTTATTATATTAAGTATCAAAAATAGCTCTAAAGCAGGAAGAATCTCAACTACTCATTTATCCCTAGTGTATAAAGTCAAAGTCATAAAGATGAGAGAATCTAATAGTGAAGATTTCAAGTGATCACCATCCAGTATCCACTCCAGTAAAAAAACTCACGTAAGTGAGATAAAACTATCAAATAAATGGAACTATGTAAGTGATGGAAATTGTCAACAAATCCAACAATGACTCGTACATATCAATAAAGTAACTACGTAACTTCGATGCCGAGTGTGTCGTTTTTATATTTTTTGCCCGTCATCTCGTGATGTTAGGATCAAATAATGTGTGATGAATTGGTTGCTTTTTAATCTTTTCTGCCAAAAACATCTATATTAATTGGTGTCTTGGTGGCATCAAGGTATGAGATGATATGATAGGTTGCTGTGAATAGCTTAAATTTGCAATACAGTTTGGAGTTTGGTTGGTGAGTGAAATAAATTGAATAACTACTAAAGTGGTCCACATATATACAAGTGATATGTATTAGTGGTTGCAATGCATATTCAAAAATACGACACGATATGATAGTTGGATGAGTCATTTAACAAACTATGACATTTGTTTATGCGAGAGAGTTAACTTAAAATCAGGTTCTGGAGAAATCGGCCACGATGGAGAAGCAAAATGCCACGATTGTTGAACAAGATCCTGAAGCAAGTCACTGAAAAATTTGTGCCACGATGGAATCGTAACGTGGCACGATGGGACACTGAAGGAAATAACATAAACATATTTTCAGTGAGGATTTGTTCCATATTTTAAGGGTTACTTTTACTATAAATATAAACCTTGTATCACATGAAAAAATTTGTAGAAAACAGGGTTTAGAAGCCAACAAACAAACTAGGGTTTATAAAGAATTTCTCTTGGCAACAAACACTAGGGTTGGGATTGTTTTGATTCAACTTGAACAAAACACTGTTAGGATTGAGTCTCTTGGTCACGGAAAGAGATTGAGACTGTGGGTAGAATTAGGTTTGAAGACTGATTCTTATAACCCTCAATATCTCTTTGTAAAGAAACTCATATCATTATAGTAGAACGGAGAGCTGCTCTCTCCCCCAGAGTAGGTCATTATTAGACCGAACTAGGTAAACAGATTCTTGTGTTCTCCTTCTTCCTTTATCTCTTGCTGTTTATTTTTGCTTGAATTAAATTGTCACCGGCTTGATTTGATTGCTTGGTTTTAATTTGCTCTACGCATCAAGTTTTTTTATTGGTGTGGAGCCTACCACTGATGAAAAGGAAGGGGAGGATCGGACTCCAGTACCTGATGAGAGTGAAGGCCAAGAAATAATTAATCCTAACTATTAGCTAGCAAGAGATAGGCAAAGGAGACAAATCAATCCACCCGAAAGATACAGTTATGCTGACCTCATATGTTATGCTTTGAATGTAGCTGAAGATTGCAAGACTCGGAACCAAAGAACTTCAGGGAAGCATTAGAAAGCAATGAAAGCAAGGACTGGCTGAAGGCAATGAATGAGGAAATACTTTCATTGGAAAAGAACCAGACTTGGAAACTTGTTTCATTACCTAAGAATCAAAGGGTAGTGGGAAACAAGTGGGTGTTTAAGAAGAAAGAAGGTATACCGGGGGTCAAGGCACAAAGGTATAAGGCAAGACTTGTAGCAAAGGGTTTTACTTAGGTGGAAGGGATTGATTACAATGAAATCTTTTCACCGGTGGTAAAACATTGTTCTATAAGGGTACTTATGGCGATTGTTAACATGTATGATCTTGAGTTGGAACAGATGGATGTGAAGACTGCATTTCTACATGGAGAGTTGGAAGAAACTATCTATATGCAACAACCAGAAGGTTTTGTGGAAGATAATACAAAAGTGTGTTTGTTGAAGAAATCTTTGTATGGGTTGAAGCAAAGTCCAAGGCAGTGGTATCGTCGGTTTAATGAGTTCCTAGTAAAGGTTGGTTTTGTAAGAAGCAACTATGATAGTTGTGTGTACATGATGAGAAGGAATGAGAAAGTGATTCTCTACCTTCTCCTTTATAAAGATGATATTCTTATGGCAAGTTCTGACATGCAAGAGATTCAGAAGCTCAAGGAAAGATTGAATGATGAATTTGAGATGAAGGATCTTGGTAATGCAAAGAGGATACTTGGTATGGATATCATGAGGGACCGTAACAAAGGTGAGTTGTTCTTATCTTAGCAGGGGTACTTGAGGAAAGTGATGGAGCGGTTCAGAATGAAAGATTCTAAGGTCGTTGGCACTCCTCTTAGTCATCACACAAAGTTGTCAATAAAGCAGTGTCCTCAATCCGATGAAGAGAAAAGCAAGATGGAGGGTACTCCCTATTCAAGTGGGGTTTAAAATCAGGTTATGGAGAAATCGTGCCACGATGGAGAAGCAACGTGCCATGATTGTTGAACAAGATCCTGAAGCAAGTCACTGGAAAATTCGTGCCACGATGGAATCGTAACGTGGCACGATGGGACGCTGAAGGAAATAACAAAAACGTATTTTCAGTGAAGATTTGTTCCATATTTTAAGGGTTAATTTTACTATAAATATAAACCTTGTATCAGATGAAAAAGTGTGTAGAAAACAGGGTTTAGAAGCCAACAAACAAACTAGGGTTTATAGAGAATTTTTCTTGGCAACAAACACTAGGGTTGGGATTATTTTGATTCACCTTGAACAAAACACTGTTAGGATTGAGTCTCTTGGTCATGGGAAGAGATTGGGACTGTGGGTAGAATTAGGTTTGAAGACTGATTCTTGTAACCCTCAATATCTCTTTGTAAAGAAACTCATATCATTATAGTGGAAGGGGGAGCTTCTCTCTCCCCCAAAGTAGGTCATTATTAGACCGAACTGGGTAAATAGATTATTGTGTTCTCCTTCTTCCTTTATCTCTTGCTGTTTATTTTTGCTTGAATTAAATTGTCACCGGCTTGATTTGATTGCTTGGTTTTAATTTGCTCCACGCATCAAGTTTTTTATTGGTGTGGTTTTCACTACGAATTCACAACAGTTTAAATCATAGTAAGATATTTTTTTAACCTGATTTGTCCGTGAAGACCATAAGAATGTAGTGGTGGTTCTTCATAAATTGTAGTTGTTGTCGCGGTGGTTCATGGTGCTCTGGTGTGGAGTAGAGCAAGCTTTGCCGTCAGAAGAGAATGGTGTGTGCAGACACAATAACACTCCAATGTTCAAGTCAGTATGTGAAAGAGGTGGATTGTGTGTGAAAACTAGGTGGATGAAAGTGTACCTTGAGCGTGACGCAAAGTCACGCTTATATAGCCTAGGAGATCGATAAATGCCTTCAGACTTTGCGGTGTGAATCCGGGAAACCGTTATAAAGGATTCTAACGGCTAGGATTGATTCTGACACGCTTATGTGAGGCAATACACACAAGGCTTCGAGTGCATCATCACAACGCTTTCTCTTGAGGAATATGGGCCTTGACTTTATTGGGTCATTCACACTGAGCTTTATGCCGGTCCGGAACATAACCTAAAAAATCTTCTAAGTTGTTAATGAAAAAGGTGTTTGGAGATTTTGACAAAAAAAAAGGTTTGGAGTCGAACTTAGGATAAATGGAAGTTAGGGTAGCTAAATGCATAGAGGCGGAGGTTTATAAACTTGTTCTTCACCTCCACTAAGCCGTTCACTTTTTAAATCGGGTAACATATTAACTAATCTAAAAGATCATATCTCATATTTGTAACAATAATGCTCCACATGCATACAAACACCAAGTATAATTTTTTAGGTCAGTTAAACGTTTAACCGATTTAACAAAGTGTCTTGCTTTGATCAGACCTATACAAACATGAGATATAGCTTTTTAAATTAGTTAATCATATAACTAGGTTAAAAATTGGATGGTTCCTAAGTACCATTCGACAACAAATACTAGTCAACTATCAATGGGGGTATTTTCGGAAGTTTGAGGTGCTTGTGAGCAATCTTAAGAGGTATTATACAAAATCCATTTTGGTTCAACACAAGGTCATGGTTGTTGTGGACAAAATAATTTCTAGCCATTTCAACTTCTTTGCTTAGGTCAAGGGTATCAAATTGATGTGTGACTCCAAATCACATAAGGTTTTCTGAATAAGGGACTTTACCTATTAAGTAGGGTATAACAAAATATCTAGGCTCTAACCTCTTTATTGGTGTATCATCAATTTCTTTCTCTTTATTTTCTTCAACCATTGTTGTTGCACTCTTTTTTGTATCTTCCTTCTTTCACAAGAATGTCTTCATAAGTTGAACGAATCCTAGTAATAGACCCAACAAGTCGGAGAACTTGAATTTGTCATCGTTGATGGACCACTTCTTCATCATTTTTGTGAATTTTCCCATATCATCTTCATTATGGACTTCTTATTTCTTATTATTTGCCTGCATTGTTTTGGGGTCTTTCACCTTCCAATTTGACCATATTGCACTTTTCATTCTTTTGGTTGTAGTATGTGTTACCAACAAACCCTTTGGAAGGTGTTGCCGCTATTTGATTTGAAAGCTGGCCAATTTGTGTCTCCAATTTTTTTATAGAGGCTTGGCTAATTTTTTCTGAGCCAAGTTTTGGACAAACTTAAGCTTCTGGGAACTATTTTGTGTGCATTTCATAAACTCACCCAACATTTCCTTAAGTTGAGACAATTTCTACTGTGGCGGCCCTTATGTAGGATTAAGAGCAAATTTGTTGCTCCATTTCATATTGGGATGATCTTTCCACGCATTGTTGCAGATGTTTGAAAATGGCTTTCCGCTTTGATGATTTTCCATGTAGAACAACGAAATCCCTAAAAATTTGTATGCCAGCACCAAAATCCCTTCATCCTTTCACAAATTTTCCGCATACAACAATTTAATTATTAATCATATGCAAATAGTCATATTGTTTACAAAAATACCCCAAGTCTCTAATCAATCAAACACATATAAGTTAATATTTGTGTTCATAAATGAAGATTATATATTAGAATCTAACAAGCATTCACTTCGAACAATTATCACATAGAAATTAACATCGCAATCAAAATTAAAATGAGGTAGTAGATCATGAAATTAAAAATTCAAATGCACTTTATTAATGTTTAGCTCCATATGAGTAACTTTTCTTAGAATGAAAGTAAACAATAGAACATGAATTGTATGTATATCAAATCATTTTACATAATTTGAAAAAGGAGAATTTAATTGTCAACAATAATGCCATCCCCAAATGTATCATTGACCAAATCGGGCGAGTTACTTATTGGCACGAAGAAAACTGACTTGGCAGCAATGAGCTTCTTTCGTTGTAGACAACGAGGGCCATAGTTTTGATTGGCAAAGACCGGAAAATCCTCGACGATAGTAGCTTGAGGTTGAGGTGAAGAAGAACTGGACAATGGCATAGATGTAAGGTGATCGTTGGAAATTTGAGAGCGGAAATTGTGGAGGTGAGATCGGGCTCTAATCCGAGAGTCACGAATCTGAGCGAGGGTACCGGGTTTGAGGAATTTTTGGGAAAGGCGAGGCAAGGTTGGTGGTATTTTTTGTTTCATGGAGAAATAAAAATAATACCCTAATGTTGAAAAAACAAGTAAAAACATAGATTGCAAACAAGGATGAAATAAAGTAAGGATTGGTGACCTACAAACAGAAGTGAATGTTATATATTACAGTTTTTTATTTGCAAATTAATTATATTACTTTTAAAGTCATACATATAAATAGTTATGATTTTTTTTTAAGGAAAAAACTTTTTACACTAGTCGTTTTTCATTCCATATAAAATAATATTCTATTCATTTGTGTTTTTTTCTTTCTATAAAGCCTATTTGTTACACTTTCTTTTCCAAACAAATCAACCACTTGTAGAACTTTCTAAATGTTTTTCTTTTACCGGTTTAAAAAAAATGAGAATCTAAGGGGGAAAAAAATCTAAAAGTTGTTTCAATGGAGAAAGTGTTTTGAGTTGCTTCTTCAAAAAATCATTTTTGATAATTGATAATTTTTTTAAAAAGTAATTTTTACTATGGTAAACGACACAAAACAACTTTAGTGTATTTTAAAAAATCTCTAAAATTTAATCTCTGAATTATTGAGTATATATATTTTTTATAATCTATAACGAACGAGCTCATAGTAATTAGTAATTAATTTGT
>Ga0228710_1010488_pt1 | contig 12358 bp, 7 predicted proteins | sample MedpolnodulmetaG_FD_177995 | JGI IMG/M metagenome (GOLD analysis project Ga0228710, IMG submission 177995) | Root nodule microbial communities from Medicago polymorpha collected in Santa Monica, California, United States - pink nodules | ecosystem: Host-associated > Plants > Roots > Nodule...
TTTGCATTGATTATCTTTTTTTGTCCATACTTTCTCCATTCATAGCCATCTTCAATCAAAATTGAGCTATCCTTCTCCCAAGTAAGTGCTTTTGATCTTATCAATGTGAAATAGTCTACCAATAAATATCATATTTCTTTGTACAACTAACTCATAATTTGCTGAGTTTAATAAATGTTTTACGAAATCAATAGCATTACATCAAGGTAAAGAAGACAACTATTATGAGAAGGGGAGATGAAATAATGTTTCATCACTTAATTATCACCGCAATAGACTCTAATTAATAGTGATGTCAAAAAGAAAAAAAAGTTGGGCATTTATATCGTATATTTATTTCAAAACTATAGCAATGAAGACTTCCATTTATTTTAGGAAATGGAGAGATCCCAACTTTTTTTTCTTTTTGACATCACTGTTAATTGAAGTCTATTGTGGTGTTAATTAAGTGATGAAACATTATGTACTCTCTCAATCTCACAATAGTTGATATTATAAATTACACATTATTTCTACTTATTTTTAAATGTCAGATTCAATAATATGAAATGCTACCGACACATGCTATGCGAAGATGTACACATAAAACTTTCGGGCTGAAGGACCATGTTTTTGAATTGGACATTTACTTTAGTAGGCTAAAACCCATTATTTTATCCGAAAATTACTCAATAGACCCCTTAAATTTTTAACAGCCCCTCAAAAACCTAAGTACTCCTGTTAGGAGTTACGAATCTAACAAAGTTTAACTCCCGATCGTTAAGTTCAAGGCTTACGAACTAGTCAGCTTGTAAATAATAAAGGGAAATGCTAATGAATATAATAGAGTGATAATTTTGATTTCATTCATATGTTTTTATTTTTGCCAGTATTAAATCTAGGGCGGGGATGATGACTCAGTCTAGGGTAGGAAAGAATTTGGGGCTCAAAAAATACTTACAAAGTACCTTTACCTCCCTCCAATGGTACTTCTCGGATTCAAGATCTGTCTTTTTACCACTAGACCAAACCTTTGGAGTTTTTGATTTCATTCATCAGGCAAAGCAATAAATATAAAAGGAAATTAGAACCATTGAAAGTGTTGTGTTTCAAGTGTGAGTGGTTAAGTCTCCATCGCCTATGATGAGTAATATGTTGGATTTATAAGAGAAGTGACCCTTCACTTGATTACTTTCTTTTTTGTCAAGTCTTGTATACCACAAGATTGTTTCTTGAAGTGAAAAACAAGTAGAGCAATTTCTATATAAGAAATGATATTTATACAATCATTTTGTGACAATTTTTGTAGCAATTTTCTCTCTCATACTCACATTATGTTTTTGCTTTCTTTTTCTTTATTGTTTTGGTTTTCTTGTCAATACATATTTTTCTTTGTAAATTTATGGTTGTTTCAAAAGTTGTTATACAAATGGTTATTCAAATAACACACATCTTCCTATATATATGTTTTATTCCTTCGTTACAAGATGCACCAGTTAGAAATGCCAAATGACTTTTTTCTTTTTCTTATATTGTAGCTAATCATTCGAAAATAACACCTCCAATATGATTCTAAGACCACTTTTAATTAAACACTGAAACTAATCAATTATGAAATTATGACCATTCTAACCTCTAACTTCTCCAGAGACAGAAAATAACTAAAGGATATATACTTTTAAGATCATTATTAATATTGAAGGTTGATTATTATATCGCAAAATATAAAAGTACACTAAATTCTGAAGGGACATAAATTATAGAAGGGATCATGCTCTTAAGACCATTCTTAATTTCGAAGAGACATTTTAGCTAAAAGGGATTATGGTATTGAGAACACTCTTAATTCTAAATGGACAGGAAAAAAGATGAATATGAAAATAGCTCGTTAACACAAGCTGAAGAGAGAAGAGAGAATGAGTTCTAGACAACTTAATAGAACTCTTTGGTGTGTCTTTTGAACTGAGCAGAGTCCTATATTTATATAAAGATTTCCATGATATTACGATACGCGCCGCAAACGAAATACATCCCATCCTTCTCAATATAGGATGATAACATTCTCATAATGCCACTGATTTCTACCAGGTTTGAATTAGCCACTAATTATAAGCCCTTGCATTGTTGGGTGCATTAACGTCGGCAATTCTATAAGATGGTCCAGATGGATCCAATGATGGTCCCACACATAAGTATTTGTCCTTAATCCTATACTCCATCGAAAGCCATTCTAAATAGTTGACTTTTCATTTCATATGCTTCTCCAAACCCTTACTTGGGTTGTGTCCTGCACGAGAGGCGAAAAAACCACCGGTGGAAAAATATCTAGCTTTGAGTAGTATGGTGATTACAATATTTGGTGATGTGATGATCTTCCACGATTGTTTGATAATCATTGAAATGTTGAAAGTTTTGAGACTTTTAAACCCCATGCCACCATATTCTTTTGGAACCGTAAGCCACTCCTATTATAACCAATGCATGCCCTTATTGTTGCCATTACCATGACCACACCAAAAAGCATTGAGCATCTTCTCGATTTCCTTAACTAACGAATTTAGAAATAGAAAAATGCTTATTACATATGACGAGATGGATTGAAGAACATAGTTTATGATAAACTTTATACCTTCTTGAGAGATTTACTACTCCAAGAATTCATTTTATGCCAAACTCGATTCTTGATAAATGGGAAAGTTTTTGCTAATTCTTATATGATCATGTTGGACCTAAAATAGTTTGCCTGAGGGTTAAGATTTGTTGCATTGACGGAGAAGTTCGTCAATCATGGTCTGTCGAGAGTCCTTCGTTGGTTGGGCGGGGGTACCTACACAGGCTCTGATGCTTAAGTCGGTAAGTGTTTAAGGAGAGTAAGGTACATCGCTCAATGATATGTATTACTATTTACAAGGAATAAGTAGAGTTTTGGATGTCAAACCTTCACCTGGACAAGTGTCCTTGTGAGATACTTGTAATGATCTGAGGAGAACTTCATCATTGGATCCAGACTGGACGATCTAGATTGATTGATTTAAACCACTATCCAGTTGAATTTAGGGTGTGTCCATGACATGGATTCTCTCTTAATCATAAATCAATCGGGCTCGAGTTGAATTTAGATTGTGCCTTTACCTAGTCTGGAACACTATCATAGATGAAAGTCCATGGTATTTACCAGTTCTCAAGATTCGTTTGAGACCCCCATCTTTAACATAATATATCTCATGTACCCCAATCAATATTGTCATAAACTTTGCCAATATCTAATTTAAGTGCAACATCACACGACTTACCTTTGGCTTTGGTCTTCATGTGGTGAACAATTTCAAAGGCTGCCATAGCATTGTCCAGGATGGACCGACCAAGAACAATGGCTAACCGAAATAAGATTTAGCCTCCAATCCTTCATGGATGTTTGAGAGCCTCCTTTAAAAATGAATGTGATATTCATGAAGTCTAGGCTATCAGAGAATTCCCCATGAGCCAGCCAAGAGCAACTCGCATTATATATCTCTTGTCTGAAGCGTCAACCCGCATTATACATCTCTTTTTTATTACATTTCTTTCAAACAAACAAAACATTTTTTTATTACATATTTTATGTTCTTTTTTGTAATAACTTTTTCACATACAATTGATGTGATGAATTAATAAAGTCATAATTTTTGCATCGTTAGCTGGGTTCGGATGTCAAGGTTCAACCATCGTCGCTTCCTTTAGATCTTTGTTGTTGCAGCACAATCTGATCTTCATTGGTTTCGGATCTGGTGGCTTCAGATTGGAGAGGTTCCTGTCCATCTCTTTTTTCCGTTCTGGATTCGTTTTTAGTGGTGGTGTGGCTCGGGTCTCTCTTCCGGATCTGCTTTCACGAGGTTGCTGGTCTTGTTTGTGTCTATTGGATCGTCTTTGGTGTTGTTTGTTTGTGTTGTATCCAGTTGTTTGTTGTGTTGTGGTTGTGTGTTACAGTTGTGATTTGTGAACGGATTAGGGTCGAGGCTTTTTTAGGTCGCCCTCATCCCTTTGGTGGTTCACTACTATGCTTTTTGGTATGTTTTGTTTGTGTTTGTTTTGCTTTGTTTGTGTTTTAGGTGTTGTGTTCTGTCTCGGGTCTAGGGTCAAGGCTGTTGTGATCTCCCTCAACCTCTTGGTGGTTCTTTGTTTAGTTGTCTTTCTGTCATGTCTGTGTTTGTGTTTTAGGTGTTGTGCTCTGTCAAGGGTCTAGGGTTGAGGCTATCTAGATCTCCCTTAGCCTTTTGGTGGTTCACTTTCTTTTCAAGGTCGATTTCGTCGGTGTTTTCGTTTTGTTCATTCGGAGCCTTGCTGCTGGAGGCCTCCTACTCTTGGATCAGGATTTGGTTGTTTGGTTGTTATTGCTCGAAAGAGTTAGGTGTGCAGATGCTTCGTGTTGATGGAGTGGTCGTTTGTTGCACCTTAAGCCTTCCTGACTGCTCGGCGGGTGCGGGTCCTTCACGATTAATCTTCCTTCTTCACAAAACCTGGATTTTTCGTTGTTGTAAGGATTGTGGTGGTTTGTGGTTGCCTAGCCGAGGGTTGGGTTGTGCGATGGTCTATTCAGGTGGTGGTGATGCAGGTTGCTTTGGTGGCTTATTTTGATTTGTTTGTGTTCGAGCTGGTTCACTTTACGCTACTGTTCCGCCTTTTCTCTGTCTCTGTATTTTGGCATCGGGTTATCGGCGGGTCGAGTTTTTGGACAGGTTTAGGTGTCTGCTCTGGTGGTTCGTGAGTTGAGGGGTGCCTTTTTGACTTGTGTCAGAATCTTGTGGGCCAGTCGCTTTTGATTCGAGGTCGGGAGCAAGGTGTGACTCAGGTTCTTTTAGGCTGTTGTGATGTCTCCTCGGATAGATTGGAACTTGAGTGGTGGTCGAAGCTGAACGTTTGAAGCAAAATCTCTATCGGGTGCCTAATTGATCAATGATCACTATTGGCGATGTTGGTTCTTTGAGGAGTTGTTCTTAGGGGATTCAGCATTTTGAAGGTGCTGGTAGTTTTTCTTTGGAGATTTTTGGTGTTTTTATTTTCTCTTTTTGGTGTAATACTTGAGATTTAATCCCCTTATATATATATATATATATATATATAATATATTTTGCATTAAAAACTAAAGTGACATATATATTAGGGCCAGAGGATGGGTATCTATCCACTAACAAGGGTAGTTCCTAATGACTCCTTTTTTTTAAGTGAGAATTTTTTATTTTATTTTTATTTTTTAATATACAAAATAACAAATTCATTAGAAACTCACACGTATAAATGAATAAACCAAAATTTGAATACTGATCACAATATCCAATTTAGCAATTTAACCATTTTTACCTTTTATTTTAGTGAGGATTTTTTATTTTTTTTATATATGAAATGACAAAGTTATTAGAAACTCACGTACAAATGAATAGACCGAAATTCACAACGTCCAGCTTAGCAATTTCAACATTTTTACGAGTTTAGTCGGGACTTATAGACATGTGTTTTATTTCTAATAATGGCATTTCTGTTCGTAATGAATTCTCTTATATAGACTACAGTATTATCTCGCCTTTATCTACTTTTGTGTACAGGGTCTGAAGTATTTTTGTATACTCTTTTTAATATTAAATAATCTTGCACTTTGCACGATTGATAGATGTATAAATTGTGGTTTTTTTTCTCTATTAATAATATTTGCTTCTTTATATTTTATAATATACATCACGGTGCTATATAATTCTGATAAAGAAGAAGGAGAACATATACATAAATACATACATACATACATACATATATATATATATATATGTAACATCAAAATAATTATATAAAACATAATTAACTTCCTACCAAGGCATGCATATATGACTTCTAAATCTTACTTTCTTTTGTAGCAGCCTCTTTGAGTTTTAAAACTCTTGCAAGCTTTATAATCTGTATCCTCAACTTCAAACTTTGGGCAATTTGCTTGTGGCAAATCTTTGATAGGCAAGAACTCGTCATTAGTGTGCAATAGAAAAAGAGAATTTGTGAATGATCTAAGTACCTTCCGAACAAGATCTTCAGCAAGGGGTAATTGATCTAAATCTCCATGGTGAGGAATATTGACCAATTTATAAGCAATTACTTCAAGTAATTGATTTGCAGTGTCACGACCTCTAATTAGCTCTTGTTTCATAATTTCCTTTCTTAAATTTGAAGGATGTTGAATCTGGTCCATTGTAGTTTACTTAAGAAGTAAAACCTAGGTAGGTATAAAGGGGTAAGAGAAGAGGAGAGACTCAGCTTTTTATTGAAAATGGCGTTCCCCAACTACCTACCAACATAAAAAATTGTTACTATTTATAAGTCGAGACAAAATTTCCAAATAATTAGGGTTGGCTTAGGGTTCAACTAGCTAGATAATTGAATAATTAATAAAAGAAAAAAAAACATTGTTCTTAAAATAAAATTTACTTGTTTTACAATATAAAATATTACTTCTTCTTTTTAATAGATAAAATATTAGTTTTTTGTAGTAGCGATTTTTTTAATAGATTTTTTTTTGACTCACCGATGAAAGAAAGTTAAGAGAACGAAAATTTTAATACATTTTTTTTTATTCACCGAGGAAAGAAAGTTAAGAGAACAAATATTACCCATGTCTATAGGGCAAAAAAAAGATATTTATGTTTTATTTTTTATAATTACTTGTGATAATTAACAATTTGTCAAAAAAATAAAGTCATATTTCACAATTAATACTCTTTAATAAAAAAGTAATAATTCACAATATTATTATTTAAAAACAAAAAAACAGATCAAAGACTTGTATACAATACTCCTATTGGGGTTTAGAATAATTAACATTTCCAGTTTTTGTCAAAAAAAAAAGAAAAAAAAAAAACAAATCCAGTCAAATATAATAATTAAAACTAATATATGACGAATTACCTCTGTTTTTAGTAGCACCTATGATTCCAAAGTGTTTTTGATTTAACACAAATTAAAAGACTGATCAACTCTTTATCATCTCCGTGTTTTAAGGAAACTCTTTGCTTTCTTCCTTGTGAGAAGAATGAGTTACGCCACCTTCATCACCTGCAACTACAAGTACTAAGAAATACATATTGTTTATTACTAGTTACTAGTACTATAAAGCATAACAGTAAAATATATTAATAATTTTAAAAGTTACTTCCTCTCTCCCTATTGAGTTCCATCATTGTAAACTTTCTATACAAATTAAGAAAAATATTCAAATAAAAGATGTTATTTATTTTGGTTATAGACAAAAAGTTGGAAGACACATTCTTCATCTTACAAGTCAATTTTATAACAATGATTTATAAGTGGTATGAGTAATATTATTTAGATGATACAATTGAAAATAAAAGAATTAATGATGTTCTACTGAAAATGTTAAAAATGATCTAGAAATATTTGATATGATGAGCTGCGAGTTTGGAATTTGATCCATAACGATTCACATATCGGCACTTTCTTCTTAAAAGTTTCGACGATAAACTCTTTCAAATAAAAAAAATAACACATACGTTGCATTGTGTATTGTAAACATCATTTAATTCCTTAAAAACAGTTAATAACACATATCTTAAAAAAAGATGATGCTATTTCTGTTAAAAAAAATGATAAATATAAGAAATAGAATGATAATTTTAGCGAACTTCCTATATAACTATTGCATTTTTATTATCATAAATACAAACTGACGAAAACTCAATGACTCAATGATGCACACAACATTAATTAGTGAGTACAATTAAAAAATAAGAGATTAAAATTACATTGAAATCATAAAGTAACAATTATTTTGAGACAATTTATTTTTCATAAATGTAACAAACATATATTGTAAGACGGAGTGAGAAATAATTTAATTAAAAATGCTGAAAACATTATCTTTTTAATTTTTTTTAATATTCATTCTTTTATTAGATGAAATCAACGTGAATTTCATCACAGTTTTCAAATATTAAACTTACGTTAATTTCGACGAGTAAGTATTGAAGAATTTGTTAAAAAAAATAGTGCTTCCACTTTCCAGCACTCTTAATTCAATTAATTATTATTTTTAAAATCTCAATCATAACTCCTCCTAGTACATAAAACATTAAAACAACCTAGAAATCTCGAGACAAAATTCGAGACAAGACCAACAGCTAAAACTAACTTTCCGACGTTACACGACAAATAAATGCAAAGGAATATGCTGAGTGATGTCACGAAGATTACGTAAGTGCTTCAAGTTATACCGTCACAATACTCCAAATGACAATTACTCCTTCATTTTTAATTATAAGATTATTTATATAAAAAAAAGAGAGTTTTATCTTATATATATGATCATCTACTAACAAATTTATATATGATTTTATTATTCGTTTTTAAAATATACCATTTATTAAGAATATTAAGATGTCTTAGATATATGATCTTTTTTTTTGAGAGGTTAGATATATGATCTTTTTAAATTTATAGTAGAATCTATCACTGTTGTGTGTTTTCACCAGTTTTATCATACCTTGTGCAAAGTGAGACACCGTTTGATTTTAGTAATAATATCCCATTTTGATTTCTAATAAAAAAAAAAGAATATTAAGATATCTTGAAATATAAAAATTAACATTGAACAAAGGTCGTCTCAATCATTAGACGAGTAAAACCCTTGTTTTTTTTTTGAAAAAAAAATAAACGATATTCATTCATTCAAATTGATAGAGTACATCGATACAATAGAAATCTAAATTTGCTAAAAACAAAAAAGATGAATCTGTGAACAAATTCACAACATCCATGTTAATAGCATAAAACGACAAAGTACCCATGCCTACAAATATGACTATATTTATGTCTCTGGAATACTGATGTCTCTGGATCTGCAACGTTGACGACGTCAAAGTCATTGTCATTGATCGGATCTACACTTGCTCAAAGCTAATCTTTCAACTTGAATCAAATAAACACCGCACTAAGACGGGAAATCAAAAATATACCGCACAGAGACGGGAAATCAAAACAAACATAGTCGTTCAGAGAAAAAAAAATCACAAAATTAACGAAAGAAAACAGAAAATATGTGAAATCACTTATTTAATTAGGATAGAAGGAAAAACAATTCAGAGTGGTGATTTTTGAGTCAAAATTGACCCTAAATCAGCTCTCTGGAAAGAAGAAGAAGAAAGGGGAGACGGCTAGGTTTAGTAAAGCCCTTGTTTTAGACCCCAAATTTTTAGTATTTTTTAACTAGTATATATGTATATATTAGTACTAAAAAAAATATGAGAAATGATATTTGTACATTTCCTTTTTGACAACTTTTGAAACAACCATCTATCTCATACTCACATGTGTTTTAATTCTCTCTCTTTTTCTTTCTCTCTCCATTGTTTTTGTCTAATAAAAAAAAAGGAGAAAAGTAGTTATCAGAAGAGTTGTACAAAATTAGTTGTACAAATATCACTCCTCTAAAAATATAGCAACAATTGTTTTAACGTTTGAAGTTTCATAAAGTATTGATTATGTGATTCATACCTTATATACAAGTAGAAAATGATACATCCAATTGACATACTTAATTATGTTTAAAGTATTGTTTCTTTTCTAAATGTCTATATTCTTCATACAATAATGTTAACAATTAGGGTAACTTTTGCTTACCTAGAACATGGTTTTTCAAAATTAAAATTTAAAAAAAAATCATATATAAGATCAATATTGTCTCAACAAAGATTAAATGTATTGAATTGTTGACTGTATAATATATCGAAAAAGAAATGTTAAATAAAATTGATTATAATAATTTAATAAACGATTTTGAATCTCAGAAAGCTGAAAAAATAAAATTTTAATAATATTCCATTTGGTAATAGTCAATACTACCCCCTCTTCTTCTTTTTATTTATTATAAGTTGTTTTTATATCTTCACACATATTAAAAAATATAGTTACCTTTGTATTGGAAAAAGAAATTGTGAATACTTTTACAAAATTAACCTTTATTAATGCATAGGAAAAAGAGATAGAAAGAATATAAAGTAATAACTTATAAAGGGTACCATAGGAAAAAACATTAATAATGCATTTGTATTATAAAGTGGCATACAATAAAACACAAATATTTTTTAGAAAATACGGAGTAGTATTTTTAAATAATATCCCGAGGACATCCATTAACGCTAACCAGTTGGATAAACAAAGAAACAAAATATTAAACATGAAGAAATATCATACATCATAAATTAATAATAATTCAATCGATAAGATAGGATAGAGCTGGCGAGACAAAGTTTCCTAGCTGTTGCATTGCACTTTTTTTTTTACAAAACATTGCATTCCACTTGTCTCATTAGTCATTACATGCGTGGAATTTTTTTCAAACTACCCAACTTATGATGAAAAAAAAACTCCAATATACCTACATCGAAAATAAATATTCTATCTACCCTAGTTTTATTTTTTCCCTTACATAGCGTCATCCGAGATGCCACCGCCATCCTTCAGATGGCTCGACCATCTGAGACGATACCCTCCTACGATACACATTTTTTTTGGTTGAGACGATACCCTCCTACACATTTTTTTTGGTTTTTATTTTTATTTTTTGTTGAAATTAGTCATCCTCCACTCATTTTGTTTTGTTTTTGCTTTTTTATTTATTTATTGCTGAAATTATTTCTCCATTCTTTATCACGGCTCCAACTAAGATATAGTCATCCTACTGTTTTTTTTTCTTTCGTTTTTAATATTTTTCATTGAGTTTATTTCTCGCAAAAATGTCTCTTAAATGAATTTATTCCTAACACTTCTTATGTATGAAAGTAATGATATGTCAATAATATACTTAATAAACTATTTATTATTTTTTAAAATGTGTAAATAATCTTAAAACAATCACTTAAAGATAACATATGAAATATTTGTCTTCTAAACAAAGTAAATTATATTAATTAAAGATAAATTCTTATTTACTCAGAGAATATAGATAATTCATTTGAGTTCACACATATTAAAATTATCTATTTGTCTTTTATTATTTATGTTATTAACATAAATAAATGAGTGACGATCTTGATTGATGTAAACATAATAAGGTGTCCTTTTAATGAAGGTGTCCAATAAGATTATGACATACTCCCTTCGTTCTTAAATATAAGAAAAGATTCATTTTTTAGGTTCATTGAATAATTAATGGATCTATTTTACAATGTAGACCAGATACATTAACTATTCAATGAACCTCAAAAATTAATATTTTCTTATATTTAAGACCGGAGGAAGTAGTGAAGTGAAACTGCCTGGCTCCTACAAAGTTCGCGTTGCGAATGAAGTCAAAATATGTTGTTAGTATGGTATGGTTGTGTTTGGATATAAATTATAGTATATGCCAAACAACAACATATGATAGCGATTTCCCTCAAAAAAAAAAAACATATGATAGCGATAATTCTTCAAAAAACATATGATAGTGATAAGAATGGTATTACTAGCTATACAATCTTGAATAACCTATTAGTCAAAAAATAATATCTTGAATAACCAAATAGGGAAGTAACGAGAAATTAAGAATCAATCACCAATCTGGCTTTTGTCCAGACATGTATATACATATATCCCAAATTACCCTTAACTAGTTTGAATAAACATATATCCTAACATGAATCAAAGGGTATTATTGTCTTCAAAATTGTGTTCTCAGCAGCATGACGTTGATGAGCTCACTTTAAAATCCCATTAAAACTAATATATACAGTGCTTCCTTCCCCGAAGCTCAAACACCAAACCAATCAAAATAAGAGAAATGTTACCATCACACTTTTGAAATAATTGATATTATTGATACATGTTAATATATGAAATGTTACCATCAAAAATAAACTTACGTTTTTTTTAATATATATAAATGTACAGAGGTTTGCTAAAAAAATAAATCTACAGAGGTATCAAAAGTTAAGTTAGGCTGCAACAACAACTTTTCACATTCATCACTCAATGATTCTAATTTTCAACTTAATTATAAAACAAAAATATACTATTTTAAAAAAGTGTCATGCTACTAAACTTGTATCAAACAACATAAATCATCCCAACTATTTTTTTAAAAAAAACTACTTGGTAATAAATTGAGCATTTGAATAGTAAAAATTTTGTGCATCAAAAGAAGCTTACATAACAAGTGTTGCACATTTCTATATGAAAAAAATCACATATGTTGTCTACTCCAATGGATGTTAGATCATTGGATATGTGGAAAAATATCTTTTCAGATCTCAAAAAGAGGGTGAAGAACTACTTGGTCCTCAAGTACCACATCTCAATGCAATAGGAGCACTGATGTATCTTTTTTTTTTTTTTTTTTTTTTATTTTTTTAAAAAAAAATATATTACCCCC
>Ga0228710_1010489_pt1 | contig 12357 bp, 6 predicted proteins | sample MedpolnodulmetaG_FD_177995 | JGI IMG/M metagenome (GOLD analysis project Ga0228710, IMG submission 177995) | Root nodule microbial communities from Medicago polymorpha collected in Santa Monica, California, United States - pink nodules | ecosystem: Host-associated > Plants > Roots > Nodule...
AAACGATACAATTGAAGTCACAATATTATTTGGACACGAATGATATTGTCGAGGGATACGTGATAATATCAAAGAAAAGCTAGAATCCATGTATGATCTTTAGGTTATATGTGATGCTTGATCAAGGAACTCTAATCCTAACAAGTTTCACGCCTTATTAATCTCAACCTTTATTCTTGCAAAAGTTAGTTGTCATAGTTACAAACAAACAAATCAATCTTTTAACTTAAAATGATATTTGATGTCGAATGGTCCGTGATATCGCACTAGTCCCTGAGGAGACGATATATATAATACTTACTTTTGATCGTTGTAAAATACTACATCAACGTCGACACAACAGTACACCAGGCTGGAGGTACTTATTCCACAGGGTGTTGTTTCCGGAATTCTGAGGGGTAGTTTGTTCATGCTCAGTCCGCGTGGAAGGATGCGAATTTGACGGTTCTCGAAGGGGAAGCTTGGGCTCTGCAACATGCTATTCAGGTAGCCATTGACAAAGGCTAGCATAGAGTAATTTTTGAATCAGATTCAAATACGCTTGTGGATTGTATCTCTTCCCCAACACGTGGCATATCCGAGTTTCATGCATTAGTTTCTCTTATTAAGTCTATTTTAGTTTTACATTTCAACTTTGAGGTAAAGTTTGTTAGGCGACAAGCGAACATGGCTACTCACACCCTTGTTAGGGCGGTCTGTTCTTGGACTAGTCACCGTATTTTTGAGATTTGTCCTCCTTATATAGACTCTGTTTTAAGTAATGATATGCATTAAGTGTGCTTTGGTAAAAAAAAAAAAAAAAAATTAAAAAAAAAAAAAAAAAATTTTTAAAAAAAAAAAAAAAAACTTAAGAATAACTATAATAGATTTGTCAAAATAAAAATAAAAATGGACAAACCTTACAAATATCTCGTATATACTATTTTTGTTGTTCCCAATAAAAAAATTTGCCAAAAGTGGATTAAATCTTCATTATGATCATGATCATTGTGCATCAAAAACTGATTTGATTTCGTAAGCTGCAAAATTTTAAAGGCAATAATGTTTTATATCTTGCAAAGTTTCAAAGGGTGGATGAGTACATATTATTCTTTCTCTCTCAGAAAGAACGTTTTAATTCTCGAATAAATCTCAAAAAAACCTCGAATAAAAAATATAGGAGATGAAAAGGAGGAGTACAAGTAAATGGCGATCAAGAACCAATGGTCTCTCAGTTTTAAATTGAAGAAGAAGAAGGTGGTTTGAGAATTTTGGAATTTAGGAATTCAAATTCAAAAGATAATCGTTTTCAAAAAAAATTCAAAAGATAACGTTAAAATGGTCTTTCATGGCACTTCACCTCCTACTTAAATGGTCTCACAAGCTTGTCCCCAAAAAAAAATACTAGCTCAATTTTTTTAAACTTAACGCCCAAAACTAATGTCAGGGACCTCAATGACTAACAACTTTTAAAGTCATGGAATATTTTGTGTTGGCTTAAAGGTATGTTTAGTCCTTACAAATAGGCGTCATTTAAAATTTCGTCCCTGTAATCGCTAATCCTGGCGATTTACCCTTGCAAAGTTTAATCATTTAAAATTTCGTCCCTTAACCCACTCAATGACTGCCACGTAAGTGGGTTAAGGGACGAAATTTGATGACGTGGCAGTCATTGAGTGGGTTAAGGGACGAAATTTTAAATGATTAAACTTTGCAAGGATAAATCGCCAGGATTAGCGATTATAGGGACGAAATTTTAAATGGCGCCTATTTGCAAGGACTAAACATACCTTTAAGCCTTTTAAAAGTATTCATAGAAATAAATCTAAAGTCTCTTACATGCTACCCTTTTGTCATTATGCAATAGTAGAAAAATATAACTAAAGTATGTTATATATATGAATAGTGAATATATTTAAATTAGATCAGTTATTTTGAAACCGATGAAGTACTTGTAAGTATATTGTTTGAGAGGAGGAGGAATGTTACCTAGAACATCTTTTTCAAACTCCTTCCAACCCTTTAACCATTATACTACACCTTTCAAAACAACGAAGGGATATATAGAATTTGGGTAACTTGAAAATAATTTGAACATTTTTTGATTAAAGACGGCTACAATCATTGGCAATTTCAACTTTCAAGTTAATTTGAAAACTGATTGATGACCTTACACTTCAATTACTACATCTTTAATAATACAACTAGTTGCCAAGATGGGAAGCCTTTTATGTCTTTTTGTTGAAGAAGAGTCAACAAGCCTCCATTTAGTAATTTTTTTTCAAGAACGTGATTATTCTTCCATGTTAGTATAAGTTTGCTGCTACCTAAAACCTTAATAACGGCCTTTCACTGTATCACAGTAATTATTATGTTAGAAAAAGAAAAGGACGAATCATGGGAAATTCTAGTATTTTTCTTGTATGAAAAAGTCAAAATGGAATACTACTAAGTTGAATTGAAGGACAAACCACCTTAAAATAATAATAGACTATAATGATTACAATAATGTTATAGGTTAACACGTTCCACAACAACTTTGGTCTTATCTAATCTTAAGGTTTTCTTCCCTTCTTATCAGGTGTGCTGTGAATATATCTTCATACCTACCTTCCTTATATTATTTATTAATTAACTATATAAATTCCTCTTCATTTCACCCACTCCTATTAAATTTGTTGTATGTTTTTTAGTTCAACTTGAAGCCACCTTGGAGATGAGGAAAAGTGGGAAAGAGCAAAAACAAAACAAGATAGTGAGAATAATAACAACACCAATAAGAGTGTTGGTAAAAGCAAAAGACATGTACGTAAGAAGCATAACAAAGTGCGGTAACAACATGAATTACAGCAATCCTACTGGAAGATTCGAGAATTTACCGCGAAGTTACAGCGCGGTAACTTCTCGATCCGGTGGTGGTGGTGATAACGAAGATTTTGCTGAGTTAATGAGAGCAGCTTCAGCTAGGACTTTGGGTAACCGAATTGATATGGATTTGGTTCTCAAACAACACCAAGAACTAGAAGCAAAACCCGTTTCTTCAAACGGGTTACCCAAATCCGTTAGTGTTGGTATGGGTCGGATTGATGAGGAAAAGCCTAGTGATGATATGGGTGAAGGTGATGTTCCGGTTGTGGTAAATTCTTATCCAAGAAGTAGAAGCTATGCTGTTGGAAAGAGAAATGTTGTTTTGTAGAATCATCAAAATTAATCTCTCTTGAGAATTGATGATGATTTCATTTTCATGTTCTGGTAATTTTGATTTCTATTTTTTTTTTTTTTTTTTTTTTATTTTTTTTTTATTTGTATTTTTTTTTTTTTTTTTTGTAATTTTTATTTTTATTTTTTTTTTTTTTTTTGTTTTAGATGTTTGTCATTGGTACTTCATATCTCATATATCTCAATGCAATTCAATTCTTCCTCTTATCCCATATTTTTTGTTAAGAGTTATCTTTGGACACTCAAATACACCATCAACAACTTGAGAGAGAAAGAAAAATGAATAATGTTAACTTTTAAAAAAAAATATAATCACTTTTTTTTTACATTATGCCAAAAATAACTTTCTAATAACCATAATTGTCATTTTAATAATAAATAAATAAAAATATAATTAATTAGTATGTACAATATAATTAATTTTTGAATTAAATCAATTACAATTATTAGATTGTTAAAAATGCTAACTTAAACTCAAAAATGTCTTAAGGTGTACATATGATTGCTTATAACATGTAAAAAAGTTCAAACTTGCTATATCAAAATTAAACTCATATAAGTATATCTCATTTACAGGAATTCAACAATACTCCATATGTTTCACAATATAAGTTACTTTATCAAATGACAAATGGATTAAAAAGTAAATAATTTTATATTAAAAGGAGAAGTCATGATTTACTTTATAAAATTACCCCCATTGATGGTATAAAAAAAATTACAAAATATAAGTAATACCTGTCAAAAAAAAGGTAATGAAAGTATAATAGGAAAAAAAATAAAAATTTATTGATATTTTAAACGACATATAAATGAGGCAAATGTTTCACTAAAAAGTGTATATTGTGGAAGGATGGTATATTAGTAAAAGAATTGTGTTATTTTAAAATAGAAAATTAACATCTAATTGAATAATTATCACAATTTAAATATGTGGTTAATTTTATTGAGTAGATAGTTAATGAATATAACAATGTTTCACAATTTATTGACCATTAATTAAACACAATTAATCATATTTTAAACAACATTAACCATATATTTCTATATTCGAATACAACATTATTTACCAATTTTTGAACACAAATTTTTATTAATGAATATTACTTAAATATTTGAATACAATTTGATTGTCAATGAATACATTTTTTTTTTAGGAAATGGTCAATGAATACATGTATATTTAAATATCTGAAAATTTTCGTAACGATGTTAAAAAGCTTAGATTAATATATAATTATGTTTAATAGATGACAAATGAGTTATGACACGACCTTGTTATTTTTATCAATATTAATATATGTGATCTGTTAAACATAATTATCATATTAATAAGTTTTTTCAATAATTCATTTTTTATTGAGTAAAATCTATGTAAGTTATCATATTAATATTAATATATGTGATCTATTTTTAAAATGTAGGAGATATAGATTTTATCTTATAAAGACCGAATGTTAAAATTAGAATTTTTTTTTTTTTTGGTCAAGTAGTCTAGTGGTTAGAATTCACATTTTTTAAGGTGAATAAGTGAGATGTCCGGAGTTCAAACCCCAACCTCTACATATAATAATGCATGTCCCTGCCAACTGAGTTATTTTCACCATGACAAACTTAGAATATCTCTAATTCCCCTTTGTGTTAATATGGTGGGGAATACATACAACAGACGGGGAAAGACGATTTATTAAGCTTGTCTCGTCTATATGTCTTAAGTGGAAGATAACTCCAAGATACGAGTCAAGTGGGAGAAAAACAAATCAGAATGACAAGATTTTGGTTAGTGTATGTAACACTATCGATTAAAAAAAGAAAGATAAAGGAGTGAAGCTCAATGAAGGTAAAATAAAAAGGATAGCTCTTCTAAGTTGATTAGTTGCTTTATATGTTATATAGATAAAATAAAAGGATAGCTTTTCTAAGTTGATTTGCTTTATATATTATATGGAGAGAAATGTTAACTAGTGTTCTGGGATACTAGTTAATAAAAATTAATATAGAAATTTTATATTGAAAAGTGGTGAAAAGTAGAATGTTCAACTTTATAAAAGTAAAAAAGTTGTTTTAAATAAAAAACAATCTATTTTTACTTCCTTAACTAGTGCCCTAACATAACCCTTAATGGAAAGATGGATGTTGATGTGTCCATCTATCTTCCATTTTTATTTGTATCATGTAGTTAGATTTTAAGTTCTTAACCTAATCAATTTGGTGATTCAACCTCACACAATTCCTTAAGATTTTTTATTCAACCTCACACAATCTCTATTTGACATAAATTCATGTTCGATCGGATCAAGCCCGATTCAACATGAAAGTGATTGGCTCGGTAATAAGTTTAAAATTTTGAACTCATATTCTAATTTGATGATGTATTAGTTATTATTTAATGAGTTTAATGATGGTGGATTGACAGTTCAAAACAATTTTGCACACGCGACCAATTAAAACATTTTGAATTGCCACGTTAATTAAAAACAGAGCAATAATTTAATTGACGTGTCAATTTAAAATGTTTTGATTGGTCGTGTGTCCAAAATTAATTTGGATTGTCAACCTACCACAATTAAACTCGAAAATTTCCTACAAATTTGAGGATTAGATTAAAATAATTCAATTGAAATTACGTCTTCTTTGTCCACAACACATTATTCTGCGGACTAAGAATAATAAATTAACAAAATTGAATAGAGACCATAAAATTAAAATAACAAGCAAAAGATCTGATAAAAAAATTGAATAGAGACCAGAAAATTAAAATAACAACTAAAAGATCTGATAAAAAAATTAAATGGACTGCAGACTAAACTAAAAAAATTAAACAATTTAGATGTTTTAATCACAATCTTTTTAATAAACTAATATAGTCTACGGACCAACTCGTAGACCAAGGATGAAATTTTCACACCTCAAACATCACTTACGTTAAATATGTTTTTAGTCCCTATAAAATTGGGAACTTTTAAGTTTACTCCTTACTTAATTTTAATAGGCTTTTTAGTCCTTACAAAAAAAAAATTACTTCTAATTTTAGTCCCTGTTACAACAAAGTTTGTTTAATTATCCAACTCTTAAATTTTTGAACGATTTTTTTAAGACAAGTTTAGAACACTATGAAAGGTTCATTTACCAAAATTTAGATTTTTTTAACTTGAAACAAATTAAATATGAATTTTTAAAACGGCAAAAGTTAAAGATAAAATTAACAAAATCTGGACGTCGAAATCAAATTTTGCGACAATTTTTTGCAGAGGAACTTTTAGTAATGTTTTTAACACGTCTACAAAAATTGTTTAAAAACTCAAGAGTTTAAGCATAAATTAAACAAATTTGAATTGTGGAGGGACTGATATTGAGTACATAATTTTTTTTAAGTACTAAAAAAACTATTAAAATTAAGGGCCCGTTTGGATTAACTTATTTTAGAGCTTATATAAAACAGCTTATGCAAATAAATAAGTTTTTATGTATTATTTATAAGTTTTTAAGGTAGTTTATGAAGATAAATTTTCGTTAGTGAGAGCTTATAAATTAAAATAAAAGCTTATTTATTTACATAAGCTATTTTTCATAAGCTCAAAATAAGCTCAAACCAAACGGGCCTAAGTAAGGACTAAACTTAAATGTCTCAATTTTATAGGGACCAAAAACATATTTAACCCTAAAATATATGTGTGAATGAAGTATATGTTATTTGAACAATCATTTTTAAAATAATTATTAAACAATCAAAAATATACAAATAAAAATAGATATTAACACGAAAAAATAAAGCAACAAAGAGAGTTAGAACACAATAAAAATACGAGAAAAAATTGTCTAAAAATTATAACAAAATAGCAATACAAATAACGTGAAAATTTTGCAATCCAAAAGTGTACTTTAAAACAGGTGTCATCCAAAAGTACACTTAAAAATAATTTTTTTAATACATCATCGATGTAAAGTTATATTGTCAACTAATATAACAATTATGATAGATTCACGGTATAAGAAAACTTATGTTGAATGTGTATGTAATTCTTAAAAATTGCATGTTGTATTTAAGAAATACAGTATATGTTATGAAACTGAAAAGTCACGATAATCGTAATTAATTGGATTTTGGCCAACTCCGGGAGAAGGTGAGAAAGGACGACGAAAGGCGCGGAAGGTGGTAATGGAAGCGGCTGAAGCTGAAGGTTTTGACCAATGTGTTTATAATTTGTTTGAATCCAATATAAATGATGAAAAGCCAAAAATAAAAATCTGAAAGTTGAGATAGTTCGTTTGGATTGAGCTTATGCAAATAAATAAACTTTTATTTATTATTCATAAGATTTTTAAAGTAGTATAATGAAAAAACCACTAATGAAGATAAAGTTTTCGTTAATAAAAACTTATGATTAATATTTTTTTTGACAAGAACTTATGAATTAATATAAAATCTTATTTATTTGCATAAGCTATTTTTCGTAAGCTCAAAATAAGCTCATAAGACAATATGTCCCTGAGTTCAATTGATTTTCAAATTCAACATTCAAATTTATTCCTATTCAATCCAAATCAAACCAAACTGAGATACATACTTATACTTTTATTTATTTATAAAACAAGGGAAATGCTAACCGGTGCCCCCGGGGCACTGGTTAAGGATACTAAAAAGGGAAATTATATAGTAATTATTGCATTGAAAACTGTGTAATTAATCCATAAATAAGTCAACAAAGTTTCCTTTTATGGTAATAAATTCCTTTTTTTGTATGCTTAACCAGTGCCCCGGGGGCACCGGTTAGCATGACCCATAAAACAATCATAAACTTATATTACAATTATATTACAAACACATGTGAAGTTGCAGACAGATCTCAGGTTGATGATGTTTGGTGCAAACATATTTTCTCAAAGGTGTCGTTAATGGTGTGGCGACTTCTCAGCAATCGGCTTCCTACAAAGCAAAATCTCGTCAAAAGAGGCATTTTTCTTCTGACGGATGGCACATGTGTGACTGGTTGTGATGATATTGAATCAGCTACTCACCTATTTTTGCATTGTAATACTTTTAGCGTTCTATGGACTCTTGTGCGATCTTGGTTGGGAATCTTTTCGGTTCCATCTGGTGAGTTTCGACATCATTTTACTCAGTTTACCAAGATGGCGGGTATGCCAAGATCTTCTCATTTATTTTTTTACTGTGATTTGGTTCGCAACTGTTTGGGTGATTTGGAAGGAGCAGAACAACCGTGTGTTCCAAAACACGACCGTTACTCCGTATCTTCTCATTGAAAAAGTCAAGTTGAATTCATTTTTGTGGCTCAAATCAAATCAGGCGGCTTTACCTTACTCTTATACAAACTGGTGGAAAAACCTGTTGCTTTGCATGGGTATGTTTTTGTAATTATTTAATGGACAATTCGACTATGTAATTATGTGACATTTTGATGGTGTTTCCTCTTTGCGCATCTTGTGCGATTGGAAACCCTTTTGAGTATCTATATATATCATTTTGATTTGTTAAAAAAATAAAATAAAATCATAAAATGATTCGAGCTCCTACCTTGTACTTCGGTTTTTGTGATGTTTTTCTACGCTTATGAAAAATAAAATACGGCCGATATGATTAAACACACCTGTTATTGAGGGATTTAATTACAGGATAGATGACGTACCACTCAAGTACATAACCGAAGAATGTTGACCAATGTTCAGTTGGATAATTTAAAATATAGCCTAAGGAAATCGCAGTGGAAATTAAAGGTATGAACTAACATAATCAAAGGAATAAAACTTTCAACAGCCAGCCACAGAACTAACAGGAGCATCTATATAGTCTAATCGAAATGGAAATTAATCATCTATAAATGCAGATACTATATCACTAAATATGATCCCTAAAAAAATCACTAAATATAATCATCTACCGTGTGCCACCAGGCCTTCTTATATAGAATAATTTATTTTTTTGGTTACAATCTAGAATGTTAATAATACACGGAAAGATTTTTTTGAGAGGAAATACTCGGAAAGTTATTCACATAAAAAGATATGCATTATGTAATGCGACTAAGATAAAGTTGACATGAGGCTCCGTGTTACTTGTTGACAAAATACAACATTCTCATAAAATAAAAGGAAAAATGAGGACCTTTATTGTTCTTATGCTACCAAAATTGATTAAATACAAACCTTAAAGAGAATGAATAATTGATGATAATATAAGCCTGTAGTTACCTATATTTGCTGTTTTACATCACGGACATTTTCAGAATATTATACAGTATTTTCATGGTACTTTTTAATTCCTGGACATGTATGTGGAGGTTGGCGATTTAGACTAGATCATGGATACCACTTTAAATACTTTGCGAACAGAATTTCCCCGAATAGTACACTACATCTTACTTATCACGCACTTCTCTTTTTGGAAGTAAATCAGTCCTCCTAAACCATAATCTCAACCTCAAACCTAAAACCATAGGAATTGTTACCATATAAGCAATAAGGAAAATATTTTTTATATAGATGTTTGATTACATCAATAAATGCTATACACTATACAGATACGACCATGATATATCTTTTTTCAACAATGAAAATGAGACAACAATCCTGCAATTTTCCACTTTGAAAACTGGTACTTTTAATAGAAAAATAACACATCGTTTTTATTTTACTTTTTCGTTCTTTGAAGATTTGCGCAAAAAATAGTGGAAACAACATTTTGGTTTTTTCCATCATTTCTTGCACAAAACTCTGAAAAGAAACCAAAGCACCAATGAAATGGCATTTTTTGCAATTATTAATTGAAACAGGAAAATGTAATTATTTAACATGATCAGATAAAGATTACCACTGGGATTTCTGGAGAAGAACTTCAATATCTCATCAATGATTATAACCTGGAAAAGAAACCAAGGGATAAAACAACACATTGATGAGTTGCAGGACTGAACATTTGGCAGTGAACGATTCCTCAAGAGAGATCCCAATAATCAAAATCAACAAAAAGCTTTATGCAAATATTACGTGCAACGCAGTCATAAAATTAACCAAATTACTTTTAGATGGCCACCAAACCAATGTTGCAATCAATTGCAAGTTAAAAGGGTAAAAGTGCAGAAGCTCAAAAAGATAAAAACCACTTTTCTTCCCCAGATAGACTTCCAGTTTCAAGAATTGTTCATATTGGTAGTGCTAAATAATATAAACTATTTCCTAACATTTTAGTGAAAGTCTGAAAGGGCATATGACTGTAAGGCATAAAATATAAACAGATAAGAATGAAGATTGTCACCAGCCGAAATTTAACCAACTTGTATGAACAAAAAAAAATGAAGAAAGCAAAAGCAAATATCAAGCCCTAATCTAGTTATTAAAATTCAAATTAAGAATTGCAGCCAACTTTATGGTTACTAATAAATAAAGCCTGACAAGTTAGTATTGCAAATGCTCAATACATTAGTTATTTAAGTTAATATGGGATTCTGACTCCACAACTTCGAGCGGAACAACTGCAAATAAATACTTCTAATAGCACCCCCATACTTTCCGCATATGAAGAAAGCACAACTCGATAAGTCTTGGTAACTTTTAGCTATCTAGCAAATTTTGGTCATTATGATATATATTAATATGGCTTATTAATATTCTAAGCTTGTTGAAGTTGGTTTTGAAGTTGTTTGTTGTTAGTCCCACATCGCTCAGGTTCCCGAGTTGTCGATTGTATAAATATGCTTGAGTCCCCTCCTCCTTTGAGCTAACTTTTGGGATGAGATCCAAGCAAATTTAACATGGTATCAGAGTCCTGGTTCGACGAAGGTACCACCAAGGCAGCTGGTCCGTTTCCACAGAAAGCGGCAACGGCGGTACAAAGCAGTGTCGGCCCGTTTGCAGAGTGGTATCAAAGCCCCGGTTCGACGAAGGTACGACCGAGGCAGCCGGTCTGTTTGCGCAGAATGCAGCAACGGCGGTACAAAGCAGTGTCGGTCCGTTTGCGGAGAAACCAGCAACGGCGATACAAGCAAGCAAGAGCTTCCGCTTGAAGGGAGAGCATGATGAATAGATTGACTCACACTTGAGGGGGAGTGTTGTTATGTACAAGTGTGAGTTATATGTCCCACATCGGATAAAAGTGTAAAGGTTGAACACATTATAAGTAAGAGGACCCATAAACCCATTGCCTTAAGGTTTTGGGTAACAGTGTGGCGTCTCTCTTGCTTGTGCGGTTGTTCTAGCATCGATGTGTGCGGTCCCCCAGGCTCCCCTCATGACCCAACAGTGGTATCAGAGCTAAAAACCCGAAGTGGGACAGAATACAAGGGGTCCTTAGGAAACAAGAGAGAATGTGGAATCTCATTATCCAAAACTGATGATGGCATGCGGTTGATCAAATAACAGGTTGTCAGAACCGCATCACCCCAAAATTTTAAAGGTGCATGAGCATTGATCAATAAGGTTCGAGCTGTATCAACTAGATGACAATGTTTCCGCTCAGCAACACCATTTTGTTGCGCTGTGTGCGGACAACTAGACTGATGTGTGATACCATGAGAAATCAAAAAGGAGTTGAATTGTGCAGAAAAGTATTCTTTGGCATTGTCACTTCTCAAAACTTTGATTGTTTTCCCAAATTGAGTCTTTATCTCTAAACAAAAAGTCTTAAATGCACCAAACAATTCTGAACGATCCTTCAATAAGGTTATCCAAGTACATCGCGAGAAGTCATCGATAAATGTAACATAATACATGTATCCTAAATTAGAGGGAACACGGCTAGGACCCCAAATATCAGAATGCACAATATCGAAGGCATGCTTGGATCTTTTATTGACACTATTGTGAAAAGATGTCCGAACATGTTTGCCAAGCTGACACGACTCACAATCAAGAGATTTTAAATGTGAAAGTTGTTGAACCAACACTTTCAACTTATCTAAACTTGGATGATGATGACCCAAACGATGATGAATGATATCTGGAGATGCAGAAACATTGCATACAGTTGGTGAAGGTGGTTCAAGGTAATAGAGACCTTGTTGTTTAGAGCCTGCTCCAATTTTATTTCCTGTACTTTGGTCTTTTATAAAGAAAGAACCAGAAGTAAATGTTATGGAACAATCGAGAGAACTAGTAAGCTTACTGATTGAAATCAAATTGAAGGGGCAGCCAGGCACAAATAAC
>Ga0228710_1010494_pt1 | contig 12352 bp, 5 predicted proteins | sample MedpolnodulmetaG_FD_177995 | JGI IMG/M metagenome (GOLD analysis project Ga0228710, IMG submission 177995) | Root nodule microbial communities from Medicago polymorpha collected in Santa Monica, California, United States - pink nodules | ecosystem: Host-associated > Plants > Roots > Nodule...
ATATTATTGTTCATATAGGTTTGGTTTGAAATTGTCTAAAGTTTTGTAAATTGTTCAAGGCACATTAAAGTTTGATTGTTAATAAGATTTGTATTGTGAATCACTCAATTCTACATTGAATCTTATTGCACATATATTTATCTTTTTGCTTATTGTTGTGATTGTTCGCGCACGATTCCAATAGTCGATTTCGTTAAAATCGATTTTTATTAAACTCCAGAAAAACTTTTCAAAAAGCTATTCACCCCCTTCTAGCTTGCAACCTAATTGGGTATATAGACCAACAAAGGTTCCAAATATTATTGTTGGTGGTGGTGCTTCGAGAATTATGTCCCATAAGTTGGTGTGAATGTATAGATCGAATATGGACGATTTGAAGTGGGCTCGGAAGCGTGTAGTAGCGACGGTGATTAATGGGGAAATAGTATCGTTGGTTCAAGAAATAATAGAAGATGTTGGGTTAAATTTTTTAGATATTATACCTATAGGAGCTGATAAAGTGTTGATTCACAGTTTGTAAGGGGAGGATGTTATGTCTATAAATAATGGGGCAAAACAATTCTTTAATCACTTTTCTCTTCGTTCTTTAGGTGGGACAAGAAGATTATGCCTTTTCACAGTAGTCACATGTATTGAATACCAAAGAAAAGATGTCTCGCGTGTATTATAATTTAACCGATCGTCTGTAAAGAACGGCTACATATTCAAGGAAAAATAACATTCATATAAAACATGATAGAAAGAATTTAAGTAACTAACAACCTAGAAAGGATTTGGCATTAAATCTCACTGGTTATGCTATTCATAAAAGAGATGGTGACTTATATGAGTACCTTCAGTAGTACGTCCGATTAGTGGCAGAGCGAGAAAAAATATTTTGGGTAGACCACTACAAGTTTGACTAAAAAGCTCGGGTAGTTTTAAAAAATAAATTACATAGTTTACTACCGCTATAAATTATGAATCTTTTTTTTATAATACAACTGTTAATTGGAGTAATTTTAAGTTGACAAGACAATATATATAAAGGAGATTTGAAACCCCAAAAAACTAGAAGGTATGTAAACCTCAACTACCCAACCAAGTATAAGCATGACAAAAATCACATATGTCACTTTTAAAACTGCCGAAAACCCAAACCGTTGAAAATTTGTTTAAAAACTTGTAAAATAGACATGTGATTTTTAATTTTTTTATTTTCTAGGTGGGCCACTACACCAATTAGTGGGGATTAGATCTTTCGAACACTAAAACCGCAGCAAAATTGTTTAAAATCTCGTAAAATAGACCTACAGTCGTTAGTTTTTTAATTTTTTCGGATGATCCGTGGCCCACCATAGCCCATGAAAGGCTCCTCCTCTAGCCCCAATGGTTATCGTGCTCTTGAATGTAAGGGTAACCCAACCTCCTCTGTAAATGTTCTGAAATAATTCTCTAAGACTAAAATAAGATTAAGCATAAATGGAAAGGTTGTAAATGTAATGCAAAAGAAATAAAATTTTATTGGATAATAATGAGGATTATCAACAAAAGAAAAAAAAAAGAGGAAATTGATTAGTCTGATAATCTTAGCTTAGCAGAAATAAAATGCAGAATAAATGATGGGTTGCCTCCCATCCAGCATGTGTTTAGCGTCTTCGTCACGACGATCAATAACGCTTCTTTTAGGTCACTAGCTTGACGAAATAGGTTGCCTCCTATTCAACGCACGTTTTACATCCCGAGCCTGACGAATATGTCTAACTTGTGCTCGGGAGCCCCTGTCCTTTAGGCTCCTTCATTTCCTCCTCCTCTTCGAAGTCAGAGTCTTCATCTAGCAGGTATCCTCAAGCTTCTTATTCTTCGACTCCTCTTCAGGCATAATCATCCACCACTCCTTTGATAAATTTCCATTATGGTGTTTAACTTGCATCATATTATGGGTATGTTGTAACAACCTGTTTTTCGCTAGAATTATTTTAATTATTTATTTTGTGTGTTTGTATGAGCTTGTATGCGATTATTTGTCTCTATGTGTATTTTATTCGGGATTAGTGGATTTTGGCTTAAGAAGGGTATTTTAGTCATTTTAGACTCAAGGGTATTTTGGTCATTTAGTGAGCAAGGGCAAATTAGTCATTGTTAAAATAGTTGGTAAGAATATTGAACCCATTAAGACAACTAGAGACTAAGCCCATTTGTGTAGTGACTATATAAACACTAGTCTTGTGAGAAAATTAGGTCATTACATTCATTCACTCATTTTTACAAAATATATTGAGATAGAAGTGGAGAGAGAGAGAGAGAGGGGGATCTAAAGGAGAAAAGAAGATCTAGAGAGAGAAAGCTTGGGATTGGAGGCTAGGAGCTAAATTGAAGCTAGGATTTGGATTCTTGAATATAAGAGGTAAGGGGGATAGTCTCTTTTCACTAATTAAGCTATAATCACTTATTTTCAATTATGGGTTTAAGTGCTTTTATGATAATTGTGACTTTTGTGGTTTTTGAATGATGAAATTTGTGCTCCCATTTCATGTGAAATTGTGAGTATGATAAACTTCATGAAATTGTTGTGTTAAGAGCTTAAACTCCATGGTTGTTGTTGTTGTTAAGTTGTTTTGGTGAATTTTAAGTAATAAAGTGTGAATCATGAATTGGTGATTGATTGTTGTTGAAACATGTTTGAATTCACTTCATTAATGTTTATTCATTTTTTTTATGTTGATGGGGTTTGAATTGGTGTGGTTGTTTTAGAGTTTAAATGAAAAATGAGAAAAATTGTGAATGTTGGTGAAATATGAGCTAGATGATGATTTTGAGATGAATTGGTGTTATAATCTGATGTTTGTTATTGATTTAAATGTCCTTTTATGTTTGCAATCAAGTGTATAAGTTTTGGGGTCGAATTTGGGATCAAAGGGATCAAAATTGGGGTTTCGGAGTGAAATTGGAGGGTTTCCCGAGAGGAAAACCTAAGAACATGGTGACCTGTTCTGGTGTAACTCGCTAGGCGAGTTTCCTAGTAATAGCACCCCATGTTTTGGGTGTTCTGGGCTTTAGGGGATAGATCCAGACCATCCAAACTGATTATTTTGATATAATTAAATCTATTCGAGCTTTCTTAACCTTTGGAAACATCATTTGAGTTAGATTGGACTTGGTTTTGTGAATCGTATCTTAAACTTTTGAAAAATGGTTCAAGAACATGAATTTTCAGGAAAAAAAAACTCGTTTTCTCAAGGAAAAAGGGGAGGAAAAAGGGTTGTCTAATATTGTTATGATATATAAAAATGTTTTGGATGAGAATCATGAACTTTAACTTGGTTTTGCTTTGAAAACTTGAATTCTTTGAAAAACGACAAAATCATACGAACTTTGTGAAATTTTGGGATCAATGTGAATTGGCCTATGAAACATATATGTATACGTTACTGCACTCATATGTGACTTGTGTGTATACTTGGTTGAGGCATTTGAACTTGTTTACTTGAATTTTGGTGAAATGATCGGAAAATGCTAGTCTTTGCAAATATAGACGATCCTTGTCAAAATAGGACTTTGTGGCCCGATAACTTACCACTTGCTTTATATTTGTAATGATATGCTATGATGTTTGGGTGTTTATTTGGATAAATGTTGTGATGTGGTCAATTGTCCATATTTTATAAAAGAATGTGATTTTGTAACCACATGTTCTATAAGTTGAATTGTTGTTTATTAATTACGATGATGATGAATTATGTTGATGAATTCTTACATGCAATTGACGACGACTTTTATGGTGTATGCATGTATTGAAAAATGTGATGTTGATTGTTGACGACTTGTTGTGGAAGATATGCATTGGTTGAGTCATATGTTCATGCATTCATGATGTTGGTGTCAGATTGTATATCCATATTGGCGACGAACTGATTTTTATATCCATATTGGCGACGACGAATACTTTGTATTCATACTGACGACGACTATGATACAGATGTATCTAAGGTGACGACCTTGAGGTGACCGGTACCACATGCATATAGAAGTCGTGTCGAGGCACATTGCATAACTTAACAAGTGTCATAATTGTTTGTGTGCTCGGTGAATATTGCATGGTTGATTTGTATATTTGGTGAAGTTTGGTGAACCTATGAATATGTAGGAATGTGTAGTGGATATCTACATTTGGATACTTGTTGGATATGAATGGTGATGAGTTTCCAGGTCAATTTAAATTAATTGTATCATTTTACTTTCATTTTGATCATGTTTAATTGTGAATTATGAACTAACCCCCAGTGGTCGTTTAGTTGACCGTCTACCTTATTCAACTAAATGGGTAGACGACGTGCAAGAGTAGTTTCTTTGCATTGGTGAGTTGCTTGAGGAAAGCTCGGAGCTTCCTCGTTTACTGCTTTTTTGGAGTCTTGTGTGTCGGCTCTGATTAGGATGTCTTTCTATTTGGAGTCTTATGACTATTTGTTGTTTTATGACTCAGATGTTGAGATGAGATTTTATATTTGGTGATGTAGTATGAATTTGAGACATGGCTAATTAGAGATGTTTTACTAAATGTAGTTGTGATGATGTTTTTATTCCGCTGCGAAGTTTTAAGAAAATTGTTATTTATGCATGTTTGGTGATTTATTGGCAAAGTAACATCTAGATTATTGATATGTATGTATCATTAGTGTAATTTATCGCTTTTAGAGTTTAGGGTGTTACATAAGTCATAGAGAACACGTCGAATTCCCTTGGAGTTCTGATGGTAGTTTCCCCTTGTTCGCCATCTAAAAGAATACCACCTTAAGCAAAGAATTTCCTGCCAAGGATTAGCAGGAAATCATATATATCTCTGGTGTATGTGATTATGATGTCTAAATAGAAGTTGAAGCCCCCAATATTAATTGGGAAATTTCGTAGTATGCCAACTGCCGGTTCCGCATGGACATTAGTATAACCTATTGTATGGGGATATGGAGACATCTTCAAATTTCCTAACTCTTTTGCCTTTGTCACACTTATTAGGTTTGCATTTGCTCCTGAATCACATAATCCCTCTCCAATGTATTTCCCCATTATGCACACAGGGAGAGTAAAGCAACCTTCCCCATCAAACCTGACTTCAGCCGATACCTCTTACGTGTGATCACATTCGCTAGTGAGTGAGACAAAGTCTTCCTCAGAAAGACCAGCATTGGTCTTTAAGAGTTCCTAAAGAAACTTGATGCAACACGACTCTGTACAGCCATTTCATGATTGGCATGTTTACTTTGTATCTCTTTAGAATATGGTGCAAAACATTGAATTCTGGCAATACATCTTTGTCCTCTATCTCATCTTCCTTTTGGGGTTTGTCTTCAGCCACTTCTACTGCATTAATTTGCTGATCTTTTCTAGCTTGTTTTTATTTCAAAACTCTTGTCGCTTTCAATCTACTTCTTGCTGGAATTCATGGTATCCCAGTTCTTTCTCCAACTTTTCCACAAAAGAAGTTAGCACCTTAACCTTCTTGAGTAAGTATATCATGTTCTCCCCGTTTTGTTCTTCCATTTCCTCTTTAGTTGCCATCACTTGTGTGTTTTTGGTTGATTCCATGGTTACCTATTTCACACAATAGTTTCATGTTCGAGAAAATTTCCTAACAAAAATAAGATTGTGCTTGATTTTAAAGATTTTTAGGTTGGTGTAGACTCTTATTAGGTTACATGGTTATCTATTTCCTAAATGCAATACAGACTCAATTAAACTAATTATTAGAACCTATTATTACTACTAATAAAACCTAACACTACATATGACTCTATGACTATTTTTATTAAATGTTAATCCTAATCCTAAATGCATAATTAAATGGACTGACTCTTATGACCTAATTGACCTGATTTAAACTAGACTCAATCTAATGACCGTAGATATTATAACAACCATTATTTTTACTACAACTCCCTAAAAAATGCAATGCGAACTAATTATGGCCTAACCTAAGACTCCAAGAAATAAAAATAAAAATAAAATGTTAGTTCCTAAATGAAAAGAAAATAAAAGAAAATGGTTAATTTCTATCCAAAAAAATGGTTGATACTAAATGGAAAACAAAAATATACTAAATGAAAACAGAAAGATAAACTATGTTAGTAACAATAAACTATATGATAAAACTAGACTCTAAAAAAAAGACTCAACTAGGACTAAATATTTTTGGTATTTATGATTTTTTTTTTGTTGGTATTTTTTGAATTTTTGAAAACAGAAAAATAAAATGCAAAAAAATAAATGCCAGAAATTTAAATGACAGAAAAATAAAGATATAAATAAGTAATTTTAATTATTTAGTCAAAAATATCAACAATCCCCAACTGTGGCGCCAAAAACTTGAAAGTCAGATTAGGCAAGTGTACCAAATTGTTTACCATGTAATAAAGTAATAAGTAGAGTATCGTATCCACATGGATCGTCGTTTCGTCCAAACAACTCGTGTTACTTATTTTAAGTTGACGATATAAAATAAAAGAGTTTAAGGGTTAGAGATTGCAATTTTTATTTGTTTGCAACAGTGCAAGTTTCCTGTTTTGGTTGCAGAAAAGTAAGCAGTGGTTATGATTCTTCTAATCCTCCCTATTTATTTGTTGGATATTAAGTATCAGTCATATCACGTTTATTTATCTTAAGTAGACTATACAAGTGATTAGGCCATTGAGACGTTCTAACCTAATTGGTTTTCAAGTTGCATCTGCCGATCGCACGGTGATCCTTACGTGCGGGGACTATACTATCTCAGTTGACTAGGTATATCCCTCTAATGTTTAGTTGCACCTGTTGGTCACACGGTGATCCATACGTGAAGGGTCTGAAGCTTGTATAATTTTACTTTATGTGTTTTTGATAATGTTGTTTGGTTAATCCTTTTGATGTTTGTTTTGCTCTTTGTTCTCTAGCATATAGTCATGTTAAAGCACCTAGAAACTATGTTTCATTGTCCTAGGATTCTTTGGTGTCGTGTGCATTGTTCACATATATAAAACTTAGCCAAACTCACTTTTTTAGTGTCTGAATCGATTCACTAGTGTTTGAATCGTATCATCATAAGTCTCTAACTTCTAATGCATCAATTCACAAGTTTTTGAACTGTGTCATTATTGAATCGATTCAATAATGCTTGACTCGTATCATGGATTTTTTCTGACTTGTACTGAATCGATTCATAAGAGTCTGAATCGTATCAATCTTCATCCCGGGCTCAATTGAATTGATTCAAATATATACTAAATTGTATCAATCATCATAGGTCATTTGACTTGTCTTCTTGCTGTTTGAATCGATTCACACATTTAGTGAATCGATTCACTATGTTGTTTTTGGCCGAAATTTGCACTTGCCACTCCATTCTATATAAACGCATTTCCTTATAACACCCAAATTATTGAATCATTTGCATATATTCTCTCTAGGTCTCAAAAACTCATTGTTCATACATTCTTCCAAATTAAACATTTTTTCTTAGAATCACTTTGTTCTTTAAGTCATATGATTTACTAGTTTGCTAATAGGGATTGTAAGTTGGTTCTTTCAAGGAAATTGATTGGGCTTAATCAAGGTTCTAAAGTGAAGTGAATAATCTCATTCCACCTCCAAAGGTCTTGGGGGTTCTTTCTAAAGTGAATTGAATAATCTCTGAATTGATTAGTTGCATATACAACCTTATATGCTTCTAAACATTCGTCCAATCGAAAAAAATTCTCCATATGCTTGATCCATCTTTTTGCTTCTTGTGGATCACCTTCCCCCATTGAAGTTTGGGATTCTTGTTATACTGCCTTAATGCTGGATTTCGCACTACTGGAGGTGGTGGAGGATTTGACTGGAAGGTTTGGCCTTGCTGCATAAAGTTTGCCCAATGCTCTTGAGATTAAGCTTGTTGATGCATTTGCTGCTGAATCGTTTGCATCGTCCACTAGTGATGCAAGGCCTGCTGAGCTTGTTGGGCTAGATATTGTTGTTGCATCTTGTCGCTGATGCAACATTTGTTCCCACATGTTAGCATTAAGATTCCCTTCCACTTCATGAGCTTCATTCTTCTAGGCCTTCCAAGTCTATTCGGTTTCCAGAAATTTTGTCCTAACTGCCATATACAAAGTCAAGTTGATCAAGTTTAACTAGATATAACATGTAGGATAAACATCTAGAATCCAAATGGTCCTGGCACATTGATTGCATTTTAATGACCCAAGGCACAATCCGAATCAACCTACTCTGATACCAAATCGTAATGCCCATAATAAATTTGTCTAGAATATTTATACGAGCATTAAAACTTAGTGGTGGATACATTAAATTACGACACAAAAACTATCTTAATGAAAATACATTACACACATGTCTCATAATGCCATAATAAGTACAACCTGAAGCATACATAATACATAATTTGTATTAATATACATGCACTAACTAACTCATACATGATATAAAATAACATAGTCTAGGTACAGTTATCACGACAACTAGTACCTAATACAAATATATGAGACATATCAGCATAATTACTCAACTTCTTTCTGCTTACCCTTGTCACAAACCACATGTGTGTCTGAAAGATATAAAAGGGATTGGAGTGAGACATAATGTCTCAGTGAGCTCTACCTATCCTAGGGTGATAGTGACCAGGGAAATTCTAGGATCACTATAGTCTGTATACTATTTGTTTCTTAGTCATGCTATTGTAGTCATTCATTATAGTTAGCTTGTATCATGCAAGGTTATCTAAGTTGATTTAATAGAATGGTCGGGTGGAGTAACCCCGAAACATTCCTCTAGCTATCCGATAAAAATATGGCTTAATTGCAGTTTTAGCCCCCTAACTTTTCCAAAGTTGCGATTTTGACCCCCTAAGAAAAAAAACTACAAAACAGCCTCTTAAGTTTTGCAACTGTAGCTGTTTTGGCCCCCTAAGGCCAAAAAAATAATAATAATAACACGTGGCATCTCACTTAGGGTGCCACGTCAGCGTAGACCGAGTCAATATCAGCCCTGGGGGCCAAAACTGCCACAAGTGCAAAACTTAGGGGGCTGTTTTGTAATTTTTTTTCTTAGGGGGCCAAAATCGCAACTTTGAGAAAGTTAGGGGGCTAAAACTGCAATTAAGCCTAAAAATATCTATCAGTCAGGCTAGAGTCAAGATTCCTCTTACTATCGTGTCGATTTCAATCTAGGAAATCTCATCTAGCCTAAACCTGGAGCCTACAAGGGACACGACTTATCTGAAATAATATTTGTAATCATATCCCATTAGGTTATTAGCATTTCCCACTATACAAGGCCATAGTTATTCTCAAAAATTATTTTTTTAAGGTTGACATATTTGTAACTGGCTGCATTCATATAAATTTTATCATTTCAGATTCATCACAAACAAAACCACATACATTAACATAACATAAGGCAACTAATCATGCAAGGTTAAGCCTATTACCATAGTTATCTCACAATACATATACATAAACTATCCCAATGGTGGGTACTAGCTAAAAGGAACTCACTTATTATCTATGGACACTTTCAAATCTTCCAATTGCAATCCTTAGTACCCAAGCTTCAATCTTTGCTTCTACGCACACAATCAAACCATAAGCATTCAGTAATTCACACATGCAAAGCCACTAATCATGCTTAACTTGCAAAACCTCTCAATATCATGAATGGAGGGAAAGGGTCGACCAAGTGAGCGGGGAAATGCTTCAAGGATCCTTCTAGTGTGATTGCATGTTGGATTGATTGACGTTAGGATTGATCAATTGATGAATTAAACGAGAAAGGGAGGGAGTCTGGGAGGAAAGGGAGGATGGATGGAGTATTGTGCTTAAGAAAGTGAAAAATGAGAATGAGAGAAGATGAAAGAAGGGTTGGTACATATATATACATACATAATATAATTACCCTTGTGACCTTACTCAAAACAATTCTTCTCAATCTTGACTAGATGATACTGCAATCTGCTAAAATTATTAAGCGGGATATTACAGTTGGTATCATTGCTTGTTGAATTTTTTCTCTTAGTTTCCAATCTTTGAGCCTAAAATAATTCAAAAGTATTCTTTGGTACCTTACTTTTGAATGAAAACTAATCACACCTTTTAGAATGGAGCAACCGAGCACAAAAAAAATATGAAAGAAATGTCTCTTGAACTTTAATATACATTTTTTTTGTTTGAAAATTAAGCTTGATGTTTTTAATGAAAAATGAAACAATCAAAAGAAAAATAAAAATAAAAGGGAATACAATAGAAAAAATGAAAAGAAAAGTATGATGAAAATGGAAAAGGAAAAAAGAAACAAAAAGCTTAAATGGACTATATCACAAGTCATAAGTTTGTTCAAGATGTTTGGACTCATATTTATGAAGGTTATCAAATTTCGTTGAAAAAGAAGATAATTTTTTTATTAACCCTTTGAAAAAATCGTTTTATGTTTCTAAAACTATCAAAACTTACAATCACCTCAGAAGAAAGAAATTTTTTGTATCTCACCTTACAATCTTAACCACGGTCCCTTTAAAACCTTTGTAAATTGCCTTTTTAAAAAGGTTATTTTGATAAACTATTTCTTTCTTAAGTTATTTTACAGATTTGCTAAGAAGCATAGTATTATTATTAAATACTATATACTTTAGAGTTAAAAAATGTTTCTACAGTCAAATATAAATACATTATTAAATACTATATACTTTAGCGTAGTAAAGAATTATTCACTTTCACATGTATATATAGGATTGATCAAATTACATCGATGTAAGTTTATATCATATAGATCATCCACATAAAATTTTACACAACTCTAAAATCATTTGATATGTTATTGAGTCTCATCAAGATCAATAATGTTCAATAAAATTGCATATACCGTTAATCTTGATGGACCTAATTGACATATCAAATGATTTTAGATTTATGTCAAATTTTATTTAGATGATCTATATGATATAAACTTACAATCCAATAGTCAAATTTAAAAAATATGCGTCAAATAAAATGATATTGTGCGATGTAATATTACATTGTGTAATTTGATCCTTCCTTATATATAAGATAGATCAAATTACATCGATGTAAGTTTATATCATATAGATCATCCAGATAAAATATTACACAACTCTAAAATCATTTGATATGTTATTGAGTCTCATCAAGATCAATATTGTTTAATAAAATTGCATAAACAATTAATCTTGATGGACCTAAATGACATATCAAATGATTTTAGATTTATGTCAAATTTTATTTAGATGATCTATATGATATAAACTTACAATTCAATAGTCAAATTTAAAAAATATGCGTCAAATAAAATGATATTGTGCGATGTAATATTACATTGTGTAATTTGATATATATATATATATATATATATATATATATATATATTATATAGTCCGAAAGTTCATTTCTTTTTCAGCAAAGAAAATTATAGTGAAGAAAATGATTTAATTAAAATGAAAAATATACACATAATAATAAAGTTACATTCAAATCTATTTTCATTAATATTTCTATTACTTTTATATTTTTGTGTTGAATTTTTGTGAGAACATATTTATTATATTAAATTTCTTATATATTGTGTATATAGAAATTTATTTTTTTATTAGGTCATGTTATTTCATCTTTCCCACCTAAAATAAGCTTAATTCTATTGTCACCATATGTCCTAAAGTGCATATGACACTCAAAACACGCAAACATGGGATCACCACTTCATATGATCTCATCAATTCATCTTAGCCAAAGATAACATCATCTACCATCAAAGGAAAGATACTTAAGATGCTTCATTAAATATCATTTCTAATACAAGGCTTTTGAACGTCAAAATCAATCGTCTGAAAGGATCATTTTGAATCGTTTATAATTCATATATGACTTGTGACAACATGTAAAGTTATGTTTATACTTTGTACCTCAAACTAGGGATTCTTCCCTATGACTCATAATATATATGAATTATAAAAAATTATTTATATATTAATATATTTTAACACAATTAAATATCCATCAACAAAAGAAACATGCGATTAAATAAATTAATATAATTTATTAATAAAATATTATGAACTTATATACGAAATTCATAAATGAGTGACTAAATAAATTTTAATTAATGACGAAAGAGAATTTTTATGAACTTTAATAAATGTGAATCTTTCTGGTTTTCGTATAAATATATACCTCTTCCTCCCCTCTTCACATGATCACATTCCTCTTCAAACACAAATAATGTGCGATCTTAAGATTTGAAACCTACTCTCATAAACATTGGAGTTGGTAAGTATTTAATGATCATTCTCTCTCCCTACTCTCATAAACATTGGAGTTGGTAAGTATTTCATGATCCC
>Ga0228710_1010495_pt1 | contig 12352 bp, 6 predicted proteins | sample MedpolnodulmetaG_FD_177995 | JGI IMG/M metagenome (GOLD analysis project Ga0228710, IMG submission 177995) | Root nodule microbial communities from Medicago polymorpha collected in Santa Monica, California, United States - pink nodules | ecosystem: Host-associated > Plants > Roots > Nodule...
TTATTAAAATTTGTTAAAAAAAAAAAAAAAAAACTAAAACTTCAAATGAAAAAGATTGTGAATCCGAATAAAAATCAGATTTCTCAAAAAATAATGTCATACTATCCAGTGACTTATTAGCTTATTATTCAACAGTGATGACGGATGTATTTTTTAAATAAAGAAATGTATAAATATGATGAAAAATATTTAATAAGAAATGTAATGATGATCTTTTTTTATTCTCATGTCTCTGAAATGCCACCTGATTAATGCTCAACTCAGTTTTTTCTCATCTGCTTCTCTTCGTCAGAGAAATATTTATAAATCATAAGCAACCATTCACTCCGATAGCTTTGCTTTTCACACCTTCACTCTTGTAGCTTATTTAAGAGTTGTGAATTTATAAGCAACCAAATAAGCCATTTCACACCCACACTCTTGTAGCTTATTGTGAATTTATAAGCAACCAAATAAGCCATTTCCATCGTTAAAACAATCAAGACACCATGTGACCAACTGATTAGGTATAAATCACAAACTCCATTTTTATCATGATCATGCTTCCTCCTTTCTTGCTGATTTCATATAATTTCAAAACAAAATATAGCATTGATGTGAAGACCTTCAGCAAATCATGATGCTCAAGCATCTTGTTATTATGTTTATTAAGTTACACATTTGCTGTCAATCTCCATTTACCAAACAGACCACTGAAATAATTCATTTAGAAAAGAATAACAATCGGATCCCGAAGTTCTAGAGGGCTCTCTTGCAAAACTACTGTGTAAAGGACGACAGAACAGAGAGCAGGATCAGCTAAAACAAATAGACAAACAGGAAGAATTAATCCTCAAAAGAAAAAGTTCAATTCTAGACGCACTTTTGTGACTAAATTATTTACAAATAAATATTTAAATCCAGATGTAAAAATGGGCACAAGTCAGGAAAAGTTATGCCCTTGAAATAGAAAAACTATTTGAATTCTCTTGTTGAATCCGAAGGCTAAGCATTTACAGGTTATTTGCTCTAAGGCGCAGAGCCAAAAATGCAGATAAAATATTCCTAATGGGAAACTTTCCCCACCAAATTAGGAAGTTTAAACTACCAGATTGAATGACCAACTATACAGTAAAACCAGCACTATACCCTCGGTAGATAATTGAAGAATAAAGGAATGATGGATAGACCACAACCCGTCAACTTCAATATCAAGCATGGAGAAACAAGAATCTTTGCGGCCAATATCATTTGCCAAAGGGGGGCAGGTGCAAGCGTTAGGGCCAATTTATATCTTCCACCAGAGATGCCTCAACACATACTGCCACATTATGAGGACCAAAAATGCCTCCAACTTCTTTCAATTTCTAAATACAATATCTGGTGCTAAGAGTTCCTAAAGTTCTTGAGACACAAGTTCTGACACCTTTATTCCGATTCCGAATCAATAGAAAGGTACAAGCGGGGCCTTACAGAACGTTTTTGGCGAGGAAATGTGAAAGGACTACCTGACCTTGGTCTACTTGCTCTGTCAGATCTTACATCATTCATCCCAAGAAGCAAAGAAGCTGCACAAGGAGATATGGTTAATCAAGAAAATATTTACAAAACTCAATGCAAAATTATCTGATCAAGAACAAGGGGAACCATAAACAATGCAGAAGGTGAGAAGTTGCTGGATACACATGTACATATATAGGAAACATTAACCTTGTCGACTTTGTGTAAAGGAGATTAGCATCCTCCACATTTTTCAAAATATCAAAATAGCCATTAATGCTTTCTAACTAAGCAAACAAAATATGGGCATTTGACTCACTTTGTTAATACTAGTAGTAGAATTGAACGCTTTTTGCTCACAGTAAGATTCATATGATGAGGAAGACTAAACACAGCAACATGGAGTACTTATGACAAATCCACAACAAAATCTAAAGTTTCTATCTAACCATTTGCATAGCAGTGCTCAATACAAAAAACCCGGCAACTTTCTTGCACCTTTTAAATTGAACTTTTATTTAAAGCTTAGAAATCTACCAAAAATCAAAGAATTAACCTCTTCAAAATTCTGAGAATACTAACTTTCCACGATAAAACGACCTAAACCAGAAACAGTTATTGGAATTGGATCAGTTTTTAAGTTCAAATTTGAAAACCCATCAAATGAAAAATAAATTGCAACTTGGTGCTATAAAAATCGCACTGTGAGATGATCTTGTGAAAGGTCGTATCCATTGAAATTTCTTATCTCACATTTGAAACAGACTAATTCCACCACTCAAACTTGTGACGTAGTCGCACAAAGGTAACTCCAACTACTGAGCCAAGACTCTCGTAGTCATGCAGGTAACTCCACCTACAGAGCCAAGAGTCTAGTAGTCACACAGGCAACTCCAAACATCTTACTTGAAAACATTTTACTTCAGATACATCTACATTTCCAATATATAAGTAAAAAATTGACTCCCCTTCTGTATCTGAACTTGCATTTTTATGTTGATAATTGATCTGAACTTGTGTTGTCAAAACTGTTTGAAAATGCACATGTCGCAATTTAATGAACAAGTGTAAACTGGTATTTTATGTATTTGGATGGTAATAACCTTTTAGTTCTGATTAACTTGTACACAATGAAAGTTTACCAAAACTGATTTGCAGTGAATTGGAATTTAGTTTGAACCCAAGCATTCATCAGATGACATTATAATATAGCCAAATATATTGGATTGGCTATTTTTTAACCCAATCCAACCAATCATATGTTATTTTGAACCCAATTAATCATCCAATGTCATGGCAATTATTGTTCAAACTCAATTTTTGAACAGGCTCTCTAATTGATGGCCCCATGAAAGAGTAAAAATCTTGAGCAATTTTCCGACGATTGATTTCATATTGATCTAGTGGTTTGAAATCATACAATTTAATGAGGAGAAATTGTAATGAGCAGAGAGTAATAAAGTTTGCATTTAAAGACGAAAAATAAATTAATTCCACTAAGTGAATCATAAATAGGGATTAATTTACAAGATAAAAAAAGTGTATTTTAACAACAAAAGGTTTTTGTTTCCAAAAAAAAACCAACAAAAAGTTTTGTTGGCATGGAGATATGTTTAGAAATCATAATCCCCTTCTAATTGAAGGACCAAACTCACACACTAGTTATAACAAAGGACTAAAAATGCAAGCGGTAAAGAACATTTATGAATTAGAAGGGTCGGAGTGCAACAAACCAGAATCAGCCAAAGTATTTGTGCCATTGTCTCTGGATGGGACTTGGTGTCTAGAATTCAATCCATTTTGAGTGGAAGCATCGCCATTACTACCGCCAGCACCACCTCCGAGAGTAAGGGATGTCCAATCTTCAGTGGAAACACCATTAGAGACATTTGCTTGATCTCTCAATTCATTCTGCATAGACGACTCAGCTAGTCTTGTGGGGAGAAAAATCTGAAGTGAGGGATCATCTCCAGCAAATGCCAATGGGTTGTCAACCAAACCACCGTTTAAGTCAGCATCTGACCGTCCAGCAGAGGAATCTTGTAAGAGACTACTAGATCCCAAAGCATTTTCGGGAGCCAATGCATAACCGTTCAGTGATGAGGTGCAATTAATAGGGACATGCTGCAAATGAACCAATGCATCAGAGGCATCTGCATCAGAACCGAAAAATTGGAATCCTGGACCAGCCTGAGATGCAGAAGGCAATGACCACAGGGAAGATATTCCAAAATCATCTTCATTAGGAAAATGCCCCAAGCATGAACTTCCACCGCGATTCTGATCTTCAACGTATGGGTCAACAATTCCAGGAGGTGGCATGGAGTAACCATCTGCAGTATCATTTTGGTGGTTGTTATTTGCAATTGGAGGAGACACCAATATGTCATTGTCTTCTTCAGAGTCGCTAAGAACAATTATCTCTGCCCCACCCACCTGAGCAGATGTGTTATGCACAGTATATCCACGAGCTAAATCAACATTATTGAGAGATTGAGAATCCATCTCAATTCCATTGGTAGTAGAATAATCAATATGCCCACCACCACCCTGGTTAACACTGGGATCATCACCATCCCGACCACTTTCGGAGCCACTGCTGCTCATTGGAATAACAACTTGCTCAGGATTTCCAAAAACCTCTTTTAATATATGACCAGAAGAGGTGTTTGTTGTCTCGGGCTTACTGACTTCCCAATTCCCATTGCGATTCCTCCTAATGCCAAGTTTTAAACCAGCAGGTCCATCTGAAAAACCTTCCTGTTTTACTTGCTTCAGTGTTTCTACTCTCTTGATATCTCCAGCAGTAGAAGTACAAAGGGATCCATTAGGAAGATGCCATTGGCCAAGAATCCCTAAATCCAGACGTTCACTTTCACTCTTCGCCTTAACACGCCAAGAGCCATCAGGCTTCACCTCAACCTCTGTAACATCTTCACCGCAATTAAGCATCTGTACCAGAAAACGAAATAAATGACAACTTATAGTCTTCAAATATAAGATTTATGAACATATAAATATAAATGGTTAATTAAAAAATTACCATAGAAGTGATACGATTGAAATAAGGGTCAATGATGATATTCTCCAATGCATAGTTTTTGAGACATATAGGACATTGCCACTGCAGAAACAATTCAATTCTTCATGAGGTAAAAAATCACAATGGAGGGGATCAGACAAATCATGTTTCACTTGTTACAATCTTACCTTTCTTGACCGTTGGTTCATTTCCACAAAAACATCAAGATCAAAACAACCCATGTGAATGCAAGGTTTGAATCTTCCGGCAATCTTCATTCTTGAACCACTCATCTACAAATGGTAATAGAAAACTGATTAATAGGACTTCGTGTATTACAAATTTACAAATATAATCAAAGAAACGACAAAAGCCTTACCGGACAACGAAGGGTTATACTGAAAGTATCTGAAACCACTTCCAAATCACTGTCGCTATCAGCATTGTCAGCTGCATTTCCACCCCCAACACAACGACAGACACGTGCAAGAGCATCTTCAAAAGGCTCACCGTCAGACTCCTTTGGAATTAAGTTTAGGATCTAGATAACAGAGACTCAACTATTTAACGACAAATGTATGGGAGCAAATGTATGGGAGTGATGCAAAGAAAGCAGTTGCATGCAAATATATGTACAACAAATATTATCATGTGAAACAACACAAGTCTAAATGGTATGTCTTAGAATTAGGAATTTAGAAAAAATCAAACTATTTCAATTTTAGAGTAGAAGCAACACTTGAGGTCCATGCGCAGTTGCGCTTTCTGACAGACAGGTATTATTCAAAATTGACAAAGAAAATAAGTACATACACAAAAGCATAGTAAGTTTTTAAATTTCAAATTTAAAGAAACCAACCAATAGGGATCAATATCAGGAATTTCAGACTGACACTGTACAGGGAAATGCTTAACATCAAACTTATTGTTCAGTACCACAAGGCGGGACTAAAGGAATCAAGAGTCATTCAAAATAGCTTGCTAAAAAATCAAGCTTAGAGTACAATCTACCTGTTGCAAACTGCGCCTTCTAACAATTCGAACGCCTAAACAGAAAATGCGAGCATCACATATTGTTAAGGAAATCTTATTAATTCCGTCTTTTGTATGCGGCGTGATCTGAAAAAGGATAAATATAATAAGTTAAATAAAATTTAACAATAAACAAAACTTAAATAGTGAATGAATCTGCAGTCAGAATATTTATAGACTTATACAAGTTAAAATAAATGACAACTCACAATTGGACCATCATCACGACCATTAGCTCCAAGCAACTGTGAACCGGGTCTATTAGTTGTTCGAATAGGAAGACCTATATAGTCAAAGTTAATATGAACAAATTATAATGCAATCACAGGAGAATATTTGGCTTTTTATTGCATCACATGCAAGAAAAATTAAAACTGATACAACAACATGATACAGAAAATCAGCAAGGAGATGTCGAAAAATATGAAAGTACCATTAACTGCCAGGTCTGTATACTGTGGCCATTGAATCCTGAATGGAACCTTGTCGTTCAGAAGCATACACCAAGCCTACATGTAATTTTTCGAAATAAGCAAACGAAACAAGAAAGATATGGATTAACCTACAAGCACTGAAAATCCAAACCAACCTCAACATCAAATTCTTGTTTTGATACCATGTCCTTGTCTGCTCTTGTGAGTTGAAATGTTCTCTCCACGCACTGCACGGGGTTGGTACTGAACAATTCAAACAGGAATATGATTTAGGCCAACCAGGCAAAAAACTGCAATGAAGATTAGGTTGAAACAATAAACGCAGATAATTGTTCGCACACGGTCATTTGATTGTGTCTTGGGAAGACAATGAAGTTTACTAGCCTAGACTCATTAAATAAAAGAAAAGGAGAAAATCTTAATGGATTGTCCAGAGGTAATTCCACCTCAAAAAAGAAAATTCAACCACCATAGAATTTCAATCAACAAAATATAAGTGGTAAATGGAATACCATTACAGTCTCTGCTAAGTAGTCAAAAGTTAATCCAGCAAAGGAATTTGCACTAATTGCCAGTAATTATTAGCAATATGACCCAACCCCCAAAATGTAGTATTCAAGTCAGAATGAAGCCATATATTAAACAAGACAATTATTTTACTGCAAAACGAAGGAACACGATTGCACCAACTATGTCTAATTTTCAATAAATCCACACCATGTACTCACCCATCAGTTGGAATACTGGTTGTGGCCAACTTTACAGGTAACAAAGGATGAGATACTGAAACCCAAAACCTATAAGAGAGAGAACAGCAGAAAATATGAAATTAGTGGCAACAAAGTAAAAAATGCTAAATAATATAAAGGACAGAATCTTTGATAAAATAACCAGAGGAATTTTTGTATTGTTTCCCATACAAATATTTGAAAACAGAAAATAAGAGTGAAAACAAGTGCCATTTTTTAACAAAACATGAAAATAGGAAATGAAAATTGAAAGCCGCAAACCAAATAGGCCCCAAGAATACAACAGAACAAAAGAATTTAATCGTTGAAGCAAAAAAAGTAATCTTATAATTCAAAACCAACATGAGCCATAAATTTACCGCAATAAGTACATGTAGACATAAGTACCATATTAAGGTATAACCGTGTTATTGTAGAAGAGTAAGCATAAACATATTCACCAACTTCACAACTAAAAATGGGTCACAATAGGGAAACAATATCATCATGTCAATAATAAAATTATAAGATTGCAACATGGTAGCATGTCACAACTACAAAGACCAGTTCACTACACCAACTGAGAATACTACATTACAGAAATTGAAAATCATAATCAAGTTGTGTCAATCAACGCAATCCTTCAACGATAACAGCCTCACACTACAACAGTTTCAGTAAAACAATTGATACAAAATTTAAAAATAAAAAATTTGCCCTAATCCATGAAGGAAAAAATTCAAAGAAAGGGAACATGACATACGGGTCTGCACGACTGAGTCGGCATAGTTCACAATAAAATTTATCAGGAACTGGTGGGATGCCTTCCATAGGTTTCTCTGGAATAATAACGCAACTGATGTGTTGCCACACTTGGCATCTTGCATCATCACACTGCAGTAAGATGAGAAAAATTTACGTCCAAAAGTTATCAAATGTGCAACATGCAGGAGGTATCCATGAAAATTATGTGTGATCACAAAAAAATGGACATGAAGTTATAAGTTAGATGATTATTATCAATAAAGAAATATATGCATGTACAGTGGCATATAATTTTATGGACCATGGAGAACGAAGAAATATATTGAATGTTTCACCTTGATCAAATCCCCTGTTTCCAATGTACTTCCACAGAGACAGCGAATCTTTGTAGTTGTAGTAGATTGAATTTGAAAGGAATCTTCAACTTCAGCTTTAACCTTCACATTACTACTATCTGACACAACCTGACCCTTTGATGCTAGATCAGTGGCTCCCGATATCTGCATTTTCCTGAGTAAAAGCAAAATACAAAAACTCCAATAAGAAATAAGAAGGCCAAGCGAATGGATTAAAGAATATAAGAAGCAGCATAATCAACCCGAACCAGGCCTAATGACATAGTACCACATCATTTCTGTGAATACATCCAATCATTTTAAGTCATAACGAAAGCAAAATAGTAGCATCAACAATAGCTGCTAGGTGCTAAAACTGACCTATATGTGTCATCCACCAGTTTTGCCACCTGCTCTTTCCCAACAGCATTCTTCTTGGCCCATATTTTGGAAACTGGGACAAAAGCAAAAGGTTTCTAAGTTTACAGGAGAAAGGATGAAGGAACACAAGGAAATTGATCCCACATGATAAAATCACAATTAATTAGATGCACAATACAACAAATATTATATAATCGAATATAACCCACGAAGTGGACAATCATTTCAAAATATTAGACTATGTCAATTAAGATTTACATATGCGAGAGAAGGGGGAGTCGAATCGAAGCCTGTATGAAAGCAAACAGCTAGAATTAACTGATCAACAGGGAGGGTTTACCGTTGGGGTGAGAGAAAGAAGAAAAAAAATAAGGGCCTTGGCCTAAAATTCCATCTAAAGTTTAACCAAAGACAATTATGACAAAAACTATAATTGCTAATTTCAATAGGATAATGGAAGTGATATATAGAACATTGAAGATATAGCCTATTCAGTAAATGATTCATAACATCTACATTTCCATATGCAGGTATTGTTGAAACTTCCAATACATCGGCATTAATATCACAACCCCAGTAAAAGCATAGCAGATAAGTATAATTTTACCTTGCTCATCTGAGAGAATGGATAATATCCGATCGACGAGATCCTACAGAAGACAAAGCACGGGCATTATCACATCATCCAAAAACTCCAAGACGTCATATTAAAAACACGGAAACAGCATATTAAATTCAGGATTAAAAAGGAAATAGCACATGGACTACAAAATGAAGTCGTTAGCATTCAAGGTTTTGCAGAAAAGCTAAACAAATAACATTGACAGATTTGGTAATAGTTTGATTGTCTCACCTGCTTCTTTCCCTGTTTTGAAAGTCCTAACTGAGTCAGCACATCCTTGAGCTCTTTTATACGGAAATATGTTAATTTTTCCTATAAGAGAGAGAGGTCAGAAGTATAATAGCATACCCAATTAATATATCACCGCATAAAAACTCAATACTGACATGAAAACTAATAATAGCAAGAAGTCACATATGAAACAATTTCCAGAAAAAATACAACTGAAATTCAAGTGTAAATATATACTACCATTTTACTTATATTGCTTTTCAATTCTTTAATAGCATCATAATTCATAATAAAATAAACTTGAAAGGCATCCAACTATGAAATCACATCATTCACAAAGTGACCAATACTTGCACAAAAACTAAGTAATGTAAAAAATAGTTATTGATTTAAAAGACTGTCAAGGTAAAAATATGTGCTGAACACCTTAGACAATGCATCCATGCTTAACTAAACAATAGTTACATAATGTGCTAGAGTGCCATGAAAACTGCGAACCGATTCGTATGTACCAATTCGAGGTACTTCTATAAATTGGTTTGCACAAATCTGTACCCAATTCATAGAAATGACGAACCAATAAAATAATTCACTAGCAGTTTTATTAGGCATGGAAACAACCGTAGTAAAACTGATTTGTAATGGGAACCCGCACACCCAATTTTGCAATAGTGCACTAATTTGGACTCCACGGTACAATGAACTGCGTGATACATGCTGCCTTTTATATATTAAGCCTCTTCTCTATTGTTTAAACGCTTCCGATGTGGGGGTAATATAACATTAATGTAACAACATAAACTACAAGGTCAATCTGTCAACATTCAATGCAGGACTATTTTCATAAAAAATTGGACTACTCTTATCTTATTATTCTTAGCTCTTAGAAATATTTCTTATTAATTATAGCACAGACTTCATCATTTTTTTCACCAGACAAGATTAAAAAATTATTATTAGCATTAAAACGTACCACGAACCTAAACAGTGAACCAACTATATATACCCTGCGTAGCCAAAACCCGTACCACATAGCAAATCGAATTGCAAACCAGATGACTATGACTAAAAACTAAATAACACCTACAAGTCCAATCAATCAAAAATGCATATATATTCCAAGTAAAAACATCCTCCTCCACTATCCATAAAAATTCAATTTCAAAAACAGGCAATTTCATTACTACATATTGCTCATTATCTAAATCAACATTTCAACAAATGAAAAAGTAGAGTAAACTCAAATTACAATCTATGCAACATCGACACTACTAATCGAAGGCATATGTAATTATTATCGGTGTCGACGTGTCCGTGCTTCATATATTACAACATTAGCAAAAAATTAATGAATTCATAAATATATCAGATTATGACTGACGATGATATACCTTAATACCGGCTACCAAATCCATTTCCACAAAACCTAAGAAGAATTCAGCAAAAACTGAATCAACAGACTCAATCAAGAAGCAAATAATCAACACATGATGATGCCGCAGAAGTAACCAATCTGATCAAATCAAAAGAAATGAAATCAAATGAAAATGAACGGAATTAATCGATGAGATTAGAGAAAATTGAGCTAGAATTGGAAGAGAAGATACCGTAAGAAGAATGAATCGGAGGTGATTAGGGTTTGGAGATTAGGGTTTGTTGAGAGTATTGATGGATTGCGTGTGTAACTTCGTTGTTGTTGTTGTAAATTGTTTTGTTGTAATTGACCAAACCCAAACCCAAAAAACCAGAAGAAGCAATCGGACCTATCCACGATTATCCAATACGGTTAGTTTACGGCAACACGTCCGGGTTAAGTTTCGGTGTGCCAAGCCCCACCACCTCATGCAAAACGCACGCACCCCTTTCTTTTTTTCATTTTTTCACTAGAACAAATCAAATAAATGTAATAGTCAAACTATTTTTATTTATTTTTATTTTTCTTAAATCCAAATTAACACTAGTTGGTCATTTAATAAAGAAAAATATATCCCCTCACCTAAAACTTTTGTTATCAAAAAATTAAATATAATCAAATAATAAAAAATAAAAAATTCTTTTGGACTTGGTCAAGTTTCAATTGGATTATGTTATCTAACTCATGAGTGGTTAAGTTAATAATTATACGGAACAAAATATAAAGAAATGTATTTAAATTTTATTCTATTTTTAATTGAATTCAATCGACTTCTTTAAAGCGGAGATTCCTAATTACCAAATCGAGTTTGTTAAAATAATAACTTTGTTTTTTTATTTTACGCTTTTTTCGTTTTACTGTAATCGGATTCTTTTTAACTGTATATGTTAATTATATAATTCAGTCAAAAAATGGTTTATTTTATTATAATTTTTTAAAATATAATAATAAGTTTTTTGATAATCAAAGGGAAGATAATTTTAAAATGAAATAAGTTGGTGTCAAAAATTTAAATAATTTTTTTAAAAAAAGAAGAAAAAGTATGACTATTTCAGGTAATTCAACAATGTTTAGGTATAAAACCATTTATATAAAAATGAAAAATAAATATTATATACTATAATTTTTTTAAATAAAAATGAAAAATATACTTGTTTATCAAATGGCTAAACGATGGGAGCAATGGACGTAGAAAAGATTGATGCTCATGAAATCTTGAGGTGGATACCTCGAGTACTACAATTGTGAAATATAGTGAAGGAAGTCTAATGAGCAAGGATTGTGAAATTTCTACTGACGATTATAATTAGGATGTATAAGTTAAGGGGATGCATATGGCATAAGGTTGGTTCGCAGATGAAGAATAAAAACTGATAAAAAAATGATTAGGTCTTTTTTTATCCGATTCTCTTTCGCTGCTTGGTAAATGTGTCCCAAGACTCCAATTGCTTACTTTGATACATTATGTTTTAACAAAATGGTTATAACTATTGTTTTGTGATAAGTGCCAAGAAATAGTAATTCTAATGAAGATTTATGGCACTTTTTGTAACTTGTTTTGCAAGTTATCAAGGAAAAAGCCGAGAGTTAATTGAATTTTATCCATTCACGCTTTATCTATCTTACTTTACCTAATTTTGCAGGAAAATGACTCAAGGCACTAAGCAAAGACGGAAAACAAGCAACAGAGTGCAACAAGGCAAAAATAGGCAGAACCACATGTTTACTCGCCTCCCAAGTAGTCCAACTCGCCATGGCGAGCTAACAAAGGCAAAAATAGGTAGAGAGGCATGTTTGCTCGCCACCAACTCGCCATGGCGAGTTACCAAAAGGAAAAAATAGGCAGGAGCATGGTTTTACTCGCCATGGCGAGTGAAATCACTTGGGAGGCGAGCAAGGGCGGTTTGGC
>Ga0228710_1010496_pt1 | contig 12352 bp, 11 predicted proteins | sample MedpolnodulmetaG_FD_177995 | JGI IMG/M metagenome (GOLD analysis project Ga0228710, IMG submission 177995) | Root nodule microbial communities from Medicago polymorpha collected in Santa Monica, California, United States - pink nodules | ecosystem: Host-associated > Plants > Roots > Nodule...
CTCGCCTCGCGAGTTCTTCTGCTCGCCATGGCGAGTTGAGGTTTCTTCCCCATTGGGTTTGTGCCACGTCATCCTGGGGAGTTTTAACCGCCCTTGCTCGCCTCCCAAGTAACTTCACTCGCCATGGTGAGCAAACATGAGCTTCTGCCTATTTTTTCCTTTGTTAACTCGCCATGGCGAGTTGAGTGCGAGCTGGTGGCGAGCAAACATGCCTCTCTGCCTATTTTTTTCTTTGCTAACTCGCCATGGCGAGTTGAGGGCGAACTGAGGGCGAGCAAACTTGTTGTTCTGCCTATTTTTGGCCTTGTTGCACTTTGTTGCTTGTTTTTCATCTTTGCTCAGTGCCTTGAGTAACTTTCCTGCAAAATTAGGTAGAGTAAGATAGATAAAGCATAAAAGGATTAAAATCAATTATCTCTCGGCTTTTTCCTTAATAACTTGCAAAACAAGTTACAAAAGTGCTATAAATCTTCATTAGAATTACTACTTCTTGGCACTTATCATTGATCCTTTCCAGATTGCTTTCGGATTTTCTTTGGTGGGACGTACCATCTCTTTTTTAAGTACAAGGAAGTTTCGCAGCATAATAGTCATATGTTCACTTTCATGAATATCATCAGTAGTGTATAGAGACAGTTGTTAATAAACAAAAATTATTTATTAATCTTTAATAGAGAATACAACAACAACAACAACAACCAAGCTTTATCCCACTAAGTGGGGTCGGCTATATGGATCAAATTATGTCATAGTTTTCTTTGATAAACCATATTTAGATCCAATTTATTGACCTCTAAATTCTTTCTAATGGTTTCTCTAATAGTTTTCCTAGGTCTTCCTCTACCTCTTTTCATTTGACTCTCCTCCGATTTTTTATTTATTTTTTAATCATCAAAATATCCTTGATGGCTCTAATATAGGCAATCCTAACCCCTTTCTTCTCTAGGGCTTTCCACAAAATCTCTCTAGGCACTCTATCACAAGCCTTCTCTAAATCTTTATAGGCATTCTATCATAAATCTTTAATAGAGAATAACTAAATATATAATTAAATGAAATTTTATACCTTTTTATACAACAATGTCTCGTGCCCATTTTTTATGGGAATATTTTTCTTTCCTACAAATCTTTCACACCCAAGAATATAATTTAGGCTAAATTACATTTTGGGTCTTTAAGTTTCACGTTTGTAACAAATTCGTACTTTAAGTTATTTTTGTAACATATTAGTCATTTAAGTTTAAAAACGTGTTCACAGTAACCCTTCCGTTAAATAGACGTTAACAAATTGATGAGTTGACAGTTGAGGGTTTAAAACTCTGCATTTTATGGGCCTTATGTGTCAGAGTTCATCTCATCAATTTTTAAAACTTACTGCCAACTCATCAATTTGTTAACGTCTGTTTAACGGAAAGGTTACTGTGAACATGTTTTTAAACTTAAAGGACTGATATGTTACAAAAATAACTTAAATGACGAATTTGTTACAAACGTGAAACTTAAAGGACCCAAAATGAAATTTAGCCTATAATTTAATAAATTTGTAACAAACATTGGAATACATATTTCTATCACTTTATTCCTAAAAATATACAAATATAACTTGAAACAAACACGCTCTTTAATTAAAATATAATAACCATTATTGATGTCCATAATTTCTAACCCAATCGCAGTTTTCCATATATGTTGTAACCTTTCATTCATCATGTGATACCCAATATTTTTTCCTAGTAGTTTCACCATTATAACATCTTGTCATTAAATTGAGGTGTTCAAGAGAATTATCATCAAGGTGTACCATAGGTGCAAGATAACCTCCATGTTGGTATTCAATCTTTGCAACCTTTTGTGTTTAAAGAGGAAAGAATACCAACATGGAGGAGTTCATTTGAATACCATCATTCAAAAGGTGGGAGTTCATTTGCTATAAATCGAAAGTTGTAAACAATTTTGTTGCTCTATTTTTTAGATGTTAGATGCTTTGTCACAACAAAATCTACACATGTTTGTTATGACTCTTTGGTGCATTTGGAAGCAAATAAACGAAAAACTATTGAATGACGCTGAAATATGTCCTCGTCTGGCAGTGCAGGTTACACATGACACTTTGTTACAATGTTAGCATATCCAAAATAGCAAAACGCATGGTGCAATAGCTTTAGATGGAAACATAAACACATTTGAAGATTGCGGTTGTAGCAGTATGATTCGGTAAAGGAAGCCAAACGCGGGTGAAATGAAATGCAACGTGGACGTGACAATTTTCAAGGAGCATGGTTGTTATAATATCAAGAATCAAGATACATCTAAGAGGTAGAAAGGGCGAGTTCATACCAGCCAAGACAACATGGTTTCAAGGACTACCAAAACCTTAATACCTCATGGAGTGGAAACTTGATAATTAAAGGAGGCGATCATTTGGCTTTGCAAAATGAATTTAATATCGATGTCTATTGAATTTGATTGCAAACAACTAATTAACGACATCTATATAAAAACTTACCAATGCATTTGGAGCCATTTTAAAGGTTTGCAAAACTCTTACTTCATTATAAAGCCTTGATATGTTTCATCATTTGCAAGTGCACCATTGTTGTATGTTAATTTCTAAACTCATAATCATATGTCATCTATATTAAGACCGCTATTATTGATGATCATATTTTTTTTGGGTGTATACCAGGTATTCTCCACGCACAACTGCAGAGACTAATCCCTAGAGTATCGTGGGACCCAAATGGACGACAACCTCTCCTTAAGAGTTTTAACACTGCTACCTGCTGCATGCCCAAGGCTGAACTCGAACCCAGGACCTTGGTTAAGTTAGAAGAAACTCGTTCCATCTCATCTAAATGCTCTTGGTATTATTGACGATCATATGTTATCTTGTATTCGGGACAATACTATTGCTTGTAATTTTCTTTTTAACCAAATTAAAGATGGAGAGTGTAGCAATATTCCACGTGTGCAGTCCTGCTACTTCTTCCATCGTCCGCCTCATATAAAACCCCGCCATTTCCATTTCCATTTTCACCTAAAACCTTAATCAAATCTCCAATCAGAAGAAAATGGATGAATTTTTCCCCATTGTTGCGTTTTCGCTTCTTCTCGGTGCCATCATTGCTCTTCTCTTCTTCAACACCTATTATCGTAAACGCCAATCCGAAGTCCGATCCATCGCAAATCTCAATCCAAATCCGAATCCCAACCCAATCGCGCCATCTTCAAAACCACTCCCGAACAAAAAATCTAACCCTAAACACCATTCCTCTGATAAGGTTATTTTCATTTTCCAATTTCAATTATCTTATGAATAATTGATTCAATTGATTTTGTTGTTACTGTATGAGATTTGATTATGCATGGTTGATTTTATGTGGTGGTGTTATGGAAATTGAGTAATTTTGTTAGTTTACGAGGGATTGAGTTTAAATTATGAAAGTGTGTTTTTGGTAATGAAGTGAAATAAGCTTGATTTTCATTTTTAGGATGTTTGTGGAAACTGGAAAGTAGTTCAGTATTGGTAACTGAGTTTTATGTTTTTGTTCTTCATATTGATGATTTACTGAGAGAGTTGCAGAGAGGAGGATGTTGTGTTAGATGTGTGGTAAGACTGGACATGATATGATTCGAAATGATAACATTAGAGAAAGAGTTGGGGTAGCACTTATCATAGAAAAGACTGTGGAAACTTGGCAGAAGATTTGTAGGTTCTATAATAAGGAAAGTAGATTAGATGGAGGGTAGTTAAATTGCTAGAAGAAAAGAAAGACCTAAAAAAACTGTAAAAGAAACTGTTAAGAAAGATCTAGACTCTAGAGGTTAATAGAACATTATGGCGTCATTTGATCCATGTAGCCTACTCCAGTTAGTGGGATAAGGCTTGGTTGTTGTTGTTGTCATCGTCTATATTGATGATTTGTCATGGTGTTTGTGAAGATTGTGTGATTCAGGTTCAAAAACTTAGGGCCGGTCTATTTCGTGAAAACATTGTTCTACTTATATTTTCATTTATTAAGAGTTGTGGTAGTTTTACTTGATAATAAAGAAAAAAAAGACTTTTGAAGTGAGTCATTGTGATGGAGAGAAGATAAAATGCTAGCTATGGATCATGCATTTCAGGAAATAATAAAAATAACTCTTTGACATTTTCATTGTTTCCGGAAATGCAAGACAATTGTTAACAAGTTTCCGGAAATAGCTCTTTTGTCCTTGTTAACAAGTAAAACTAACACAAATTTTAAAAATGAAATTAAAAAAAGTTTTCATAAAGTAAACGAGCCCAACTTTTCCTTTTAGGATTTTGGTAAATTTTATTTTTGATAGACAAATGTTAGTGGTTAATTTGTTAGGAGAGAGGGAGTTTGTGAGTAGCAAGGATCGATCTCTGGACCTCCTACACAATATTCTCATTTGATGTCCCAACCTATACAATTGAGCTACTCCTTCAGAGACCTTTTTAGGGTTTTGGTAACATTAGTTGGTTATTGGATTTTAATGGAAGAAGCTAACTTACAAGTGATAATCTCAGGTTTGCATTAGTGTTTGTTCGAGTGCTTCTTCAAGTGTTAACTGGCTATTTTTTTGTGGAAATTTAAGTTTATTTCTGATTAATGATAAATTTTCAATTTTGCATTATGCGGGTGGGTGTTGGTGAAGCTTAAGGATTTTAAGTAGTTGCTGTAGGTCTTCACTTTCAAATGTCATTGTGCTGCTTGTTTAAGAAACGATACACAACATTTATTGGTAATCAGTAACTTGCTGCGATTATTCTATAGTTTGATTTTTGTTTGGCTTAACCTTTTGTTTTTGGAACATAAGGATCAAATCAAGCGGCATCATCCATTGGATTTGAATACCTTGAAAGGCCATGGTGATGCAGTTACAGGGATATGTTTCTCTCCTGATGGACGAAATTTGGCAACAGGTATTTAAATATATTTGTTCATAAATAATATTTGCAGTTATGTTTATAGATACTACCATCATGATTTCATCAACCGAAGATATATCTAGTAATGTTTATAGTTACTACCGTCTTGATTGCATCAACCTTTTTGAAAATGATCGCATATGGCTCTCCCTAAGTTTACTTCACTGTGAGGGTTAGAGTTGTGTCTGATGTTGTGTTGGTGCTTCGTAGCCAATAGGCTTGCAAGAATTATTTGCTAACACAAACCTCTTCCCTTTAATCTGCCCTCTTACAGTGTCTCTCATGCTCCCCCTTGCCATTAGTTTCTTTGTTTGTGTTTCAGAGAATAAAGAGTCCCTCCCTCCCTTACCCACTTTGATTAATTTTATTGCAAAGTGGACATGTTCTATTTTTGAGTTTAGCAGCATAAGCTCCCCCCCTTCCTCCCCTCCCTACACAAAGCCGATTCACCTTGAACTGGAACATGCATCCAAATTCCAATCTAAGATTGCAGTTCGGAGGGGGGTTTGATGAATTTTCTAGCATTGTTTGCCTACGATAAATTATACTGAAGACATCACGGGCTGAGCAGCCACAAAAATAGTTTTATTCCACAAGTGCAAAAAATGTTCAAGTGAGGAAGAAGTACCACTGAAGTTGTGGGAATCGGGAAAACCACTAAAGGCCAGCTAAATGTAATCAGCTGCAAACATAGCATTTCACTAATTCACCCAAAAAAAAAATTTATGCCTTGTTGTCACTAAGTAATTACATTTGTTGATATGTAATTTTCATCTATCATTCTTGTCTCCTAACATTCGCGTAGATTTCTATGAGTATGGCATAGGACTTCTAGGTGTTTAAATTGTCTTGTTTTTAGTTTTAACTTGTATGAGCATTTGAACATTATTTCCAAAATTTTCTCTTACAATCTTATGATATATAATATGTGCAAACAGCTTGTGCTGATGGAGTGGTGAGAGTATTCAAGTTGGAGGATGCTTCGAGTAAAAGTTTCAAGTATGTGAATTTCAACAGCCTCTTTATACATATACATATCAACTTAATGTTTATCATATTCTATTTGCTTAAATTTTATTTTCTCAACGACTTTGCAGGTTTCACAGAATTAATTTGCCTCCTGGAGGTCCTCCAACTGCAGTTGCATTTGCTGATGATGCATCCTCCATTGTTGTGTCATCACACAGTCTCACTGGTTGTTCATTATACATGTATGGTGAAGAGAAACCTAAAGTTTCTGAAGATAAGTCACAAGCAAAGCTTCCTCTCCCGGAGATTAAGTGGGAACATCGCCAAGTTCATGATAAAAAAGCAATAATTACTATGTTTGGAGCATCCGCTACTTATGGCAGTGCTGATGGAAGTGCATTAATTGCATCGTGTTCAGAAGGTATCTTGATGTTATCATCCCACATTAGAACATAAAAGAAAATGTGTTTTGTAGCTGAAACCTTTACACTATTTAGTGGTCAAATATCTAAGGTACAACTTATCAAAATAAAAAATCTAGGGCATAAGGAAAGGGAACATAAATTTAACAGTATACTCTATTTGAAACAATTTGTTGACTTTTCCCAATACAAGCCATTCTTTCTCCTCTAGCTACTTCGAAGTAAAATCCAACCTCCCTTCAGAATTGTTGTATACTTTTAAGGGAGGTTGGATTTTACTTAGAAGTAGCTAGAGGAGAAAGAATGGTTTGTATTGGTAAAATAGAGTATATTGTTAAGTCAACAAATTGTTTCAAATAGAGTATACTGTTAAATTTATGTTCCCTTTCCTTATGCCCTAGATTTTTTTTTTGATAAGTTGTACCTTAGATATTTGACCACTAAATAGTGTAAAGGTTTCAGCTACAAAACACACTTCTGAATTAGATACATAATTTGTGAACTAAATTTTGGTAATTGTATGAGGTTTGTGCCGCTCCCTAAAATAAATGCTCTGTTTTTTACTTTCACTGGGAATTATTTGTGAAAATATGACATCTATTGTTACACCACAACATAATGCTACAATCTCTGTCCTAACATTGATTCCAAATTCAGGAACGGACATCATTCTTTGGCATGGAAAAACCGGGAAGAGTTTGGGGCATGTGGATACAAATCAACTTAAAAATAACATGGCTACTATATCACCCAATGGACGTTTCATTGCAGCTGCAGCGTTTACTGCAGACGTTAAGGTGAGATTTATTGTATAATTCTATTTAATTTATGGGAAATGCTAACAAGTGCCCTTAGGGAAAGTAGAAACTTTGTCTTGAAAATTGTGTATTCAATCTATTGAAATATTAAAAAGCAACTTTTTCAACATAAAATTTAGCAATTGTTTCCATTTTTAAATCCTTAACAAGTGCCCTTAGGGCACTTGTTAGCATGACCCTTTATTTATTTGGACATGCTAATCTATTTAACGTATACGCGCATAGAGACACACACACACAGCTAGTCGCATGCACATCTAGTATGCACTAGGACGGAGCCTTTAGGCTGACTCTCCCGTCTTTTACTAGCTCAGGTTGTGATCTAGATTTAGTCCTTGTCCTCAACTCAGCAATGCGACTGTGCCACATTAGGTTTTAATCTATTTGGTTCTAGCCTTGAAAATGTTCTCCTGCATTTATTTATTACAATTCAATTGAAAAAGAAATAAGCACTGATTCATGATATTCTGTTCATGCTTTTGAATATCCAATCACCTCCCTTGTCTAATTACCTTTTTATGCTTCTCTATCTCTCTGTGCTTATGTGACATTTTTTATTTTCATTTTATGAATGGTTAATATGCAATCTGGTCCCAAGCAATTTTCTATCTTGGTCGATGGGAAAAATAAATTGAAACTCAAGATGTTGCTTTTTTGTTGTCACACCGTATTCACTCTCGGGTCCAAACCATTTCTGTTTCTATTTCTAAGCATTCTGTTCAAGCCAAACCAATGCACAAGACAATTTCCTCTAATTGGATTCCACAATGAGCTTCGTGTGACAGACAAAAGTACTCCCTAGCGGCTAGTAGTCACTAGATGGTGCCTTGGCATGCCCCTATAAATATGCCTGAATTTTCACATTTCACCAAGAAAGAATATATCTGCATAATACCTGGGAAGGTGGAAAGGTAAAAGGGGGTGGTGGGTAAGGGAACAAGGGAGAAAAAGGGTTGCATTAGGGAGGAAGTGACCCTTGACAGAAATGGTTGAGATAGCAGGCCAATAGAATAGATTTTTGCATCTGTTATCGTCTCAATGTATTTATCTCAATCATCTCATCACTTAACAAAATTCCTGAAATGGCGAGGGAGAAAACTAATAATGATAGGAACTCAATACACCTATTCTATTGGGAACCGAAACTGAAATAGGTGTATTTGTCTAAAAAGTTATTTATGCCACCAAATTTAGATAATGCTGCAAAAGGTTGTAACACTATTGAGGACTATAATTGGGTTGTAACCTATTTATGCCACCGAAAACTGATTCACTGTTATTTATATGTTCTTCAGTATTGCTTGTTTAATGTCTTTCAGGTCTGGGAGATTGTATATTCAAAGGATGGATCTGTCAAAGAAGTTTCAAACGTTATGCAGCTTAAGGGGCATAAGGTTTAACTTTAACACTACTATTTTTGAGTGATTTTGACTTCTAATTAAGCCTGATTTTGACATGATGAATAGGTTTTGCAAGTAAAAAAAAAGTTAAATATATTTTCCATCAAATGCATTATATTTTCAATTATGTGGGTTATAGGTATATTATATGTTTGTTTTCATGCATTTTATTTTAAAACGGCTAAGATTTGCTTTCTTAAACAAGAACATCTTATCTTACCCTGTACAAAAGTGAGGTGGGATATTGTGAGACCGATTTCTTTAAAACAAATCAAGTAGAATAGATGGCTTTGCATAAATTGTAAAGTTATACCTGGAGAGAGCTTCACTACCTCTGAAGCACGGACACCTCTGGCATTAGGTGTGTCCTGGGGTCCGACAAGTGTCCCAAAAAAAAATTCTTCTCCGCTTCAACACACTTCACTCCTTAGACACCTCTCGAACACTTCTATGGGAGTTAAAGACGTGTCGAAGTAGTGATGATCGATGATGCGGACATGGACATTAAATTTGATAGCATTATTTTTAGCTCTTTAGTTAAGTACACGGATAAATGGAGGTGAAAAAATTGTCATATTTTGTGTAAGAACTTTTTTGTAATGAACCAAGTTGCTTAATTTAGATCTACACCTATATTTTAATTCTCAATTTAGATTTTTTTTTATAGATAATGTTCATATTTTGTTCAATTATATTAAATATATATCCTGTTCAAAAAAATTATATTAAATATATGTGTCGGTGTCCTATATTCTTAAAATTAGCAGTGTCGACGTTTCAGGTGTCTGTGCTTCATAGTTCACTAACCATCACACTAACTTGGTTATGGGTGTATGAGTTGAGAGAGTAAATAAAAATGATCATGCTAGGGTTTGAATGATCAAATGGTTGCATTTTGAGATTTTTAAATAAAGGAGCTTTTAGAAAAGGGTTTTGGATGAGGGTGTTTGGAGGCACAAAAACTGCTAAGGTTTCAAGCTACTTAGAGAATCTAGGGGCTTCTGACCAAAGTGTGAAGGTTTTTTAGGGGAGTACACAAGTGAAAACATAAAGTTAAGCTTCGTAAGAAGTGTTCTAACATGATTGGTCTTAGATAATGTCGAAGAAATGAAGAAGCTCTTTATTCCGTATCTATTAGAATAAAGGTTACATAAAGTTGCAAATATTATAGGCAGAATAAACTCATAAACCATGGGAAATACAAGGGAGACGATACTCACGCTTATGAAAATTACTTAATCACGTTTTAGAAAATTATTTAATTTTATGCCAGAATCTTCTTCCATGGAAGCAATATAATTGCTACAATGTTTTGACTGCTTTGACCTTATTATAAATTTCTTCAAGTTCTAAATCAAATGTATTCAGTAGTATGACTAAATTTGTTTACGAACATACTCCTTTCTTCACGCAGTGACATTGTTTAACTTCCTCTAGAAAATGAGACAATTTGTTTGCGAACATACTCCTTTCTTCATGAGGTCTTCATTGTAATCCTATGATTTGATGTGATCAATGATTTTATTACTTCTCTTTGACCTTATTATAAATTTCTTCAAGTTCTAAATCAAATGTATTCAGTAGTATGACTAAATTTGTTTACGAACATACTCCTTTCTTCACACAGTGACATTGTTTAACTTCCTCTAGAAAATGAGACAATTTGTTTGCGAACATACTCCTTTCTTCATGAGGTCTTCATTGTAATCCTATGATTTGATGTGATCAATGATTTTATTACTTCTCTTTGTTCAGAGTGCTGTGACTTGGTTATGCTTTTCTCCAAACTCTGAGCAAATAATCACTGCATCCAAGGACGGTTCCTTAAGAATATGGAATATCAATGGTAAGCAAAGTTTGAAGATAATTATTTTTCACTCGTCAAATTGGTTTTATTTTCTGTCAAAATCCCATGCCCACCCAGTAACCTGCAGTGCAAAATAGTTTAAACGTTGACAAAAGATATAAAATATTGCTAATGAAGAATTCAAAGTTGTACTTCCATGCGATTTTATAGCTGAAAATGGACTCTTTTTTTTCCACATTACTTATTTTCACTGGCCATAGTTCAAGAAACATATGTTATTGGATTGATTAATATGTCCTCTCCCTCGTGGGGTTGAGGCAAGGGTTGAGATTCTTATAGAAATGTTCATAATTCATTTGTGCCACCTGAGAGGATAGGTTATTAATTATGTCATTTCCTCTCACTGTACTTGTCTCTGTATCTTGAAGTTCGCTATCATATGGATGAGGATCCAAAGACACTGAAGGTGTTCCCAATTCCTCTTCGTGACTCTACTGGTACTACACTGCACTATGATCGCCTCAGTATTTCACCTGATGGAAAAATTTTGGCTGCAACGCATGGTTCCACATTGCAGTGGTTAAGTGTCGAGACTGGAAAGGTTTTGGATACAGCCGAAAAAGCCCATGATGGTATGCCTAAGAATCAAATCTTTTTTATTTCCTACCAATTGCAATTAAAAAAATCAAATAATTTTCCATTTACGACCTACTCGTTGATTATTTCCTTCACTTGCAGGTGACATTACAGGCATTGCATGGGGGCCTAAAGCTATTCCTATGGGTAAAGATGCTAATATTTCTCTACTCCTTTTTTATTTTTCATGTAATTTATTGCTCCCAACTATTTTTGTTAAATGTTGGGGCTAAACAACAAATAAATACATAAGGACAATTTTGAGCCGTGGGTAGGATCAGTTCAAATGAATGTTGTGCCAAATCTGGTTCATGTAGTTTGTCTTTGCTAAGCAGTGTTAGAAGATAATACAAAATTTTGTTGATAACCTTACGGTTAATATGATTTTAAATGAATGTGTTTATATCTCCATCACAATCATGCCTAGAATGTATCGCATACAAACCAGCATGTAATTTTTCCGTATTAAACACTGTTGCCTTTTGCAGGAAATGAAAAAGTCTTGGTTTTAGCGACAGCTAGTGGTGACAAGAAAGTGAAATTGTGGGCAGCCCCATCGTGAACTACTAGTGCCACATATGCTACTGCTGACACATGCTAAAAGTGTTGCTTCAAATGTTTTCAACTATGCTCTCTTCTTCTCTTTGTTTCAGTCCTTTCACAAAAGCTGCACGGTATCATGGAAAAAGATGAATGATAAATTAGAATGAGCTGAAAACAAGATTAATCCTTATGGTGCTGCTTTGACTCTGATCTTATCGAATTTTTGTGACTTATGAGTTGTACAAACATAGATGGTGTTGTTGGTTTTGAATTTTGTTTGTGCTTGACTTCTAAATAGCCAGAATTAAACGATGATGTAATGCGAGAATAGAGTATTAGTAACTTTGGAAGAGGAAATATTGGACATGTTGCTAGTTCTTGTACAATGTACTTCATTTAAAAACTTTTTTCATATTTATTTACTGTACCATGGTGATTGGTGAGGGCATTATTCCTTTCAATTTTCAAGTCATGAAATGCAAGTATTGGTTGCATAGGCAAATAACCGGAAATCTTGGTTTTAACTACAAATACTTAAATCAGATGACAAGAATTGCAATGAAATTCACTGCATACATGAGTGTTTTATGCTCAAAGCCACCCAGAGGAGCTATTAGTTCTTTGATTTTACATAATGAATTGATTTTTTTTTTTGAAAAAGTTATGTTTATTTTGACATTTGTTTTTGTTAATGATATTTTCTGAAAAATAAATTTTAGAAAACTGAATTTTGTTTTGGTAATGATGTAACCTTATTTTCAAAAACTAGATCTAGCTTCCTTCAAAAAAAAAAAAAAAAAAAAAATTAAATGTTTTTAAAA
>Ga0228710_1010500_pt1 | contig 12347 bp, 5 predicted proteins | sample MedpolnodulmetaG_FD_177995 | JGI IMG/M metagenome (GOLD analysis project Ga0228710, IMG submission 177995) | Root nodule microbial communities from Medicago polymorpha collected in Santa Monica, California, United States - pink nodules | ecosystem: Host-associated > Plants > Roots > Nodule...
CTGTCCAGAAATTTAAAAACTTAAACTTAAAACAACTTAACATATGCATCCAGAGATTATTGTTGAATCTGCCCAGAAAAAGATATAACTTTAACAAACTGTAACAATCTTTACTAAGAACATGGCAGTAACAAATTAACACATTAAAATGGACAATGCTTCATTACTCAACATTGAATTAACATAAAATAACCACATTTCAACATCAACAACTTCAACCTTACGCCTGGAATTCATGCGACACAATAAGAATTAACCACTAGTTGAATTTTTTCGCTGAAATACATAAATATTCGTAGATCTGTGACAAATCTACAAGGTTTTGCTTGATTCACCAGCAAAATTTAGATTGATGGAGTGGAGTGTTTATCCTTGGATTTGTCGAAACTCGGAACCTTGTCGGCTTGTCGCCGGAGAAGATGAATTGAGTTGGTCCGGTAGAAGATTGTCGTCGGAGAAGATGAATGAAAGAAAACCACGAAAGAAAACGAGGTCTTGGAATTAGAGTGAGGAAAGAAGGTCTTGCATTTTAGCCCTTTGATTTCCAAGCTTTGTTGAATCTCTTGTGACAACAGATTAGCGCAATGTTTAGAATTGGAAAAGGTGAACTATGATTATGAATAGTTCATCAAAGATTAGTCAGAAATTATCATGCAAAACAACAAACAAACAAATAAATTGGAATAAATTTGTTGTTAAAAAAAGGAGAAGAAAGAAATAAATATAGGGTGAAAGGCAACACAATAACACTAGTGAGGTGTTTAATCTGATGGTTTAAAAAAATCTAATAAAACTAGTGTATGGTGGAGTATATTGAGCAAATTGCATACTAGCAGCATGACATTAAATTATTTAAAAACGTGGCGCATTATTATTGGATGTAGGGTAACTTCACTGAAAAAGTCAATTGAGGAACTTCACCGTAGAATTTTCCATCACACAAATGTGTGTATGACAATACATTTACATATATCGCATAAAAGTAACAACTAACATAGCATGAAATATATTCAAAATGCATGATAAGACAAAATATTATTGTAGAAAACTTAATAACAATAAACTTTAACATCATAATCATGCTATAAGAAAAATATTCAATTTCAAACCACAAGAAAATTGAACCTTATATACACCAAAATATTCATGCCACAATTGATTCACATATACCAATTGATTTTTTAAATAAAATAATGAATAACTCTAGACTCAATTATTTCCTAAATAAGGAAATATACTTTATGTTTATAAAATAAACAGACAAAACTAAAATTATTATTTCTCAAACTTTAAAGTACCAAATTCTTACCTTATGTAAAAAAGAAAAAAATATTCATGAGATTCATTATTAAAAGACAACATATATATCACTAATATATTTTAATCTTTATTTGCCTACTTCTCAAAACAAACTTTATGTACAAAATCTCCGTGAATCAAAATAATTTCTAATAGAAATTAAACTGCAAGATATGATAATGATATATAAAAATCATGTCAAATCAAATCCAAATAGTTATTTGCTAACCACGTAACAACTTTATAAATAAATTACATCAGAAGGATTTTGATTTGAAAGGAAAACCAAAATTCATCCGAAACATATAGTTACAAATGTAATAGTGTCAAATATACATAACAATTTGAAAACAAAACAAATTGTATGATATCTTGATCTAAAAACAAGGTTTGTTACGAGCATAACACAAAATTGTATTTGCTATAACAATGGCTAAACGAGCAAACAAAATAATCGTAAAAATTATCCCAAAACTGGACAGATGAACTTTTGGAATGAAAGCCCAAGTTTTAATCAAATTCTTAAAGAAAATAGCAAAGCTGTGTTTTCCAAAACAAGATTAAAATTAAAAAAATTGGATCCATACCACACATGGGTTGCGAGACAAGTATGGTCACACAATTATAAGGTAAACATTTGTTTTACAAGAGACTTACAAAAAAACATCAACACCTTATAATCCCAAAAAGAAAACGAAACAAAAGTCTTAGAAGTTAGACAGCAAGCAAATGCCTCACATCATATTAGTATTCCAAAGCAAAAATCAAATTTACGTTGACCCAAAAAAAGTAGGTCAATTGATCGTAAACTTCATAGGATGAAAATTGGATCAAACTTTAACCGATTTGCATAGACAGAATAACATATATATGCTACGCAATTTTAGTGAAAATAAAGGAGGAACAGATCCAATTAAACTTAAAGGCGTGCGCCGCTGGATTATCGATGCAAGTATATCCAACAAAAGACACCATAAATTTAAAACAAAAGTTTGAACCTTACATAGGTTATTGACACTAGATTTGATTATTATTATTAATTACTAGTAGTAGTAATAGATAGTTATTAAGATTACTAGTTGCAATTTGTGCAACTAGGTAGTGTTTAGTTAATGTGGGCCAGATTAGTAAGCTAAGGATCTTTCATTCGAGCACGTAGGGAATTTTTAGATGTCAGTTCCAACGTATGTAGGTAAGTGGGGAGCCACTTACAAAGGCTAGTTTATATTAGACTATATTGACAGAATTGATCACTTAAGATTACCCACGTCTAAATGATTGGTTAGACGCAGTTGTGCTCAGTATAGTCTAGTTATATTAAAGTATATGAAAGAAAGCATGTAATGTTAGTATACATCATTTGTTGTTAATCGATAAAGTTCATTATATCTAAACAGGAATAGTCTTATGCCATCTCATCTGATTGTTGTGATGAATGGTTTTACTCAAAAAGTGGGGCACTATTCGGACATTATAGTTATTTATGGGTTTAGCCTGACGAGATTCATGTAATTGTATGTTAATGTATGTTTGTTGTTGTTTAATATGCATGCTCGTGCGTTAAAGTATCTTATTTGTGTGATATATATGCTAGTTAATGTCAGCCACTTCGTCTATGTAAAAATAATATTTTTGGTGATTCATCCTGATTTTGACTAACCCACTGATTATGACTAACCCACAAACTAAATTTGCATTAATAGTCATTTTACAAAATTCCAACTATATTTGATGGAATTTGAATTTTATTTTTCATTCAAAACCAATACCCTTATCACTGAACTAACATATCATGCAGATTAACATGTATAGTCATGGAGAATTGGATTCACTCAATGTCACAATTTTAATTTGTTTGATGATAATTTGACAATTCTAAATTATATTTTGAAGTCTATTAGGTGAAGCATGGATATGAGATTTTCTACCTTCACCTAATAGTTGATATCATGTGTAGCTAGTGATGATTTTGGGTTCTGAAGTTGTTTATATGATTGTCGTATGTAGTCTATTTTACACTGCTATTTATATTTTATATCTAATAGTCGATAACTTCTTTTTTTAAAGATTTGGGCCCATATCTTGTTTATATGACTACATATTTGTCATTTATAAAAGCTAGTAAATAGTAATTAAATATGCAAAATTTAGGATATGAGATTTTTAGGATATGCAATATAAAATTTCTAGAATTGTCAAACTAAAATTGAAAATTCTTTCTCTGCGTAAAAAATGAATCATAAGAATAGTATGAGTTGTTCAAATTGATAAATAAGTTCTGATACATTTGATTTCAAACTTTTTTTTTTAGGTCAAGATTTATTTCATACTTTATTTTGTGTAAAAACTAAAAACACAATTTTTACATTTCTATCTATTATTTATATCTTAGACATATAAAATTACGTGTGTTCTCCCTATATTTTACATTCTTTCACATTTTCTTTTATTCAAAATGTTCTATAATTATTTCTTTTGTTTTAAAATATTCCCTTATTTATACTATATATAAGGAAAGTATACAGTTTTGGGTTGGTTTTTTCTCTTTCTATTAATACCTTTAAATAAATTTAACCATTTTGTTGGTGTCATAAAAAAGATATAAATTTTTATTATATTTGTTATATTTTTTTGAAGGATAATATATTTGTAATTTTGTTGATATCATTAAAAAATATAAGTATAGTTTGTTATAATATAAAAGTACAAAATATCTATTACCTATGCATATAATTTAACCAAAATTTCATTAAAACTACTGTTCATGATTTATACTCATTAGCGCGATAAAAAGAGTGCATGGACGAGCACAATGTGTCCGTCTAAACGCTAGTAGTAGTAATAATCTATACTATATATAAGAAAATAATCATTTTCAGCTCTTTTGGGCTGGCTTTTTTCCTTTCCAAAAATAGCCTCAATATTCAATACAAATAACACATGTAACAAATAGATAAGAATAAATTTAAATATTAAAATAAAAGTGTAACAAACACAAATGTCCAGCTTTTTTCTTTATCATTTAAAACGTGTAACAAACTAAATGAATGTATCTATATTTACTTTTTCATCACCTCAATTATACCCTTAACCAACAACTTTTTATATGATAAAAATTGTCGTTGGTGTCATTAAAAAAAAGAATTTAGATTATATTTTTTTGTTATATTGTTGGTTTTATTAAAATAGATAATCATGATTAGTTTGATTTGTTATAATTTAAAAACAAAAAACATTTATATTTTTACTTTTAATCAAAATAAAAATTTCATAAAAAAACACCGTTTATAATTTTCAAACGTTAGTGCCCGTCTTTTCGCTAGTAATAATAATAATAATAATAATAATAATTATGCTATATATAAAGAAAATAGGGGGTTTTAGGGAGATTTTAGGCTAACTTTTTTTATTCCAATTACACCCTTAAACGATATTTTCTATAATAATGTTATATTGTTGGTGTTATTAAAAAAAATAAGATTTTTTTGTTATATTTGTTAAATTATTGTTTTTTTTACAAGTTGTTATATTATTGTTGTCATTGAAAAATATAAATATGATTTGTTATATCTATATTTATAATTTTAATTTATATCAAAAAATTTATACAAATTTTGTTTGTAATTTACACTCAAAATTTTTATAAAATATTGTTGATAATCTATACACGTTAGCGCAATAAAAAAAAGTGGAATGATAGGAACGTGAGTGCTCATCTTTTCGATGGTATAAAATAAAATGAACTACATATTCAAAGAAAATAAAAGAAAGAATCTAAATATATTAGAGACATCCCAAAGACCTCCAATTTCGACGCTTGGTCAAAACTTGACTTCGACGCTCCGCCGATAGTTAATCAGAACCACCGTGCAGCTGCAAATTGTTGGGTGAAACTCAAAATATCGTTGCGGATTCTATATCCGAAGCTCAAGAACACGGCTCTCAGTGAGGAAGATATGTAAAAGAAATAATGTAAATATATTAGAGTTAGACGATAAACATGATATATTCAATTCCTGGAAAAATATTTTGACTTTGTAATTTTAAAAAAGCAATTGGTTTTGTAATTTTTAAAAAGAAATTTGTTGAAAGTTTTTTTGTTGGACGAAGGCAGTGAGTTAAAAATGTTTGTGAGAACAATGGGCACCGAATTGGGTTTTATAAGGTTTCAACAGCGAAAATTTTAATTCGCATAAATAAATAAAAAAAATAAAATCATAGCAAATCAATTTAACATAAGTGTTTTTAGGGTCGCCCTACAACCATTAGAGGAAGATTTTGATTTGCAAATTATGTATGCAAACCTTTCATTGTGTAAATTGTTTCGGAAAACTAGAAAGATGAAAACATCGTTAAGTTTTAAAATTTGCAATTTTTGTAGCCTACAAAGAGACTCAAGCAAGGTTCCAAGTACCTCAAATGAGTGGATTTCTTCAATGCTAAGAGTTGAAAACAACTTGTACGTAAAGCTCGGAGACAAGTGATTGATGGAAACACATCTAAATTTTTGGAGGGTTGTTTAAACTCAAGAGAGGTTCGCAAATCTTCAACTCTCTTGAAGGTAATCATGTTGTAGTCGAATTTCCCTTTACTATCTAAGCAACTTATATGCTGAACTCTAACCAACAAATTAGTCAAGCTCAGATGCCACACATTCTTCTCCCATAGTAGACTGAGCTAAATCATGAACTAAATCATGCATTTTAAATGTAATGTTACCTACTATATCAGATTTAACTTCTTGAAAAAATGATCTATGTATAATTCATTCCATACCTCATTACCAATATGCTCTATCTGCAAAATTTACTCGAGATGTAATAAGTCCATTGGCCATCCAAAGATGAATGAGAGATTCTTTCATTATTTCCAAATCTTTAGGAAAAACAGCACAAAAATTAAAACATGGCCTTGATGACAATTTCAAATTAAAGTAGCTTAATCTCAAAGCTGACATGATAGGATCATCCTCACTTAAATTCCAAAACTCACTTTCTTTCAGAGAAAGCCATTGATATTCCTCCCTTTTGAAGCACAAAAGGCTTCCCAATACTTGTGCGGCAAGAACTTGATCTTGGCCCATTTAACATGGTCTTCGTTCCACACATCATCTAGTACAAGAAAACACTTTTGCTTTGTATAACCTCTTGAACTTTTTTTTTGCATTGATTCCAAAGACAAGAGATTGGGATTTTGTCCTATGGCAGATTCTATGATGGAATGTAGGATTTTTCTTCATTTTGAAATCATCTGAAACATAACCCCATATTTTCAACTCAAAATGAGAGCTTACGCTTTCATCGTTGTAGACCAATTGAGCAAAAGTGTTGTTTTACCATATCCGTCGTGGCCAACTTTAGAATAAATAGAGAGTTCTTCATTATCACTAGCATGGCTTAGAAGATACTCAACAATCTGCTCTTTATCTTTGTCTCTTCCATATACTTTTTCAGTGATGATTGAAGTTGGCGCCACTCTTCATCTTCTGGTTGGCGCTCCATGACCCCCACATGTAATCCGAACTTGATCATATCTCCAGCAATAACATCAATCTTTTTAGCAACTTCTTTCATCCTCTTTCCAATATATTGACGATCCAAAATCTTCTTAGGATGGAAACGAGTGATACACTTGACGTCTCCATGTGTTTTGGATGTTATTGAACATCCGTCCAATATATCATCGAGAACATGAGCAACATCAGCCAAAACATGCACTAAATTTGCACTAATAGTTATTTCACAAAACTTCCCTAAAAAAAAAAAGTTATTTCACAAATTTGAATTTTGTTTCATTTAGGTTGCATAACCAATATTTTACCACTTAACTGACATGTCGTGGAAATTAGCGACGAGCAACTCTTACATATGCACAAACCTAAATAAAATTTATTTAGGCACACACATAGATGATAAAATTTAAAAGTGAAATGATATTAAGTGATGAAACTTAATCATTTCTCTTTTAAATATTATCATTTATGTATGTATACCTAAATACTATTGATTTGGGGTTGTGTTCAACTAAGGATTTCTCAAGATTAACATGTATAGTCAAGACCCAAGTATCTTTATAAGCTACAGAACTAACAACAACAAGAATATTGCAGAATTGGATTCGCTCAGCGTCACAAAAAATTCATCAATTTGATGATAATTTGACTTCTTTTCTGTTTTTTTAACTTTTGACAATTCATATTATGAGTTATATATGAAGCATGAATATGAGTTTTGCCAACTTCACCTAACAGTTGATATCATATGTAGCTCATGATAAGTTTGGGTTTTAAAGTTGTTTACATGAGTCCCGGAAGTGTAGCTCAGTTAGTAGCTACTTGGGATAATTTGTGCAGGGGTCAGGGTTCGAACTCCGGATTCCCCACTTCTCCACACATAATGTGTATGAATCTAGCCACTAAGCTACTTGAAAAAAAAAAAATTGTTTGCATGAATGACTACAAATTTGTTGTATATAGTCTATTTTACACTGCTATTTATTATTTACATCTAATGGTCGATAACATTTTTTGTTTTTGAATGATTTTAGGTCCATAACTTGTTTATATGAATGACTACATGTTTGTCATTTATAAAAAGTAGTTATTATTTATTAAATTTGTAAATTTTAGGATATTATTGTCTAATATATATATATGAGATTTCTTTTCTCATTTGTTGTTGGGGGTCGTTATAAAATTTGTTTTGAATTCATCCATGATCCATCAATATAAATTTCTAGAATTGCCTCAAAAAAAAAAAATTCTAGAATTGTCAATCTAAAAATGGAAATTCTTCTCTGTGAAATCTTATTAAAGAATGAATCATAAGAATAGTATGAGTTGTTCAAATTGATAAATAAGTTATGATACTATGATTTCATACTTTATCCTTTGTAAAAACACATTTTTTACATTGCTATCTATTATTTATATCTTAGACATATATATCTATTATTTATATCTTAGACATATAACATTACTTGTGTTCTCCCTAAATTTTACATTCTTTCACATGTTCTCTTATTCAAAATGTTCTACAACCATTCTTTTGTTGGAAAATATTCACTTACAACAAACAATAATCCATTAATTCTTTAAAAAAACAATAATAATCCATTAATGTACATATGTATTGTATGTTTGTTACAGATTAAAGTAAATGTGATTTTTACGTTGAATAATTTAGAGATTATTTTTAGAGTTTTTATAAAAAAAACATTATATATTTTGTTTTTGTTTATCGTAATAAAAATCACTTTTTAAAAAAATAATAATTTAGTTTGTTTTGATACAAATATATAAATAGATTTTTTGTTACAAAACTAGATCAATATTTGGTCCCTTATTTTCTCTCTTCTCTTAAAAAAAATCTATTTTTAGATAAGCTATTCTTAACAACTTCTCATTTGAAGTTGTTTTTAGATTATGATTTTTTTTTAAAAATAATTGTAAAACGGATGCAATACTCCTAAGTGATTACTTTTTAAAAAAGTGCTTATTTTTCTTAAAAGAACTATAACAACTGGTCTCTATTTTTCTTAAAATATGATCGCAAATTAAATAAATATTTTTGAAACATAAACTTTATACTTTTTTAAAATATTGACCAAAATAATATAATAATTACTAATTCTACATAGTAAGTTTATTTATTCAAAAAAAAAAACATTGTAACTTTTATAAAATGACTTAGAAATTATACCCAAACAAAATTACTTAGAAATCACAAAGACTTGGAAAAAGAGGATTTAAAAGTAGAGATGTGATTACGTCCAAAAAAAAAAGTATAGATGTAAACGAGCAATTCTTAATATAGAAACTAATAACAATGTGTTTATTTATTTACTTATTGAAAGGAAAATTGTGTTTATTTTGTTTTGATTTTAATTAAACCTTTCATTAGTAAATGTTGAAATATGTCACCATTAATCAGTTGTTGGATTGGATACCGAACTTACGAAAAAACTTTAATAAAAAAGGGTCACACATATATGACGGTGGTTGAACCTATGATCAATGATTATAAATGCAAAATGTCTCTTCCCACCATTTCTGATGTGCAATCTGATTTGGGTAAAATGTTTTCCGACTTTGTGGAGAAACGGATCAAGGAATGTGTAACGACGGCTACAACCTCTGTTCTTGTTAATGGCAGTCCTACTGATGAATTTCCTTTAGGCAGAGGGCTTCGTCAAGGGGATCCGCTTTCACCTTTTCTATTTTGTTAGCAGCCGAAGGTTTGAATGTTATGATGAAAGTCATGGTGGATGCTTCTCTGTTTCGTGGTTATAGTATTGGGTCCGGAAATTCGGTGGTATTTACCGACCTTCAATTTGCAGATGACACATTGTTGTTAGGGGAAAAGAGTTGGGCTAACGTTCGTGCATTGTGAGCGGTTTTAGTCCTTTTTGAGGCGGTGTCTGGTTTGAAAATTAATTTTCATAAAAGTATGCTCGTGGGGGTTAAAATTGCTGAATCTTGGTTGGCGGAAGCGGCGACTATGTAACACCCTAATCCCCGTTTATTTTTATTTTAAAAAAAAAATAAAAAATACATTAGTTAATTAAACATACAAGGGTGTCACACATCTTCTTCAATTCAAAAATACTTCATTTAAATAAAAAACGTCGCAGCGAAATAAATTCAAAACATCAAAGTAATTGTCACATCATTGTATCGACATCAAAATTGAATTCAAAGTCAAATTCTAAAAACAAAATCTAAAATGAAAAGAATCCCCAATCCCTAGTGTTACTGATCAGAGCTTCGACTCAATAAAGACTCCCAAAAACGATAAACATAAAGGAGAAGGCTCCAACGCCATCTCCGAGACTCACTGCTACTAAGATCTTCTTCATGTAAATCTACACCACAAGGCTGCAGGCGCCCAACCCGCCACTAGAGGGTGAGAATATATTCAACATAAGAAATGCATAAACATATGTATAGATCCAGAACAAAGAATACATCATTTACATTTAGGCATGTATACATCACAAACGGATAATATTCACATTTAAATATAAACCTTCGTTTAATAAAAATCAATAGGCATCAATCAATATCTTATATAACATACAAGTATCAACATCATTTAAGTATATCAAGTACACATTTTAAAAAAATAAAGATCATTCACACATAATCATATAGAAGCAAATTATTGAATATCACATCTTTAAATAGTTACACATTTTTAAATAGCACATCTTTTAATTACACATCTTGAAAATATACTTGCAGTTATGTATGCAATGTCCCTAACTCGACTTTATATGCATGTGGTACCGGTTTTGGATATCAGAGGTATGTTACTGATGTATCCCTCATCTTTAAATCACATCTTTAAATCGGACTGACCATGAATGCATGAACACTAAGTAACGACTCAACAATGCACATCTTTATATGACTCGACAATTACACATCTTTAGACAACACATCTTTATATGACACATCTTTATATAATACATCTTTAAATCACACATCTTCAAATAGCACATCTTTATATAACACATCTTCATATCACACATCTTCAAATAACACATCATTTACACATAAAATTAAATAATAAATAATAATAACTCTTTATTATTCTCAACATTAAATAATTTATAAATGGCAAAAATGATGTTAAGCAATACTGAAATTTAAAAGCCACCTATAGTGACGTGGGATTGATCTCATTTTTGGGTGTTTAGTCAAAAGATGAAGTAAACATAATTCTAATCCAAGGGCTCAACTATTCTAAGGTAAAAATTAAACCAACGAATAGAACTAAGCTAATGAATACATGCGCACACAAAACAATTATGGATTAAACTGTAATCAAATGTCACAACTAGAACTCCAAATTTCACACATCAAAAACATTTACAAATCAAATCAAAGTCTCAATGAATTACATATACGGAAATATAAAAATCGAAGTCGAATTCAATTACATGTGAACAGACCGATTTTAATTATACAAACACATATAATAATCATTAACATATCATCATATAAACATTAGTATGCATCAATCAGGATTTGAAATCTAATGAATTAATCAGAAAACGAAAATTAATATATAATTACAGCTGCAAATTAGAACACATATTTAACATGAATTATCATAAAAAAAAAATGGAAAACATAAGCCCTTCACTATCCACATGATCATACAAACCTTATGGTGAATAGAGACTCCCCCATACATCTAGTTTGCAAAATTGATGATTTACTATGGCTGAATCTCTCTCTAAACTCTTATCTCTTTGCCTCCTTTGCCTCTTTTCTCCACGATCCTAGTTTTTCTTTTGCCGCTTTGTTCTCTCTTTCTTGGTAACCCTTTTTCGCTAATTCTATTCTCTAATTATATGTTTTCTAGGTTTGTTACTAATCTTTTCAGATTACTATTTGTACCTCTAAATTTTGTTACTATTCTTCCTGTAACTACATCACATAGCTATTCACACGTCCCTCTACTATAATCATTTAAACACTACTCAGCTCACTAACTACGCATCTTTTCTACCCAATTTTACTAATCCACCTTCGTTCGCACTCTACTTTCTTATTCTCTCTAAAAACTCTATTTTCTTCCTAAATATTATTTTCTCTCACCTTTCAACCGACTAACCAACCTATCTACTTTCTCCTTACTTATTCTTCCAATAAATACGAATAATTTAATTAATACTACCTAACAACCAATACTAATAATAACATTAATACTAATCTTATCTAATAATGATATTAATAAACTAATATTAAAAATTGGGGTGTTACAACGTTGTTGAACTGTAAAATGGGTAAGGTGCCTTTCCTTTACTTGGGTCTGCCTATTGGTGGTAATCCGCGTTTGTTGTCTTTTTGGGACCCTGTTGTTGACCGCGTAAAATCTAGACTGTCTGGTTGGCAAAGATGGTATCTTTCCTTTGGAGGTCGTTTGATTCTTCTTAAGTCTGTCTTGACCGCTCTGCATGTCTATGCTCTTTCCTTCTTCAAGGCTCCATCAGGTGCAATCTCTTCCATAAAATCTCTTTTGATTTTTTTTTTTTTTTTT
>Ga0228710_1010503_pt1 | contig 12338 bp, 7 predicted proteins | sample MedpolnodulmetaG_FD_177995 | JGI IMG/M metagenome (GOLD analysis project Ga0228710, IMG submission 177995) | Root nodule microbial communities from Medicago polymorpha collected in Santa Monica, California, United States - pink nodules | ecosystem: Host-associated > Plants > Roots > Nodule...
CTAGTGAATACACAAAGGAAGCTTTGGATCCTTCCAATGATTCAATCTCACTACCCAAGGTGTTTACAATGTTTATCCCAACCCTAGAGACCCTCCTTACAAAGGTACTCAACTCTCAAGTTCCCCCTTTGTGAACCCTAGGCCTCTAGCTTCAGCTCTCCATCAAAAAATGCTGCAGAACCACTTAAATACTAGTCACAGCAGCCCAAAATCGCGTCACGATTTTGACCAACCGTGCCGCCATTTCCTCTAGGTAACCGTTGTGACTAGTCCCTGTCAAGGGAAACTTGGTGAGGAAGTAGTTTAATCGTGGCACGATTTTCCGTCTCAAATTACCTTGCTCACTGCCTATCCAATCGTGTCACGGTGCCAGAAATCGTGACACGATTTTAGGTTTCCTGCAAATCCAATTTGAAGACAATATACAACAATTAAGGCATAATCTAAAATGTTGTTTGCTGCAAATAAGTGAAATTAGCTTCATTTCATACTGAAAAATCAAGCACATTGACAACGCAAGATATTAGAACATTTATTTCTTCAAAATGTAGCATATGTATTTGTAAAATTAAACAAACAAAAAATTGCATAAGTGAATGTTTTTTCCATGACATAAATAAGGTTAATTTTATCCCTTCATATCAGTTAGCTACATACATACATGTAATGTAACAAGGAGATGTCAAATTTAGACTAATATTCATAAAACAATTAGCAACAAAGGAGATTCATGTAATAATAACATTACATTCAATTTTCAATCCAAAAGAAATATTATAAGCAACTTATCAAGCTATTTGTTCCACTTAGAAACCAAGAAAAGAAAGTCATACTCATCCAATAATCTAAAAAACAAATGATAATAAGTCTTGAAAAATTAAAACAGAATTTAACAACCTTATTACTAAGAAGCTAGCATGAAAATTTAAAGTGTTGTGGACTACTTCCTTCCATCCATGTAGTTGAACTTATGAGCTTGAAGCATATTCATATCATTGAATCCATTAAGTTGAAATCCATGTGGTAGGTTTGAAAGATTCTGGAAAGGAAGAGAATGCATAGCAACGGGATATGATTGCATCGTCGATGCATGTCCATTGTAATAGTATGGCGATAAGTTTTCATCATTTTCAGCTCCATCCTTCCTTTTCATATCGATTTTCAGATCGCACGTAACATTAGCATCAACTCGATTGGTCCAATTAACATCAATCTGCTTGCAAGGGTAAGATTGTGGGTACTTACCTTCTTGAGACTCCACATAGTATGAGCTTTGTGCATTGGAAATCATAGAAGAAGGTTGAGAGCTTTGTCCGAGTTGAAGTTGCCAAAACCCTAATGGGGTTTTATCACTAATATTCATCAATGGAGGATGAATTTGTGCTTCAGCCATGTTGTTTTGCATGAGATTGAAGTAGCTACTTGGCTTTGAGGCTAAGTTAGGAGTACCTATAAGTTTATCAACCTTATGTGATTCATGAGCTATTGTTTTTCCCTTAAGATCTCCTTTAAGCATTAACATCCTTTGATTACAAGCATCAAGCTTGGAACCCAACATGCTAGCAAATGACCTCAATTGTTCCGATCCAAGAGAATTGTAAGATTCGTCCCAAGATGGATACATCATCTTTATCTTCTCTTTGCGCACTTTGGAAATCTCAAATTCAACTTTTTTCATTCTTTCCTTAAAATACTCTTGAACATCATAGATCTTAGGACGCCTGTCACTTGTTGTATTATAGTACTTTTGAAGGATTCTTTGTACCTCTCTTTTGTCTTTAGGCCATGTTTCCGGTTCAGCAAGTCCTTGAGCTTCAAAGTTAGGAGCATAGAGAATTACACAAACATCAACATCACAAAGAATGGAAAATTCATTCACTTTTTTCATTAATCCATTCTTTCTCTTTTGAAATGTTGTCTTTCTTGATTTCTCCTTTTGAATGAGTTCCATAGATATTCTTCCACGACCCATTTTCTATGGGAAAAAAAAAATCATGCATTTAGACTTACGACTGTTGGGTAGTATATTTAATCAAAAAACAGTATATAAATAGTATAGCATTTAGAATGTATAGATATATTTTGTCAAAAAAAGAATGTATAGATATATGTGGCTCAACACCAAAAAAAAAGTATATAGGTATGTACTCCCTCCGGTCTCGAATATAAAAAAAATTCTTTTTTTAGGTTCATTGAATAATTAACGTATCTGCTTTACAATGTAGACCAGATACATTAACTACTCAATGAACCTAAAAAACGAATATTTTCTTATATTTGAGACCGGATAGAGTATGCATCAATGATACATGGTATTGATATGAGTATGGAGTATAGCATTTGAAAGATGATTTTTTTTTTCTTTCTAATAACTTGTTCAAATGGAAACAAAAAATCAATGTAGAAAACTTTAGTAAATAACCATTGTAGTAGAAACGTACATTATACACAAAAACTAAACTCTATAATATAGAGAAGTAATGTTTTAAATTTCTTAATTGCAATTACTCATTGAAACAACAAAAAATATAATACAAAATTACAATAAAGAACTAACGAAATGCAAAATCATGTGATGTAGCTCCAAGATCATGTTGCTCCCCTAGCACTTGTAGCCAAATAAATAAATAAATACAATAAATAAAGAAGGTTTTTTCCTTCAAAAAAAAAAGAAGGTTTTGTCAAATGTATGAGTTTGGGTATGTATCCATGTAAAATAATATTCCACATAAGTGTGTATTGAAGTTTCAATTGATTGGATTAATGCTAGTAATTAGTGTAGCAACCAAGAAATATTTCATAATCAATTGATTAAGTATCAATTCTTTCTCTCTTTATATCCATAATACATGCAGTTAAAATAGTTGGCAAACTATTATTATTGCATTCAATAAATTTATCTTTTTCCAATCACCGATTAAAATAATTTAATTTCAATCCCTACAGCTACGCTCAAATGCATACACTAATCCCTCGATCTAGGTAAGAACTCTATAGTTGGCAATGTTCGATTTAACATTGTCGGATTAGAACTCATTCAAGTGCTATCTATATTGTGTCATTCCTTCAAAAAAAAAATCTATATTGTGTCGTATTCTAGTAGATATAGACCGACAAATTCCGAATTAGAATTTATTTGATTGTGTTTTGGTTTTTTTAGCTTTATCAATAAATATTTTTTGTTTTAATTCTATTTTATAATTAAAAAAATTAGAAACGGTTTTGTAGAAACAGGTTTTTTAAATAAACCAAACAAAAATATATTAACAAAAGTCACTTACAGCATAAAGTAAGCTGAAAATAGGGGGAAAAATGTACAAAAGATTACCCATAATCTAAATCCATGAAAGCCTCAACACTCAAACAAAGAATTGGTTGCACACTTTTCATTGATTAGATAAAAAGAAATTTTTTGAATCTAAGATTTAATCTATAACCATGAAAGAAATTTTACCATCTCGATAATTTTACAATGAACCTTGTAAAACTGTTTTTTTTTAATCGAACTATAAAACTAAAAATATTTTTTAAAAATAGAATTCAAATTCATACCCTAATCGACTTTTTAATTCTTTGAAAACTAAAAAGATTTTTTTAAAAATTGAATTCAAAATCATGCCCTAATCGACTGGATCAGAAATTATCAAAAACTATTATAGTTTATGTTTTTTGGAAAAAGAGAAATAAGGCTGAAGTTAAACCATCAAATAACTTATATGATTGATACCATAATATTTGAACGCCTTCATTTTTCCATATTTTCATACACATATTCAACAGTTCATTTTAGTTTATATTTCTCTTCTTATTACAATCAATCTATCATATTTATTTCGTCACTCTATTTTTTTCATTAATTCAGGGTGTATACACCCAACAATTTCCTATAATTCCATCTAGTTTACATCAATAGCCATTGCACTATCTCTTACCTTATGATCAAAATAAACACAACCAAAAATACAAAAACTATAAAATAAAAAAAAATAAACACACACAAAAACAAAAATAAAATTATTGAGGAAAATAAGAAACTAACCTTGTTCTTCTTCTTCTACTTGTGTTTCCTGTCTCTCCTTTCCAGTCTCCCACACTCTGTTGCTAAATTCCTCCAATTATGAATTATGTGATGTGATTTTCTCCCCTACATATTTTACTATATATAAAGAAAATTAATGCACTACCAAAAATATTAATGTGTTAATTAAATGTTTTTGCAGGGCACGTCATCAAATTAAACATTGCAATCAAATAGAAATCGTTTTTTTAATGGATTCAACTAATTGATTTTTAATTTGGGTAACAATGGATTCAAGTGACTAATATGTTTAATGATTCAATACTCTAGTATGGTCATGATTCTAATTAGAGTTTTTACAGTGTAATTTTAGATTGATTTTTAGGTGAAAACATATATCAAAAAAAAGGAAAGAAAATAAAACTTTGCAATCAAATTAAAGGTGTGTTCCTGCCTAATTTACAATGGGCACGTGTTCAAATTAAATTTTTCAATCAAATAGAAATTGAAGGTATTCGATATTTTTATTTAATGGGCTAAATTAATTATTAGTTTTTGTTTGGGTAACAAAGGATTCAGTTGATTAATATTTGTAATGATTATAATTCCCATCAAGTGTTAGCTATGGTTTGGTTTAGATCCGTTATGAGAAAAAAATATATATTATTTGATCCAAAAATTTAAATTCTCGCAGCTTGACTAGATGACTTCCAATAAATAATTTGATCTGTTTAGAGTGTGTTTGAATTGAGGGTTTATGAAAGGAGGAAAGGGTAAGGTTTACATTTCATACTGCAGTTTAGTTTGGATTGATTTTTAGATATCTAAATTACAAATTATGTAAAAAAAATAATATTAAAATTGACATAGGCATGTGTATGAACTTAACTCAGTTGGTATTGGTATAAATATTGCGGTATACAAAGTTCAGAGTTAAAACTCTGAATTTTCCACTTATTCATCTTAATAAGCTACTTGAACAAACAAAAAAAATTGCATACATGTTTTGTTTTTTGTAATTTAATGTCCGGCTACATTTTTTGACATATTTAAAGTTGTTTTAAAATATTTAAAATAAATTTTAAATAGTGTCATCAAAAGTTAAATTCTCTAAGGGTTCGTTTGATGGTCATGATATGATATAGGTAGGATATGATATAAAGTTGGATAGAGATATGATATGATAAGGACATGATAAACATTAATCATATCATGTGTTTGATGCACACATGATAACAAACATGATATCATTATAATTAAATAAAAAATTGCTCTCATAATTAATTAAATATTATAAAAATGACATGTTATTAATTATAATAGAAAATACATGCTATCATTATTTTAAAAATGACAATATTTTTAAAACGGCAGAATATCAAGATAATAAATAAGGAATGTCAGGATAATTTCTAACCCAGCCTATACTCAGGATAGAAATTACAAAGGAAAGTTAGGATAGGATATGAAAATGGTTTATTTTATCATATCTCTTTGGTGCATCAAACATGAGATTTACGCAGGATATGATTAATGTATCATATCCTATCTCTCTATCCTGACCATCAAACGCACCCTAAAAGGTTATGCTATATCAAAATAGAACTTAATTTTGTTAGCCTATTTACCAAGTTCTACATCACTCACCAATTGAGTGGCATAGGCTTAAGTAAGAAAAAAAAAATAGTGAAGTAGGTCTTTAAACAAACTTCTAATCCTTTATGAATATCAAGAATGAGAAAATGTACCAAAACACTATCTGAGACTGAAACACTTGAAATCTACCAAAACAAATTACCATGGTTGCATTTACTAGATCAAGATGTTGATTTTACAGGTCATACAAATGCATATTGCTTTATATCATTTAACATACAGATAACTCACTCAATATATTCATCTTACAACAGGCATCATTACACGAGGAGCTGGAGTCAATATATTCATCTTACAACAGGCATCATTACACGAGGAGCTGGAGTCAGGAACCCCACATCAACGTGGTCGGTAACAATAGTGATCGTTCGATCAAAACCGGACGGTTAAAAAAAATGCAAGTTCTAATTTTACTTTATAATTTAAATACCAAGGTTAACTTTGGACCGTCCGATCTTGGTCAACCACCGATGTTCTGACTGCGTGAATGCGGGGAATCTCGACCGCAAGGGAGCTGGATCTGTGGAATAGTGGATAAGAGCAGATAAATTATTCAGGATACAATTTATCTGAGAGACTACCAAACTAACCCCTTTCTTCTCCTAAACCTATCAACATGATCTGTGCTCATCCGAGATTTCTCTGGTTTGTCTGGTTTTTTAGACTTTTTAAGACGGCTATCTAAACTGTTTCTGGAAGCTTCGGGAATTTCTGTACTCAATTCAGAAGTACTAGAAGTTCCAGTTTCTGATTCTTTGCTTGCGTTGTTGCTTTGATTCTCGGTTTCAACTACAGCTTCCTTTTCGGAACCATTTGCAGTAGTTGGTTTAGGTTTTCCAAGTGTCTGTACAAATTTCTTTAGGTGTTTAATGAACTCTGGGTAAAGCTCAAGATTACAATGTCCACCTCCACTTACCCACAAGGGTTCATACTTTACCTTGCAAAGTTCCCATAGCTGTTTTCCATGGGACACATCTACAACTTCATCTGCTGTACCCTGACATTGGACAAAAAAATATTATCATTACTACAATCTATGAAATTCTAAACAGTTAAATAAATGATTAAATAAATAGGTTAATTATGTTTCTAGTTCCCTAACTTATGCTAATGTTCGGTTTGATCCCTAAAATTTAAAGAGTATTACTTTCGCCCTCAAAACATGGATTTAGGGGAGACTAGGTGCGTGTTTGGAAATCCGTTGGTAAAACCTCAAAAGTATGCTTGACCAAATCCAATGAATTTCCAAACACACTATTAATTGAGAATTGAAACCTAAAAGAAAATTGATGCACCAACAACAAAGGCAGCAAAGATGAACATATAGCCTCAAAAGAACATTACATATTTGGGGGAGAGGGAGAGAGGAGTCACTTACATGGATAACCAAAACAGGACATTTGACCATGCCAATTTTATCAATATTCTGAAAAGAAATAAAAAAGAACCGCGTAAATCACAAAGTATTGAGTGAACCATATTGAAATACAGTCTGTAAGAAAACTCTACCTTATAAATATCAAACCAATATGTCCGTTTTACAGGGTATAGTACTCTCAACCCTGACAATATTGGACTATGCAACACAACACCTCTCAATTCTGATATCCTTGAAGCAAGGTCAAGTGTGGGACCGCTGCCAACAGATTGACCATACAATATCAATTGTTCATCTTTCACTCCGTATTGTTCCTTCAGGCATTTATATGCAGCTTCAATATCTGCGTATGTATTATATTCAGTTGGCTGTTTCAACAGAAAAAAGGATGACTGTCAACGAACAAGCAATGTCATGCCGAAAGAACCATAAAAAACAACATAATAGTATTAAAAACATTGGTAGCTCATTTACAAGTGAAAAAAAAAAAGTTTATTTAATGGAGATAAACTTAACCATCAGCGTATATAATAACATACAACTGAAATCATAGTAAAATTGAGATGCAGCCTACCTAATGGTCATAACCAGAATAATAAAGGATCGTGTTTTAGTGGTTCACAAAAAGTCATGCAAAATAACGCAAAAGAACTCAAATCATATGTTTATGTATAAAAGAGAAATAGTCTGCCTTTCTGCTCTAGCAAAATAAGTTATTAAATGTTTGCTAATATAACGGAAAAGACACTAGATGGCAGAGCCAAAATGATTTTGCAATTGCTACGATTTAGAGATTCAAATGTTCAGCCAAAAATGTAAAATTCCTTTTGGAAGACAACAAAACAAGTATATGTATTCCTGAAACCGTGGTTGGGCCTAACACAACCCTACAAAACTGGCTGGTGAGGTGAGGACTGCCTCCACTTATAAACACTTGTTTAGGCCGCCCCTCATCTAGTGTGGGACTCTTTAACACGTATTAGTTATTCCTTCACAGGAGTATATAAGAACCCCCAATACACACAAATATATAAAGGAGGGATTGAACTGCACCGATATAATACTTGAGTATTGTTATACCGATGTGACAACGATATGAAATTTCGCAAAGTCATAATGTCACATAACTAGTGGTTATTGATGCAATATACTACTTGTCATTTGAGTTGAATTGTTATGCATTGAACCCCCAACGTTTATATGTCAACTTATAATAATCAGTCGGTAGTAACACTTCCTTGTGAATTGGCAACAACCAGCCATGTTACCAAAATGTACTTGCCTATTATCTAGACAAAACACACTCAGCTGAACCACATAGCCTCCGCATGAAATCAAGTAGGATTGACTTTTTTTAAACCCATGTCTAGGGCTAAGAGGATGATTCAATCAAAGACAGCTCGCATATAGTAAAGCTAGAAAGCTCATTTACTGATGCTTGGCTCAAATTCCATAGACAAGTTATTTGTAGCCCAAAAATGTTTTTAGGGATTGAAAATGGTTGCTTTGAGTTTCTTCTCCAAGACCAAGGTTTCAAGCTATGTACCGACCTCATGACAAAAGCTCAGGTTTGTGTTTGAAAACTAATTTTGTGCAGAAAGTTCTTTGCACTTCTAACAAATTAATAACCAATAGTTGGGCAATGTAACCTTTTAAATCTTTTTGAAAAGTAGTACTTTCCTATTAGTTGCATGACTTGTAACCATGTTATGCAGTCTACAATCTTGAATATAAAGTATTGCAGGTTCTGCTGAAAAGCAGAAAAACATGAAACATATCAGAACAAAACATAGACACGGGAACTTTGAACAAAGGATAGTAATCTTAATTTCCTTTTTCAGAAAAAATTAACATGACTTGATTGAGAGTGTCCTAGAGAATTTCTAAATATAGGGTCGCATTTTTGGCTGATTACTTGTGTGTGTGCTTGGATGAATGTTTGATAAATGTGATTATTTTTATAAAATAGCATACTTGCAGATGCAGGAGTTGAATCTGAAAGCAGAGAAAAAAATTCTAGAGTTGAATCCGAAAGATTCTTCAATATTCCATTATGATTCTCGTAAGGGAAATGGTGTGTTTATAGTTAGTTAGGTGAAACCGACTTTAACAATTTCTAACAGAATTCTGATTTGGTGATTGAGGAGGATCAGGCCAAAGCCCAACTGTCAGCACAATAGGACAGTCCACTATGTATTCCTAATAGGCTACCTCGATGAATACGTACATACATATACTTCCAAGCTTTGAATCCACAGATACATCAATATTTGGCAAGCATCACAAAGCTTTATATGGACTCAAACAGGCCCTTGATCCAGGTTCGACAGGCTCCCCAAAACCTTTCTTCGGTTTAATTTTCACTCAAGTATATGGGATCCTCCCAAACTGAATACATTTGGGATACTCGAGTATATGGTATGTTTTCCTTAGAGCAACTTGCGAATCTTTATAACATTCTTGGCATAGAGGTCAAAAATCTGTCAAATGGCTCTCTCTTACTCTCCCAAACTAAATGCATTTTGGACTTGCTCACTGAAGTAGATATGGCTTGTGCGAAATGCATTTCAATACCTATAGTAGGTGGCTGAAAGTTCAATAAATTTGGCAATGGCTAAATATTGGATGCATCTATATAGATCAGTGCATCTCTACAGATCAGTTATGCGACCAGATTGAATAACCCCGAAATCATGTGCCATTCTGCCCTAAATCACACAATATACACTTCAATAGAATAGACTCTCATTTTATTTTTCAGTTTCTTTAATTCTATTGAAAGCTTCCAAGGTCAAACATTTTTTCAATCATGATAAGAGATGCATGTAGGAAGAAATTTGAACCGATCTGAACATGCTAAACATGAAACATCTTAGTTATATTAATGGAGTGGTAGACTTAGAGGATGAAAAGAGACAACTAACCTTCCCTGTCGACTGTCCATAACCAGAGTAATCGTAACTGGCAAAAAGAAAAGATGTTAACATACAATATAATTCAATTCAACAAAAAGATACAATATATAATATCACGAAATAAGATTTTGTAAGAGAACATGAGAATGTTTCAGATTATGACAATTGAGAATAAAAATAATAAGAAAGATAACAGGTAACTTTTCTAAAAAAAGTAATGATAATTTATTCTGCTATAATTCATCTAAACAGGAAAAGAATGTATGATGTATCTTTTTATAGCAAACAAATTTGTTACCACAATAGCAGACATCTCCAGTAAAAAGTTAAATCAATTCCTCTTTAAAGATTTGGCAACAATAACTTACCTAGAAATGACAGAACCTACTTAAAGCATTTGTTTCATAATCAGAAGTTCAAAACCACCACAAAAGTCACAATTACCAATTCCAAGCATAAATAATTACATTACAAAACTTTTCACCGAACAAAAAAGGAAAAAACAGTAGTGCTATAAACAGTGAAAACGTTTACGTATCTACTCTTAAAATAGCGGTCAAATTTTCAACTCCGGTCTGGCCAGAGAAACAGTGGGTGGTGGATATAAATTTTCAATTATACGTGTAGTTTAACCTCGTGATCTCGTCGTGATTGGTTTCTTTCGCGAGGTGAAGCATTTCCACAAAAAAAATATAAAAAAACTTTTTTTTTGTTAACCCTCTGGTTCCCAGGAAAAGAGGCCCTGGCGATCCAGAGTTCGGCCATGAGGTAAGTATAGGCATAGTCTGGCCAAGAATTGTCTCACCAAGTAATCAAACTCGGGTTCTTGCAAACAATAAAACAACAGCAATCAAGTCTTATCTCACTAAGTGGGGTCAGCTACATAGACCAAATTACGCCATAATATTATATTATAGACCCATTTTAGATCTTAACTTTAAAATGAAACTAAATTTATTACCTCTCAATCAGCTAACAACCACTTCAATAGTTTCACCAAATCTCTACTCTCTTTAATACATTAATCATTAATTAAACTATAAAAGCAAAACCAATTAATGAACAAAGACAGCACATTCCCATTCCATATGATCATAATAGATAATCACCCAATTATTGCAAAAAACAAAATCAACATATACTCCATCTTAAATGAAATATAAGCAAAAATCTCATGTGAAAAGTTGATGTTTCTAGTTTAAAATCATGATTATTTACATCATCTACCCTCTTTGTTTATGAATTTAGTTAGTATACTCTGTTAGTGTATAATTATTTTACACAAGCATCCAATATCCAATACATGTATTCAATGGTGTATTGTCACATCAATTAATTAATATGACAATTCATGCGTTTTCAAATTTATTAATTGATGTGACAACACGTCATTGGATGCATGTGTAAAATAATTGTATACTGCTTAAATTCTTCGGACAAAGTGTATGCAAACAAAGTATATGCAATTCAAACAATACTTAGCTAAAATTAAATGAATTTAATTCAAATATACAATTAATGTAAATTTTTTTACCCTATCAATTAACCGTAGCTAACAAATCATTATAAACCGTTTACTTTAAATCATAAGTACCTCAAAAGTTACAGATATTAATGGTTGTGATCTATTGACAACTTTTTACACTGTCAGTGTAAAAATCTCAATTAGCATCATAAGAGATTCAAAAAATTCAAAAAAAAAATGAAAATTGAAAGAAAATTACCCCATAACATTAATTCTGAGTCGATTACTCAATTCAACAAACAATTCAAACATCTGACCTAAATCAGCAGCATTTCCATGAGAATAAAGCATGGTACATGCAGGTCTATGATACTTAACATACACCGCCGCAATTTCATTCCCTCTTCTTGTTTTCACCTTCACTACATCCACGTTTTCCTTCATCGGAACTTCCGGAATCGAAAGCTTCGTCGCCGGTGAAGCACCGTTTGCGGCGGCGGCGGTGGCGGTGACGGTGCTGGCGGTGGTGGTGGATTCAGATACTGTGAGTGTGTAGGATGGTGGTTGTGGTGGGAAGAAAGCGAACTTGGCGGCTATTGAGGAAGTTACTCCGCCCATGGGGAGGTTGATTCATAGAGATGGCGGTGGCGCGTGAAGTTTTTTTGGTTTGGATTTGAAGAGTGAAAAGTGGCGCGTGAAGTGTTTGTTGAAATGATTCTATGAGTTTTTTTTTTTTTTAATTTGATTTTGAAGAGAATAAGAATAAGAAGAAGAAGAAGAAGAAGAAAAGAAGTAGAAGAAGAAAGAAACTGTTCAATGGTGTGTTGTATTTGTCTACTTTTGTTTCTGTTTTCTTTTTTTATTATTGGTTTTTTTTTTACATTTTTTGTTTATGAGTGTTTTTTG
>Ga0228710_1010505_pt1 | contig 12336 bp, 5 predicted proteins | sample MedpolnodulmetaG_FD_177995 | JGI IMG/M metagenome (GOLD analysis project Ga0228710, IMG submission 177995) | Root nodule microbial communities from Medicago polymorpha collected in Santa Monica, California, United States - pink nodules | ecosystem: Host-associated > Plants > Roots > Nodule...
TTTTTAATAAAATCTATTTTTTTTTTTTTTTTTTTTATATATTTTCTATTCTACTATAAATTCTAAAGATGAATAATTCATAAAATTACCACTAAAATTAAGTTAATCAATATAATAAAATATTATAATTAATATCATTGGAATTTGAAATCGATTACTATTATACCATTCACCCATACCAATACCCAATACTCACATAAATCAAAATCAATATATATACTCCATTGCTCATTTAATTTATGGTAACAACATGGTCAACGGTGTGTGGTTCAATGACTTGATGATATGTTACATCGAGCGGAAGATAATCAAGTCACTTGATGATGTTGATACTATTTGAACATTCATTGCAACGAGGTCTCGGAAAGGGCATTTACGTCCAAATTTTATTAAGCACACTATTGACAAGTTGTTATGTTTCATCTCTCTTATTTTAAATTGTACTTTTATCGACAAAATGATGAATCTCTTTTATTTCGATTTATGACTATTTATATATTATGCCGCATGTGAATTTGCAATCAAAATTTTGCACAAGCTCGATAAATTTCCTAACTTCGCCACTGATTTGATCGCTTTAGAAACCAGAAATAAATTGATCTTTTGACGGTATGAGATGCAGGATGACATCCAAGAAGATGAGATTTTTTTTTTGGTCAAGTAGCCTAGCGACTAGAGAAATTCACCTTAAAGGTAAATAAATATGGTGTCCGGGGTTCGAACCCCGACCCTTACATATAATATGCATTATCCATTACCAAGTGAGCTTAGCTAAGCTCACGGGGACAAAGAAGATTCGATTTAGTTTTGTTTGAGTCATAATGTTTCTTATGATTAGTTTGTATCCCAGTTCATGCAATTTGGAGACATAATATGTCTATGACATGAACTTCTTTGTAATAATCCACTTTCATGGCTTGCTCAAAAAAAAAAAAATCCACTTTCATGGTACATTTTTGTTTTATTTTTAAGTGTTAACTAGTATCATTGGAATATCCATGTACCACACGAGATATCTTTTAACTGAATTAAATTAAAAATAAAATATCACAGTATAAGATGAGCCAATAATAAGAGAATAATACCGACTATTTTAAAGATACAATGCCATATAAGTTTGAATTAATAATTTCATTTAACATGACTATCCAATCGATCGAGACAATAGAACGAGGTTGAATAAATACATTCAAAATTTCTAGGATGGTATAGTGTTTTAAAAATTCAATTATTGACAAAAAAAATGTAAAAATTGGGTGGAAAATAAAGCTACACGTAAGAAAATATTCCAAAGTTATCGTCGCATCTTCTTCGTGACAGCGTCGGCGGCTACCAAATCTCTCTGTCTCTCTCTAAAATACGGTTTTTTTTTTCTCTCTCTCTGGAATCAATTCGTTGCTCCTGAAAGCGAGAGACCCTTTAGGAAGAGGAACAAGGAGAAAGAAAAACCCAAAATATTTTCTTCTTCTTCTTCGTCTTCTCTTCCGCAATATTCACATAGTAAATTTATGGATAACAGGTGCAATTCTGGTTCACGTCAACTTCTTTCCGTCGCAAAAAACCTTCCGTCGCTTTTTCAACCCTTTGATAGATCCGTTCCTGGCTTTCCTTTTTTACGTTTTGGCCTTCACAAGTAGCATCCTTTCTTTCTCCTCAATAAAGGTTCGTTTTTTTCATCTGGGTTCTCTTCTTTCACCTCAATTTGATTTTTTTTTTTGTTTCTGGGTTTTGCTATTGTTTTGAGATTATTAAGCTTACTTTTTGTGCTGTACTTGCTTTGAATTCTCTGTTTATTTTAAATTGGTGATTTTTACATGGTTTAATTTTATAATTGAGCTAGTTTAAATTATGGATTTTAATATCAAAATGTTTTAGAAGTTTAAATTATCATTATTATTGCCCTGTTTGGATAAACTGTTTAATTAAGTGGTTATGTATAAACTATTTCAACAGCAAAAGATAAATAAAGTCAAAATATTTTCATATAAGCTATAAGCTGTTTTCATAAGCTGAGAGCATACATAAGCACTTGTGAGACTGTTTGGATGAGCTTATAAAAACAGCTTATACGAAAATAATTTAGCTTTATTCTATCTTTTGTTATAAAAATAAAAATAGCTTATACATAAGCGCTTATGCTATAAGATGCAAATTAAGTTGTTTATCCAAACAGGTCCTATGGACATGTCATAAGTTGTTTTTATAAACTTTCTCAAACAGTCTCATAATTACTATTGCTAGTGGATAGACTTAAATAAGTCAATTTAACCAGGCTCTATGTTTTCAAGTGATTGTCTGACTTACTGTTACGTGGCATGATCCTAAGTGCTTATCAGTTGTTACAGTTGTTGACTTGGACTTTTTGTAAGCCAGGTCTTCAGATTGTGGCTTCCTTAGTTTATTGTTCTGTATATGCTGCACAAGTCTTCAGACAGAGAGATAACTTAATTTCTGCTTAAATTATGGTGTATGGACCACGATGACTGTTTCAGCCTGATCATCCCTTAAGAAGATGTCGTGGTCCAGGGGCAAACAACCTTCTGGTTGGACAGCTTTTGATCTCAAGCAGAAAATGAAGAACAGTATTGAATCTGAAGTTGACAAGGATCCTTTCCCACCTATAGGCTCATCTAGTTCTATGCGACACGGTGATAAGTTTGTCAAGAAGAAACATGTTCCTCTGAAGCCTTTCTCTTCGGTTCTCGTACCTAATGTAAATTTCCCTCCTTTGAAGGAGGTTGGGAATGGCCAAAAGGCAGTCTTAGGTTCTGATTCTTGTGGGACTACTGCTCAGGAAGATGTTAATGGACCTACCAAGAAGCTCAAAGAGCAGCATCCTTGGGCTGAAAATAGCCTGATTGACGATATCTTGGCCGCCGTTAATAATAATGTTGACAAGGCTGTGGCTTTATTGGAAACAATGGCCTCTGCAGTCAATTTTGAAGAACACAAAGTATTGAGTAATCCCCATCCAAGGCCAACTATTTCAGATGATATTACAAGTGAGTTGAAGACTGGTGAAAGTCATGCATTAGAAATGGTCAAAGATGACATTTTCTTCCATTCTAATATTGTTGGTCACCTCCAAGATAACGATAAAGACTTGGAGAATAGAAATGCTTCCTCAGGTCAGAAGTTTTCTGATGTAATGGACCTCTTGAATTCTGTTCCGGTCGAGCCTGAATGGGAGGAGGATGATATTTACTTAAGCCATCGAAAGGATGCATTGAAGACTATGAGGTGTGTGAACGCTAACTCATGTAATCTTGAGAGGGTATTTACTTAACCTATATGTTTTTTTCTCTCTTTTCTGTTGTCAACTTTTATATAAGATACGTGAGGAAACATGTATAGTGACGAATGAAGCACATCTTAAACCTTGCCACCCTTTTATGACTTTTCTTGCACCAATTGTTAACTTCTGATTTGCATGCATCCTAAACACACTGAATATGTTAGACTGCATTATATTGTTATTGCCTTTTGTATGCATTTGTTCTATGTTCTGGTTTTCTTCAGTGTAAGGTAATAGTTGCCAAAATGGTTGACAAAGTTAGGCTTTAATATGAATTCTCCAAATCAAACTTGTAATTTAATTGATGATGCCATATTGTTTGATTTTATAACCTACAATTTTTTGGCACTCTGTCTCTGAATTCCTTGGAGTGTGCATAGATAAATGTTCTAAACCTTAATCAATGATAATAAGAAAACATAAGTTAAATGATTTGTTTTCACAGCATTGCTTTTTTATTTTTGTCAATGATTTTGTTCGGAGTTGCAATTCTGACTTTATTTAATAGAATATTCCAGTTTTGTATATTCTTTTAGATATTCTGCGAGATTCGAATAGTCTAATTAATTCATCCTAACATAATATTTGTCTCTTTGAGACACTGATTTTGTAGGAGATGCTCTAATCTATGCTTATATCTGCCTCTTCAAAAAAAATCTATGCTTATATCTTACTAAAGAATAATATTCTTCAATCATAGGGATTTAAACCTTGCTCATAATTAGAGCTGAAGCCTTTTGAATTTGAACTCATGTTTGATAGGAGGCCACTTATTAGAAATGTATATGCGAGAGTGAGAGTGAGAAGGAAGAGAGATAATACGGGGGAAACTAACCAATTGTAACTAAGAATAGCTGTCTGCAACTCAATGTGGTAAATAGGGAGGAGAGAGAATTAGATGGTGTCTAAAATGTGAGTTTGAATCGCAAGAGAGCACTCTCAAATGAGCCCTGGAGATTGTATACTACATTCATAACTGAAAATCATACTGATCCACCAGGTTCTAATAAAATTTCTATTGTTTTCTTCAATCTTGCTTTGTGATTCTAGTTAAATCTTTCAGCGTTATTGAGGCTTTATGTCCTATAATTAAACAGGTCGGCATCACGACATTCTAAAGCAGCCGCAAATGCTTTTCTAAAAGGCAAACACTTTTCTGCCCAACAACATTCAATGAGAGCCAGGGAGGAATGGCATAATGCCGACAAACTTAATTCTGAGGCAGCCACAAAAATATTAAGTATCAGGAATAGTGATAATGATATCTCGAGACTGGATTTACATGGTCTTCATGCAGCCGAAGCTGTTCAAGCATTGCAAGAACATCTCCATAGAATTGAAAGTCAAGGCTTCTCAAAGAGCTCAGCCCCTTCAAATAATGCGAAGAAGAACGACGACGCACATTCAACTCTTGGGTCTCTTAACTTAATGGACTGGGAAAATTTGGATAAGCAAGTGCCATTAAGGCTTAGATCATTAGCTCTACATGTGATAACAGGTATTTTCCTTTCTTTTTTACCATGCATAATAGCATGTAAATTCTATATTTATACTTGTATAGTGAATTCCGCTTCTGGAGAATTGCTTTTTGATTGCACAGGCATAGACTCTAGGTCTATATTAACGAGGAGGCTTTTTTATTTTCAATTTGTCTGGGAGATCTCCTATCCTATTTCCTTTCTTTCAACAGTTTTCTGGTTATGTCTGTTAATTCAGTTGTTATTCTATTGAAGCAAATATTCTTCAAATCTGATTTTGTAATCGTTACCCTTATTCAATGTTTGGTCTATTTCCTACATTTTCCCCCTCTTTTATCTCATTATTTTTCTCGGTCATTTATTTTTTTCCTCTCCAACTTAGTAATTCTTGAGTCTATTAATGGCACCTGGAGTACATGCCAAATTCAAATGATCCGATTCATTAAGTGAACCTATATCCGTGTAGTCAGCAATCGGTATGAAAATGGTCTTAATTGCTTTTTCAATTCGACAGGTGTTGGCAATCACAGCCGAGGACAAGCTGCTCTTCCTACAGCTGTAAGAAGTTTCCTCGGTGAAAACAGGTGCAACATAATATCTATACTCATACTTTATTTCGTCTGCACTTAAGGTGTACTAATTAAAAATGGATACACTGGTTTGAGCACTGTATGCCAGTCATTAGACTGGTTATAAAAAATTTATATGAATCAAATGGTTAAAATTAACATACATTGCAATGGTGTACCATTTAAACTGATTTTTACATTATAAATATCCCCTACTTAAGTTCAATCCTGACTTTTGTGTAACTCTAGCAACATAGTAGTAAGGTTTGCATTGCCTCTTACTATTTGTTCATTTATATTCTGCAGATATCGTTTTGAGGAGACGAGACCAGGAGTAATCACAGTGTGGCCCAAATTTCGTCAAAGTTGATGACAAATATGTTATACCATTGAGTATTCTTGCGGGGATCTGAAAGTTTGTATACTTCATGTAATTTTATCATGTACTTCTTACTGGAGTTACTATATCACATATGCAGTGGGGAGATTATTATTATTTAATAAAACAGTGGCAAGATTTAATTCTACATGTAGTAGTCTTACATCTCTGTTCCATTCTTACCTTTCTGTGTTACATGTAATAGTCTCAAGCAGCATTGTGACTGCACTTGGGAACGAGATATCTATCCTTTTCCTATCTCACTCTTGTAATCTTCGACATCTTGTCCCTAAACTCTTGTAATTTTTCATATGTCAAGCTTGAATATATTTTTGACCTGCTGTAGCTACTTCTTTAATTGGGAAGTGATAGTAGTTTCTTGAGAATCTGAGCTATTATTAGATGTTAAAAGCAGAACCTTTCCTGTTAGACATGTAGATTAAAGGATCAAACCAGAGCTACATGTTTAAAACATCTGGATGAAACTGTATTGTGTCCGAATTCTGGGAATAACGGGAAAAAGAAACTCCCCAGATTTTTAAGGAATCTGGGACACCTTGTTTTATCAATAAATGTCTGATACAAGCTTGAAATGTTTGGATAGACTCTTTTGCACAAATTGTAGATGCATTAAACTAGTATATTTCACCTTGACTTGAGGGTCTTACAGAGCAAAGATTCAGTCAGAAGGATGGCATGTAAATCAAATTGACATGGAGAAGAGAATTGGGATACCAGAAGAGAAGGGTGGATTCTCAAGTCTGCTACCTCAAATTTAATCAAAAGTAACAAATGGAAATTACATGCACCAAAAGAATGTTAGTAATGCAAAGCCTAATTATCTATCTAAATCTGATACATAATTATCAAGGTTATGTAATTATATCTATTACAGTACAAATTTCTAGGTTGCTACTTCTTTTCTAGATAATCTGAGTGATGATGGTATTTCACTTCACTTCCACTTTGCATAGAACTTATCATCACCCCACATCAACATTCTATTCAAAGGAATCCTAACACCTCTTTCTTTCAAATGCAAATGCCTTGGAACAATCCTCTTATCAAAACTAAACCCAAAAAACTGTGGAAACTTCTTCAACTCTTCCACCTCCCTCTCCATCTCTTTCACCAAATACACAAACTTCGGCCACATGTTATTCTCCACATCGTACCCCAATATTGCCGGGAACCTTGCACAAACATTCCCCACTTCCTCGTACGTAAACCCAACCACTTCCTCAAGAAACCTCATCCTCATGCGCATCTTCTCCACACGCATGTTGAGAAGATGCGCGTTCCGGTTAGTTGGCCTGTTCAGGTTACTAACTCCAACTTCATCGCGGAGGAAGTGGAGGGTTGGTTTGAGGATGTGGTTTACGTCGGTGAAGAGGAGGTTAGGACAACGAAGGATAAGGTCGCGAGAGTCTTCCGCAGTGGCGAGGAGGTCGGAAGTGAGGAAGGTGAAGACGGGGGAGAGGGAGGCTGGGGATATGGAGGTTGTGAAGAGGTGGGGAGAGTGGTGGACGAGCCGGGGGATGTCGGCCTCGGTGAAGGAGTGGGATTTAAGGAATGTGATGATGGTGAGGATGTGGTTGATGGTGTCCAGGTGAGGAAGGTTGTCTGGTTTTGTGTTGGGGTTTATTATGGATAGTGATTTTAGGTAATGGAGATTTTCATTGTAGGTTGTTCGGAACTTGATGTAACCGTTTCTGTTAGGATAACGGTTAGGTGCTATAGAGTTTGATGATTGAGAGGGAGGATAAGAAGATGGAGTTTGGCGATGGTGGAAAGATTGGAGGAAGAACATTTTATTTCTCTGAGTGTGTAAGTTAAGAGAAAAGAAAAGTAAAAGAAATATGATCACACTACATAGTTTTGAAGCAAAAATTTCATGTCACACAATCGTTATCATGATGATAACCTTATCCTTTCAAACAAGTCTTATTTCTCAAATATTTTTGAAATGAATATCCTTTCGATCGTTATTAAAAAAACTAAAACATAAGAATTTGGAGTATAGTTTTTTGTGATTTTTTTTTTGAAATAAGTTTTATAGGATGATGTAAAAACAATTTTCATTGGCTATTAATTATAGAAAAAATGGAAGAGAGAGAAAATTGAATGTAATTTGCATTTAATTTCATGGAATAAACAAAAGTTTTTCTTGCAAAAAAATGGTTTTTTAAAATTACAACATTAAATAGGATAAAATTTTGTCTTTTTTCTTACATTTTGGGACAAAGAAAGTGAGTTTTTTGCTTACATTTCGGAATGGAGAGTGAAGAATGTTGTTCACACTTCACTCAATGCTATAAAACACTAGTAATTTACCAATATAACCTCATCGGCAGTTAACTACCGATGAATTTTAACCGACGGCAGATAACTGGCGATAGACATTTACGTCTTTTTCTGGTGCGTTTTAGCCTTGTCCATGAAATTTGGTTGTTGACAAAGCAGCACACTGCATAATTCGCATAGCAAATATTGAAAATTTTAAGAATTCTGCTATTTACCCAACACAAAACACTCGCGCTCAACTGATTTTTCAAATATACCCCTGCATGAGTTAAGTCACCCAGCGTGACTTAACTCACGCACCTAATAGCTCAGTGTGACTTAAGTCACGCACCACTGGCCGGTGCGGGAGTTAACTCACGCAGGTTGGCCGGTGGTCTGAGCTTAAGAACACACGATTTTTGCACAGTGATCAACTTTTCGACCTTGATTCTACACGTTTTTTTACAAGTTTTACACTACATTTATTGTAGTTATAACCTATGTTACCATTCCCACCTATAAATACCCCTCAAAACTTCCCCATTTACTCACACCATATCACATTCTCTCCACCTCACTCTCCTCCCTCCTCTTCCTTCTACAACAACAATGTTGTTTTTCCATCCTTGACCTTTCATAGAAATATACATCTTTGAAGATTTCGAGAGGTTGCTTTGAGTTTGAGTTCATTAGTGAGCAGCCTTCTTGGAGCAAAATGAAGCGGATGTAGTTTTACCCCAAGAAGGTTGGACAACCTATTTGGGGTAAAATTAAATTTACAGATTTAGTTTTACCCCAGGTATTTTGGTTTTCTTGTGATTTTTTTTTCCTTCGCAGATTTAGTTTTACCCCATTGTAAATGTAATAATTAAGAATTATATTAATAAAATGAGATTTTATGCCTATTTTTTTGTTTATATTTGCATTTATTTTATGATTGTGTATAGAATAATTTTTTTTGAATAAAGACTAATTAAACTCGGCGTGAATTCGAATAAAAATTGCGTATTAAATAAATTCGAATGAAGTTGCGTATTAAATAAATTCGAATAAAAGTTACATTACATAAAGTTCCTAAATATGTCATATCATTACATTACATTCAGGTAGAGATATGTGCTACAACAATTGTCTTACCTCTGAAATTGGATCAATTCAAACTTGTTAAACAACAGCTCTCAAACATTCACCTGAAAGTTTTATTGTTCCTTTCAAAACAACTTGTATTATGTAGAATCAACTATTTATATTATCACATCAAATTCCCTCATATAAGACGAGTCATCACATGAAGAATGAGGTGCATTCCGTGACACTTATCTTATATGAAGGAATTCGATATCATAACTTATATAGCTTATTCTGCATAATACATGTTGGTTTGAAAGGAACAATAAAACTTCCGGGTGAATGCTTGAGAGTTGTTGTTTAATAAGTGTGACCTTATCTAACTTCAGAGGTAAGACTAATGTTGTAGTTGGAAGGTGCATTCCCTACCTAATCACGATCTTTTGGCGAAATCAATTAAACTGTTGAGAATATCTTTAGCTGATCTCAGCAACGTTACACACATATCGATCCATGGTAACATGATGTGCTCTCAAAACATGCTCGTCACGTCGTTGACGTTCGTTAATTCCACCCAACTGAATGATATTCTCCCATCGTCGAACGTTGGACGTTTATACCAAACGTATTCCACCCTCCTTGTGTCTTCGGGGTTAACTTCTTGGTTGAATTCATTCAGTTGATCCTTGAGCCCTCTTAACGTGTCACCAAGGTACCGAACCTTCAACCTTTGAGGTTATCCACCGTTGAATTGTGCTTGAACGTCGAACATATCGGCCATTGCTTCAAATCTACACAATAAGAAATTAAAAACAATCAATGAAAAACTCATTCAAACATTTCATTAAACACTTGGAGTGCAAATTATACATAAACCTTAAAACTCATAACTACAACATAAACATGCAAATACTTAAACATTTAAGCAGCACAAGTCATCTTCATGTAAACATTGTATGATTTCTTGCCAAAAAACCAAAATTTAAACAAACCCTAAATAACATATAAGCATAAAAGCTTAATGATGTTTGATTATGAAAACTTACTTGTTAATGGAGTGTTGTTTGATTTGAATTTGAAGGAATTTTGAATTTGAATGATTTGAGAGAGATTTTGGAGATTTTAGGTGAGAAATGATTAAAACAGCACGCAGCATGAGTTAAATTGCACAGATTTAACACTTGCGTGAGTTAACTCAAGTAGGAGTATTTTCAGTATTTCAGTTAGACGTGAGCAAAATGTGTTGGGTAAAGAGTATAATTCAAATTTTAAAATATAGTAATTCTTGTTGTGTTAGCATTCTTTCTCATAAAATGTTCAATCTCTTGTGATTTTTTTTTATTTTTTAAAAATTAACATATTTTATGGTAACTATTATTGGTGAAAGTATTCATCAATTTTATCGATGACTAATCTCTGAAAAAAAAATCTAATTGTCTACTCTTAGTGGAGTTTCCTTCCTCTCCCAACCATGTTACACAAAGTTGCTCTCAATGTATTATGCGCATCTAATTGATATTGCACATTCATAACGATTGGTCCTGGACAACACCATTCTCACTTCACTGTCCAACCCGTTGTTTTTAGAGATAATAATAAGATATTGCTTTTCTTCATTCATGGATAAAATCCACTTTGAATGGTTGACTGCATTCATCAGACACAGTGTAAGGCTATGATATAATTTGGTTGCTAACTTAGGACCAGACTATGATGAGATAAACATCATAACTGTAGAACTATATAGTTCAATGACGTAGCTGATTTCCTCAAATATTGCTTTCCACATTTCAAATGTCACACTATTCGTACTTGTTAGGGGTGTTTAAATCTAAACACATTCAAAATAAACTGTAAATCGATATAAAAAAAACCGAATATTGATGGGCAATCGAATATCCAGCTCATATGAGGTTGACCTAGTGATTGACTTGGGATTTTGAAGTGTGTTTCTTTCAAAGTCCTGGGTTCGATTTCCTCTTGTGCTAATTTCGGTGGGTAAGTCCATACAGAGCTTTCTCTGGCTTAGAACGGGCCCCAGCAAGTGGACGTGGGGATTGGTCCCCTCAAATTAGTCTGTCGCGGAATTAAATTTTAATAATTGTTTATTCTTTTTTTTTTTGTCAAGTAGCCTAATGGCGAATTCACCTTTTTCAAGGTGAATAAATGGGGTGTCAGGGATTTGAACCCCAACCCCTGCATATAACAATTCATATCCGTACCAACTAAGTTATGCTCACGAGGACATAATTGTTTATTCTTTTACTAATATGAAAGATTATATATTACATTCTTTAATGTTAATTTTTCAATATATTTTATGTTATACTAGCGAAAAGACTGACTCTCGATGAGAGATGTAAGCTTGTATTTGAATGATGAGTTTATAATTCTGTATCTCTAGCTTTTTTGTTTGATTCTAGCGCGAGTCGATGCTCTAATTCATCTACAACTACCAGCCAAAAGAGGGATTCATACTCGTTGAAACTTGGGACTTTAATGTAAGTGGTAATGGAACATATGACGTGAATTTGATATTTTTCAGCTGTATTTTTTTTTTATTACAGAACAAAATGTGATTTAATTTGATAATCCCAACAAGTCAAGACTAATCTGTATTATGATAATCCTAAAATTAAAATGTGATTTAACGATGTTTTTAATGTATAATTATAAATGTTGTTTATCTATTTTAATGACATTCTGTAAAAAAAAAAAAAAAAAAAAGTTTTAATGACATAAACAATATAACAAAAAAAATATAAATTCTTATATTTTTAATGACACTAACAACTAGGGATGGGAATAGGATAGACCGGCCTACAGGGGCCTACGACAGGTCAGGCCAGACTTTTTTCTTAGATAGAGAAGACCTAGACATTTTTTTAAGCCTATTTAGCTTAAAAGGTCAGGCCACATGTCCATAGTTTTAAAACTCGGCTCGGACCGGCCGGTCGGACCGTGAACCGGTGGGTAGGCCAGTTCGAGCCAACATTTGGATCGGTCATGCAGTTGACTCTGCCGGAACCGGTCAAAACCGGTTAAAACCAGTGACTCGGCCGAGTTTTTGGTCTGACCGGTTCTCTATTTTATTTTTTTTTGCTTTTAGCTTTACAAAAACGACGTCGTTTTGGATTTTTCAATTAAAAAAAAAAGAAAAAACTGGAATTAGAAAGGTCAAAAAAGGGTAGAAAGACTCCAAAACCTCACTCCCTCCATTCACTCCTCTGTTTTCATGTTTTTTTTAAATTATTATTGTTGCTA
>Ga0228710_1010506_pt1 | contig 12333 bp, 11 predicted proteins | sample MedpolnodulmetaG_FD_177995 | JGI IMG/M metagenome (GOLD analysis project Ga0228710, IMG submission 177995) | Root nodule microbial communities from Medicago polymorpha collected in Santa Monica, California, United States - pink nodules | ecosystem: Host-associated > Plants > Roots > Nodule...
AAGAAAAACAATCTTATTCTCAACCATGAATGTAATAATGTGTGTGTGTGTGTGTGTGTGTGTGTGTGTGTGTGTGTGTGTGTTTGTGTGTGTGTGTGTGTGTGTGTGTGTGTGTGTGTGTGTGTGTGTAGAGGATGGATATATTGACTCCAAGAGTATGTTTAAAAACTTACTCCAAATCATGACTCTCTATTTTCTTTTCATCTAACGGTTGAAACCAATCATTTATTTCCCTCGCATTAGCAGAAAAGTATGCAGACTACTACAGTTTTCTTTTTTGACAATTTTTCTTTTTTGACAAGGACTACTGTAGTTTTCTGAAAAAACAGTCTGTTAATTTAGCAAAAAATATTTGGCTTAAGCTGATAAATTTTTTGAAGGATTATTTACTAAATCAATGCATTGCATCGTTGATATCTTCCAAGTCAAAATAAAAAATCACAAATCAATTATATGTCAAACCATCCTTTCCGTCCCACATGACAGAGCTGTATATCAGCGATTAATGTACCATATTGTGAAAAACAGATTGAATGTTTTATGGGTTAGTGCATGTGGTGGCTGTGGTTTTTGGATCTATAGATTTATAACATATTTAGTTGAAGTGTGGTATTTTTGTTCATAAAATTGTCCCAATACTACTGCTATGTTCATTAACTCGATTAGATAGACAGTTAAATTCCATATAATGCTGAGCAACAAAATTGGTTTGATAAAATTTAAACACAGAAGCACGAGAACAGGTTGAACCACCATAAAACTTTCGATTCAAAGGAGTGTGTATGAATGTATGTATGGCTATTTTCCAAAACCTAATCAGCTTCACTTGTGAAGGCGCTCACCGCGGGTTTAAGTAAATGGAGGAGAAAAAATTCCATACATGAGCGATAATTACTAATTAATCACTACTTAATCACATCCATTAACTAATAACAACATCAAGAGCCATGATTTGGAGTAAGTCTTTAAACTTACTCTTGGAGTCAATATATCCCTCCTCATATATATATATATATATATATATATATATATATATATATATAAATTCAAGAGATATAAAGTTGTGTTGATGCTCAGAGTTAATGTCTAGAGCAATAAGAGAGGATGAAAGTTCTATCACCACCCCACAACATCATACCAAGAAATATTAACATACCAACTTTTTTCATTAAAAAAGAAATTATGTAAACTCTGTATGTAAACTTACCCATACTAGTACGGAGGATTTCTTTGACCCCTTGCGTAAACTGTTTTCTACTCTTCTTTTCTTTGAACTGGCTGTGAAAATCTTTACCTTCTCTAACTTACTTGATTGACTTACAATATACTGCGTAAAGTCCAACTCAGGTTTGAAGTTTTGAATTCCTTTAAATTCAAATGTGTTGAGACTGGTTGTAAGACATGCCGGAGTTACTGATGGCTCCACCCAACTCGAGTTTCCAACCTCCTTTCTTCGGGAATTGATTTCAATTTTTCTCTGCATGTAAACCAAAACTAATAGTTAGAATTTTCCAATTGATATATGTCATATAGTTTCAATTATATTATTAAGTAAATAAAGATAAAATTGTAAGTAAAATAGTTCAAAAGAAGGTTGAATTGGTAGGAAAATCTACACAAATATAGATTGTTTTAGGTTAATTAATTTGTTTATCGGAATTATTTGCAAACTCCATGTATCAATAAAAAAAAAGTGTAAATATAGTTTAAAAAAACATCATACACACCACAATTGCAAGATCCTTAAGTTTTGGAACATTCTGAAGAAAGCTGACGAGCATATTCCAACTGCAATTCTCAGATATTTCAACCGATAAAAACAATAAATTGTGAAAAGTGAGATGTAAGTTGTGAAGTTTGTCCTCCATGCTGAGAAACTGCATAACAAAATAATAAAATGAGAATAGAGTTGCATCTGGGCGACTAAATATAGAACTTGTAATTAAAAAAGAAAAAAGTTTATGAAACTTACATTAAAAGTGTTAGAACCGAGATCCAATGATTTGACATTCAAAAGTCCTTTCAAGAGTGTATACAAACTGTTAAAATCTGGACGCTTACAAATGGAAAGAGTAGCTCGATCAAGATTGGACAAGTTTGTAAACTCATATTTTCTAGGAGTCAATGAATAATCAATAATAGAAAGGACTTCAAGTGTCGGGGCATTAATTTGTATTGGACAAATTTTAGAACGAGAAATAGGCAAAAAAATAGAAAGGTATAATCTCTTCAATAAGTGAAAAGAGGTATTGATGGGTTTTCGAAAGGTCTCCTTTAAAAGAAGTTCCTCCAGATGTGGACAACCAGATAGAAAATTATTGAGATCATACTCTCTATGATCATCAAAGATAGAATATATCACAGTTTCACGGAGATGAAGAATCTTTAGTGACGGTAAATATACATGAAAAGAAGAATTGAGTGTTGGTTGAATTCTGCCCCGTAATTTTAAGACCACGAGTGACTCACACGTGGAAAGCCGGAGCGGCAATAATATTTTTTCATGGAGAAACAAATCCAGGACAAGTTCCTGGACCTTGAGATCTAATGCCTTTGAAACCCACATGTCTACATCATGTGGCTGGCAGCCTTTGTCACTATGAAGCGTTAGTTTTCTTATACTTTCGGTGCGTCTTAGGAGAGCAAAATTTACAAATGCCTTTGAAACCCACATGTGTACATCATTTGGCTGGCAGTATTTCTCACTATCAAATTCAAGACTTCGTTTTCTTATATTTTCTTGGAAAACAGACTTGATTTCTTTGGACAACTCAGGGTCTGAAATCTCTGGTAATTCAAAGTGAAGGTTGGGAATCTTGGTGCAGATTGACTCCCATCTTGTAGATAGAACACATGTTCTATAACACTCTTTTGTTGATAGGAAAGACAAAATATGACAAATCAAATCGTCTGAGAGATTGCTTAATCGATCATGTTTTCCATCAGAGCACGCCATGACCTAAGCTGAACATCGGAGTAAAGTTATGACATAATCGCAGAGATTTCATTAGCAATAAACAGAGAAATTAAAACCATGAACGGGAAACGGGTTTTACAAATGTTATATGAAAAATGTTAATGAAGCTGTTAAATGTTATAAGTTCAATCAATGTTGCTTCCTTCAACCAACAAAATGGAAGTTTCTGTCATAGTCATAATTATAGACATTATTTCGACAAGGGAAACTTGCAAGATGTAATAAAAAAAGTCAGAATGCACAGTGATTTTATAAAGTCAGAAACTCAAGTGCTAAGTTCCAATGACATTTTTTGGTTTATACTCCAATAAGACACTTGAAAATGCAATGTACATTGATCTTATAAATCATAACAAACAATACATAATAACTTAAAATCAAAATTTGTAGAAGAACAATTAAAAAAACAACGATTAACAGAAACCCTAAAATGACATGATCATTGGGCTAAAAAAAATGCATAAACTCACACAAGAAGCAGTGAAAATTGAATTGAAAAACAATCAGAGAAAAAGAATAACAATGGTGAGCTCTTACGCACCTTCAGAGTAACAGAAAGAGGTGAACGTCGTTGTATTCACGTTTTTCTATAGAAACAAACAAATATGAATTAGAAATCAAGAATAGTGTTGCAAATGTAAGATTAAAAAATAAAGTTTGTGAATCAGAATTTGAAGAAACTCTGTGAGGAGTTTTAACAAACATGTTAAGTGCATAATAAAAAAAACGGGGAATATGAAGAATGTGTATGATGAATCAGTTCAAACAAAAGACATGTGAAGAATTACCCTACGAATGAATGAATGAAGTAGAAACCCTAAGAAATTGTGTTTGATTCGAGAAATTGGAAGCAGAAAATGTTTAGAAATGTTGAAGAGATGAGAAACGTTTAGAATGAGTGAGTGAGTGAGAGAGTGAAATGAAATGTTGGAGAGAAGATACGCATGTCCATGTCCTTCTATAGGTCTGTTTGGTAAGTTTATAGCTTATTTCTTGTAAACTCATTTCATTTATATATTTGATAAGAGTCACTTTCTCACCGACTTATAATTTATTTTATAAGTTTATAGCTTATCACTTTATTGAATAGATTAAATATTATTAATTAAATATACATTTTTATGTCATTTCATATTTATAAGCTACCTTTTAAAAAAATTATAAGCTACTTCGATCGCTAGTTATACTAATTAATTAGCTTATTCCTTACCAATCAGCTATAAACTAACCTACAAGGCATCACCTATAAGTTTACTCGCTATAAAATAGTTTATCAACAATCTGCTATTTTTCACCAAATAAAGTTATAAAACCAAAAAATCATGCCTCACAATGTGAGCATTTGTAAGTAGTCAATCACCCTAAAATTGCAAAAAATTTCAATTACCCGATTGAAATTGAAGAAATGTTAAAAAAAAACTTTAAATTATAAAATGTCATATCAGTTTACTCCTCGTTAGTTTTCTCCATCTAATACAATGACGTGGTTGTTAATTGTCTACATGATAGTGTCAAATGGTTGAAAAACTTACGTCACTCCTAAGGGGTAATCAAAACATGATATTTATAGCAATCAGGCTTAAGTATGTTTAGGCATACTTGAGAACAACATCCTATTTTGCAATACAAGTCTAATCCATAATCAAAACAAGTACTTAAATACATTATAATTCTAAAAATATATATAATTATGGGAATATTTAAACAAGTGGCCCAAGGAAGCATGAACAAGATAGGAAAGACATTCCGGCTCAAAGAGCTTTTACAAAAGTATTTATATTTGTCTTCCTCTAAAGGCATTAATGGGGCTCAAATCCGAGGCATCTCAAATTTAAGACCTGTCTTTTTATGACTAGATCAAGCCTTTGAAGTTCAGTTACAATATCTTTATTACTAAAAATAATAATTTCAATGCTCCTAAAAAAAATGGTGTCCTGGATGACCGCCCCTAAATGGAGAGCAATCTTAATTAATATGTTGAGAAAAGTTAGTTGATCCATGAGCATGACCATGTGCAGCATGTGTATGAACATTTATGTGACTAACATGTTCATGTCCCATTTCTTCATCATTTTGTTGTTGTGGATTTAGCAATTGGAAATGACAAGCTTGAAATTAATGAGGAAGAAATTGGACATCAAGGCATGTGATGTTTGGCTTTCCGTTTAATTGTTTGCTTTTGTATACACATACTTCATACACATTGTTCACTTTTATCAAGTACATAAGTAAAATATTAGAGTGGAATTTCCATTGAAAGTGAACAACACACATTGGGTAACAACTAACAAGTAAAGCATAATATCCACATATAGATGAACCATTCAAAGCTTCTTAATTAATGCAATTAGCTTTTGATCATCAAATTGAACTTAACAGACTCTTCAAGAATTACCGGTTTCTCTATAGCACACCAACCATTCTGATTCTACGTGTATCTGGTCTCTGACATATGTTCGTATTTGATTTTGACACATTTGATTATGTTTGATTAACACATTTTCTTAAATCATTAGCATCACAACACAAGCAAGTATCATTAAGATCCAATTACAATATATCCTATCAATATCAAATCACTCCTACAAGAAATAACCAGTCACAATCTCAAGCAGGTATCTTTAAGAGTACATGCCAGATTTGCAGGCACTAACTGGAGATTAATGAACTTATACGTGTAAAGGCACTTATAGGTTCCATTTTGATTGCTAAGTATGAGTCTGAGTAGAATGGAATAGGCTAGTTAGATTTTGAAAAAGAGATGCTATCTAATTCCATTCCTCCTTATACTACCAATCCAAATATAACCATGATTTCACCACAATCACTAATTTTCTTGACAACATATATAATGTGTAAGAATGAAACAAAACCTTGGAAAAAATTGTCACATTTTAAGAGTAAATCAAAATGGAAAAACAAGTATGCAACTATGCATGGACAAAGTATTTCAAATAACTTTATCATTTATATTTTGAATAGCATTCACTCGATCATCTTGCTTCAAAGTATTTCAAATAAGTATGCTGCAAACTCAAAATAAGTTAGGAAATATATCATTCATCTTTCCTTGCTGAATTAGTTCCCAAATACCAAACGTTGTAGCCAAAGCAAACAATAAAAAGCTTATTGCATTTGTGGGACATTTGTTTCATGAATGAGAAATTCATTCCTATGAATAACTTTCCTAAGTTGATATATGGATAGCACAACTTTAATATTGGAAGATATCTGAGATTCCCTCTTTTTCATGGTAGAGTCAAGAATGTTGATTTTTATTTTATCCTTAATCGAATAGCAGGTCTTGCTAGCCTACTAAGTCTGTTCTTAGTTTTATTCATATTTATACATCATGTGGCTGGCAACCTTTCTCACTATCAAGCCTTAGTTTACGTATATTTCGGTGTGTCTCAGGAGAGCAACATTTACAAATTTGATTTCTTTGGACAATTCAGGGTCTGAAATCTCTGGTAATTGAAAGTGAAGGTTGGGAATCTTGGTGCAGATCGACTCCCATCTGGTGGATAGAACACATGTTCTATAACACTCTTGTGTTGATAGGAAAGACAAAATATGACAAATCAAATCCTCTGAGAGATTGCTTAATGGATCATGTTCTTCATCAGAGCACGCCATGCCCTAAGTTGAACACCGGAATAAAGTTATGACATGATTAAAGAGATTCCATTCGCAATAAACAGAGAGATGAACAGAATTTCAATAAAATTTGATTCCAAATGTAAAAAATCTTACAAATAGGTACAAAATGATCGATGAATAGAAAACAACGGAAAAAGGAGGATTGAATATTAGTGGAAATTGTATATAGAAACAATGGCCGGACAATGTTTTTACAAATGTTACATGAAAAATGTTACTGAAGCTGTTAAATGTAGTAGTGGGGGTGAGGTTGCCTAGAAATACATTCAATCAACGTCGCTTCCTTCAACCAACAAAATGGAAGTTTCTGTCATAATAGTAATTATAGACATGATTTCGACACGTGAAACTTGCAAGATGTAATAAAAACAGTCAGAATGCACAATGATTTTATTAAATTCCAATGACATTTTTTGGTTTATACTACAACGAGACATTTGAAAATGCAATGTATTCACAACGAACAAAATATAATAACTTAAAATCAACTAAAAAATCAGCAGAAAACCAACAGCAAGCAGAAACGCTAAAACCAACAGACATGACCAGCGCATAAAAAACAAAGGGGAAATGTGAATGAATGATGAACATAGAAGCGTAATGTTGATGTCTATTTATACTCACAAGTTAGGTTAAGTATGAGAAAGGTGCCAAAAAATACAATCATAAGCAGTTAAAAAAAATGCAAGGTAGTGGTTGTATTGAAATAGAAAAAGAAAATAATCAAATAAGAAAGAAAAAATTGGAGGATGTTCAAAATGTAAAAACAACTTTGAGTGTTTCTCCATCTTCTATACTGTACGCATAAGGAGTTAGTTGCATTGTATAAATGTGGAAATGAAAAAACCATAGAGAAAGTGCTTTTGGCTTTTGCTATTTATGATTAATTTTGTTCCAAAATTGAAAGAAAAAATATCATATAAGTACAACATGGATGGTAGGATCATTTAGAAAGTGTTTTTAATTTTTTTACCAGACTTATTTTTTGCTTAAAAAAAGGAGAGAGAGAGAGAGAGAAGTTAGTTTTATTTTCTATACTTTTCTATGCAACTATGTAAGTATGGGATAATTTTTCCCTGCTGTAAAGCATCAACACAGTTTCACGCTGTAATAAATAACATCCGTTGATTTTAAGCTCCTTTGTAGCACACATACCATTCTGATTCTACGTGTATTTGGTCTCTGACACATGTTCATATTTGACACTAACACATGTGATTATATTTTATTAACTCATTTTCTAAAATTATTAGTGTCACAACACGAGCAAGTATCATTAAGATCAAGCAGGTATCATTAAGAGTACATGATTTGCAAAGCACTAACCGGAGATAAATGAAAATGTACCATTCTTTACACCCCTCATGATTTTCAGGCACTAATAGGTACCATTCTGATTGCTAAGTCTGAGTATGTGTGTGCCTATGAGTCTTACTGTTGTCCACTCGGAACATAAAATTGATAATAAAAACAAAAATATACACGTCCTTACTCTAAGGGCAACCACGTGCACAAAAGCTCCCGTATACACTTCCTTACTCTATAAGAGCAAAAAACATATTGGAAAACAGTAAAAAAAACAGACTTTGCATAACACTTGTAATGTATCAGTAATACCACAATCTGGTTAACTTGTACCACTGGTGCTTACCAGATGAATAAAGAACAAAAAACATGTTTAACATCTAACTTGTTCTTCATCATTAGAGAATTCTATGCAACAAACCAATTGAATTAAAATCTAGATTAAAAGTGTACTTGATTAAACTTATATCAGATGAATGGAACATATAAGTTTTGATAACTAGATTAAGAGTGTAGAGTGGTCTTGATTGAATCCTTGATGGCATCCATATGATCTTCAATTGAATTAATATCCTGTAACAAATATTGATTAATTAATTTTATGATTACAAACATAAATAATAGTATACCGATAAAAAAATTAAAAAAGTTAAAAAATTTAAGGGGATATAATTTATTTATTTTAAGAAAAACAGTCTTATTCTCAACCACAAATGTAATAGTATAATATAAATTCGAGAGATATAAAGTTGAGTTCATGTTCGGAGTCAATATCTAAAACAATAAGAGAGGATGAAAGTTCTAAAACAGAAAGTATATAAACTCTGGATTGAAGAAAAGAATGTGTTGTAAACGTCATACCCATACTAGTAAGGAGGATTTCTTTGACCCCATGAGTAAACTTTTTTCTACTCTTCTTTTCTCTGAACTGGGTGTGAAAATCTTTACCTTCTCCAACTTACTTGAGTGACTTGCAATATATCGCGCAAAGTCCAACTCAGTTTTTATGTTTTGAATTCCAATAAATTCAAATGTAATGGTTGAATTCTGCCCTGCAATTTTAAGACCACGAGTGACTCACACGTGGAAAGCCTAAGCGGCAATATGGTTTTTCCATGGAGAAACAACTCCAAGTCAAGTTCCTGGACCTTGAGATCTAATGCCATTGAAATCCACGCGTGTACATCATGTGGTTGGCAGCCTTTCTCACCATGAAGACTTAGTTTTCTTATATTTTCGGTGCGTCTTAGGAGTGCAACATTTACAAATTTGATTTCTTTGGACAATTCAGGGTCTGAAATCTCTGGTAGTTGAAAGTGAAGGTTGGGAATCTTGGTGCAGATCGACTCCCATCTTTCGGATAGAACACATGTTCTATAAGACTCTTTTGTTGATAGGAAAGACAAAATATGACAAATCAAATCATCTGAGAGATTGCTTAATCGATCATGTTGTTCATCAGAGCACGCCATGACCCAAGCTGAACATCGGAGTAAAGTTATGACATGATTGAAGAGATTTCATTAGCAGTAATAAACAGATAGATTAATGCTATGACCGGGCAACGTTTTTACAGAAGTTACATGAAAAATGTTGCTGAAACTGTTAAATGTTGTAATGTGGTTGAGGTTGCCTAGAAATAAGTTCAATCGATGTCGGTTCCTTCAACCAACAAATTGGAAGTTTCTATCATAGTTATAGACATGATTTTACTAAGCTGGAATTTCAAAATGGAACTTGAAACTTCGTACACCAATGATTTTACTAAATAAGTGATTTTCATGTAGATCTAGGTTTTTTCTTTGTGATTTCTTCATCTAAGTGTGGTGGTTTGTTGTTCGTCGTCTTGTGCGGCGTTGTTTGATTTCCCTTCTTCTTGCGGTGTTCATTTAGTTCATATTGAAAATCGATTATTCAATCAAATATTTGGGCGTCAACGTTGTAGATCCGGAGGCCATGAATATTCCGGTCACTTTAATTTTATCATATATTTTTGTCGGCATTATGTTGTTGTATGCTATTAACTTGATGATGTGAGTTTGTTCGCAGATTCATCATTTATGTTTTTAGCGGTGTTGAATGATGTAATATCTCGATTTGAATGAATGAATATCATTTTGTTTTTGTCAACAAAAAAAATTGATTTAATATATTTTCATATTAATAATATACTAATGAATATTTTTGAATAAATTGTCACTTTGATCCTGACTCTGCACCTCGATGTCACAAAGGTCACTGATTTAGGATTAAATACAACACTAAATTTATTGTAATTTCACCACTACCATTACCTCGGTCATTTGCTCTACTATCGTTCACTTCCTCTTTTTCCATCGACAATGGCGAAACTCTCAATTTCAAACGACACCTCACTCTCCATACACTGTCTTCCATAAGGCCCCTTACCACCAACCCATCCATCCCAAATCAGATCCTATCCTCAGTCTTTCATTTTATAGAATTCTTCTCTTTACCCAACTGTTTTTGCTCATTCCCAACTGAAATTCCAAAAATACATTTGCGTGAGTTAACTCACGCTAGTGTTAATCTCTATGTGACTTAAGGATACAGGGTCTGCGTGAGTTAACTCATGTTATGTCTGCACAAAAAACCAACACAACCAGAAACTGAATATTCCCTAATTTTCTTCATTCCTTCACTCATTCATACATCCATTTAGTCAATTGCATCATTTTTTCCATCATTCATTCAAGCATTCATTCAATCAAACATTCACTCATAATTAAAATTCATTCAAGCATACATTCAATCAAACATTCACTCATAATTAAAATACGAAGCATAAAGGAATAAAATAACGCAAAATGTCATAAATAAAACGCAAACGCGCAAGTGTAAATATATTACATCCAAATCCGACAAAATGTCATAAAAATACTACAAATATACAAAAGTCATAAAATAAGAGCCGCCTACTATTCCTGTGGACTCCTACTCCTCCTCCGCGGAGCCGACACCTCCTCAAACACGGTATAATCGGATCGAATGCCCTCAAAAATGCCGAAAATAGTGGATTTGAAACCACATCAGGAATCCCCATTGCAGTCTCCACTCCAGCACTGATGTTGTCGATGACCTGGAATGGGTCGGGACGATGTCTGGCCCACTACTGCTCAACAATAACCTCCTCGTAGACAGGTTTGGGAACTGTGTACTCAGGAACGGGAGCAGGGTCGATCATAAGAGGATGAGATACACGGTAGAACCATTTCATGTACCCATTTGAATGCTTATGTCCATTGTCCTCCGGTACTGGGTCACCCCTATTCTGCTAGGTAAGGACATGGAGAGCAAACTCCAAGAAGGCAGTAACCATCTCTGCTGGCTGAAGACGCTCAATCGTCGTAGGAGGTCTGGGAACGGTCTAAACATAGCCGTACTGCCTCAAAATCTGCTCTGACAAATGACGCATCATTCTGTCTTTGTCGGCCATGATTGTAACGCCATATTTAATTATTTGATTATTTTTGGTTGAGTTAGAGTCTTTTATATGACTTATATGATTTATGTTGATTTATGACGTGTTGTTGTGTATTAATATTTTATTAAGTGGCTTTATTTTATTATTTAGTAGGTTATGTGGGAATTAAGAATAATTAGACTTGGATGGGCTGAATTAGAATTAATTAGAAATAGGTGGAGTTAAGTAGAAATCTATTGAGATATAAAAAGAAAAACAAGAGCCAGACACAAAATTAGGTTTTACAAAAGTCTTTGGGAGAAAAGAGGAGAACCAAGAGGAGAAGAGAACCAAGAGAAGGGAAAGCTTGTAGAGTCTTGCAATCATCTAATCTAAGGTAAGGGTGGGACTATCATTCTCTAATCTTAGGTTATATAATTCCGAAATTGAATTTAGCATGTAGTTGTTGTTGTTGTTTGTGAATTTAGAAATTAGGTTTTGGGGTAGAGATTGGTTGTCAATGGAGTAGAAAATCCATTGAATACGTGTATAATTGATGTTCAGGTTGTAGAATTATCATAGGTTTAGTTCCCTATCAAATTTGGGATTTGGGTAGATGAAATTCGGGTATTCTTAAGTGAAAAACGCATTGTTAAGCTGATTTTTGAACTGCTGTGAAGGCCAAAATCGGCCACCGAACTGCCAAACTCGGCCACCGATTTTCTGAGCCGTTTTTCCAGTTTGGTTCGGCAAAAATCGGGCCCCGAATGCTGCAATTCGGCCCCCGATTTTCTGTCAGGCCAATCTGGAAAACATTCGCATTTTTCGCCCTTTTCTGTTTTGAATTGGCTTTTGGTGTAAACATGAAAGTTCTAGATAATTTTGTTAGCTTTCCAATGGCTTTGGTTTGACTTGAAAATGATTTTTGGTTTTTGAGTTATGATGAAAATACTCCAAGGAGGTCTCA
>Ga0228710_1010509_pt1 | contig 12329 bp, 10 predicted proteins | sample MedpolnodulmetaG_FD_177995 | JGI IMG/M metagenome (GOLD analysis project Ga0228710, IMG submission 177995) | Root nodule microbial communities from Medicago polymorpha collected in Santa Monica, California, United States - pink nodules | ecosystem: Host-associated > Plants > Roots > Nodule...
CTTTTCAAATCTGTCTTTTCTTACATGTTTCTCTACATTTTTGTTGATTTTCTGTGTGAAATTTAGTCTTTGTTGAGGACAAATAATACCATTGAGAGCTTAAGCATTAATTTTTTGTTTATTTAGCAATAAAATCCAACAAAAATCCTGTTACAATATGTGTGCTTCCTTAGCACGCTAATCTGAAGATTTTTTTTTAATGTTGAACATTTAAAAAATAATTGATATTTAAATGAAAAATAATAATGAAAGTTTAGTACACTCCTCAATACTTTTTGGTAATTTTCTGTTGTGGTGACCAAACATGTGGTGTGACCTTATAAGTTTTTAATCAAGCTATGTTTATTTTTCTTGAATAAATCATAAGTTTCTTCTTTTTTTTTTTTGAACAAAAAAATACTCATCTTCTTCCTCTTTAATATTGTACATGACCATTATAAATGTAAAGGGGTCTGTTGTTCACCCCAAAGGCCCAGACCATGAACAAAGACACAAAAAATAAAAAATCCTCCATATGCACATACTTATAGTACTCAAAATCCTTTGATGGGGAGTTGGGGGAGGATTTTGAGTACCATAAGTCTGTGCATAAGGATTTTGAAACACATTTTAATGATGAGAAGTTGGGGGAGGATTTTGAGTACCATAAGTCTGTGCATATGGAGTATTTTGAAACACAGTTTGATGATAGGGAGTTGGTGGAGGATTTTGAGTACCATAAGTCTGTGCATCTATCCTCCATATGCACAGACTTATGGTACTCAAAATCCTCCCTCAACTCTCCATAATCAAACTGTGTTTCAAAATCCTCCAGCACAGACTTATGGTACTCAAAATCCTTCCCTAACTCCCCGTCATCAAACCGTGTTTCAAAATCGTCCATATGCACAGACTTATAGTACTCAAAATCCTCCCCCAACTCCCCATCATCAAACTGTGTTTCAAAATCCTCTGATGGGGGAGTTGGTGGAGGATTTTGAGTACCATAAGTCTGTACATTTGGAGGATTTTGAAACACAGTTTAATGATGGGGATGGGGAGTTGGGGGAGGATTTTGAGTACCATAAGTCTATGCATAAGGATTTTGAAACACAGTTTGATGATGGGGAGCTGGGGGAGAATTTTGAGTACCATAAGTCTGTGCATATGGAGGATAGTTGGGGGAGGATTTTGAGTACCAAAAGTCTGTGCATATGGAGGATTTTGAAACACAGTTTGATGATGGGGAGTTGGTGGAGGATTTTGAGTACCATAAGTCTATGCTTCTATCCTCCATATGCATAGACTTATGGTACTCAAAATCCTCCCTCAACTCTCCATCATCAAACTGTTTTTCAAAATCCTCCATATGCACAGACGTATGGTACTCAAAATCCTCCCCCAACTATCATCCATATGCACAGATTTATGGTACTCAAAATTCTCCCCCAACTCCCCATCATTAAACTGTGTTTCAAAATCCTTATGCACAAACATATGGTACTCAAAATCCTCCCCCAACTCCCCATCATCAAACCGTGTTTCAAAATCCTCCATATTTATGCTACTCAAAATCCCCCCCAACTATCCTCCATATGCACAGACTTATGATACTCAAAATTCTCCCCCAATTTCCCATCATCAAACTGTGTTTCAAAATCCTTATGCACAGACATATGGTACTCAAAATCCTCCCACAACTCCCCATCATTAAACTGTGTTTCAAAATCCTCCATATGCACGGACTTATGGTACTCAAAATCCTCCCCCAACTCCCCATCATCAAACTGTGTTTCAAAATCCTCCATATGCACAGACTTATGGTACTCAAGATCCTCCCCCAACTTCCCATCATCAAACTGTGTTTCAAAATCCTCCATATGCACAGACTTATGTACTCAAAATCTTCCCCCAACTCCCCATCATCAAACTGTGTTTCAAAATCCTCCATATGCACAGACTTATGGTACTCAAAATCCTCCACCAACTCCCCATCATCAAACTGTGTTTCAAAATCCTCCCCCACATCCCCAGACTTTTGCACCGCCTCCCCCACCTTCTCAGATTTCGCATGCTGATGCCAGGGTGATTAATCCGGCTATGTCTTACAGGTAAGTTATTTCCTTTTTCATGTGCCTTTCCTTATTTCACATGTGTTGGATCTTATTTTTTTTTTCAACTTGTTTAACAGCTTATATATTAGTAGACTTGTGAATTGCTACCCTGTTTTTGTATTTTACTCTAAAGTAATTTGTTTTTTTTTTTTTTGGATTTTTTTTTCAAAATTAGAAAAATATTTTACAGAAGATCTCAGAAAGACACTGGCAGATGCTTTGGAGGAAGTTGGCGACGATCCTGCTGCAATACTTCGTCACAAGAAGTACGGAAGTGTTTTTTCTTGTTTCTCAGACGATGCTCTAGACCAAAATCGAGTCTTTTGAACATCACTACAAGAGCATATACAAGGATCCTCCTTGGGAAAAGAAGCCAAGAGAGAAGGCTTCTCTGGAGGAGGGGGGTAGAGCTAAACGTGCCCAGCTGGAGCATGGACAGGAACAGGGGTCTTCTTCCATGCAGACGGTGCAACCAGCCGAAGCAGTGGCGCAGCAGGATCAGATTCCACCATCGATTGAGGTTTTGTTCGAACAGCGGGTCTTGCCTGTACTAAGCAACATTTTGGAGGGTTTGGAGCATCTCAAACCTGAAGATAAAGATAAGTGAGTATTAATAAAATGAACTTTTTGCGTTAAGCTTCCATCATCGTTCAATATCATCCAAAACTTTCATACTATTTATTAATTAATTCATTTGTTAATTCATTTGTGTGCAGTATTAGATAGTTATTATCTTCTTTCTATTCTTCTTATTTTTCTTTCCAATATTTGCACGCAATTTTTTATTACACCAGTTTGTTCTAATACTCTTGAAAATTAAAATTATCTACTCAAGGATTTGTGTTTGACGGACTTCCATACTGTTTTGAGTTGTTATCATGTCGCAGCTATTTGTCAACATAGATATGAGACACTTGATTTTATAAAAGAATTAAAAAATGAATAGGTTTGGCTTGTGTCTGCTTAACAAATACATGCTTTAGATGTATTAAGATGAAGATGGTTAGAGTGTAATATTATTTTCTGTGACTTTTGGACAGGTAAATATCATGGACCGATGATTTGCTTCTGTTGTGCAAGAATCGTAGAATTAATGAAGAAATTGAATTTCTGTCCAAGAATTTACGGATTTTCTATTTACCTGCCTAAGTTTCCTTGTTCTCTTAACCTTTGTTATTACTGAAGCAGACTCTTACCTGCTGTTTATCATTTGGATTTCATGGATAGTATATATTATATGGTGTTGAAGGCACATTTGTTTCTTCAAGTATGAAGGGAGACTTATTGGAGTTTACTTCGCACTTATAATATGGTTCACACAAAAGTTATATAAGACTATTCATCGTTTTTCTAGGAATTATTTGTTGTTAAATGTAAACATTTCGATAAACATAAGAGAGTAGGGGTGTTTGGAATTTAGTTTGGGTTTTTGAGGTACAAAATTTGAATCGTTTTCTTCAACAAGTCCCTGATCCGATTAATTGTGGTTTGAATTCCATTGGTTGATTTGGTTTTTACCGGTACATAATCACAAGTTTATTGTTAAGAAAGATATAATTAGTTGTTTAGTTAGAACTTAGAAGTATATCTGAGTTAGTTGCTTAATTAGTTAGTTGGTCTATAAATAAGACTCATGTACACAAATCTTCATATTTTATCAAATATGAACATGAATTCACACGAATTCATATTCTCTCCACTATCAAATATAATTTGGATCCCTTATCCCAAGTCTTTTGTTATATTTATTTTTCATCAAATAATATCCACGTAAACAGTTTTCTTGAATCTTATTAGTGTCATTTGAAGAAACACTAATGATATGAAAGCTAGTTATTTTGGTGTTGCTCTGGCCAGAAGATTGATTAGCTAAGACTTGCGCCAGGTTGTCTTGAAAGTTTTGTGTTTAGGGGTATATGTTGTGCATAGTTGAATGATATGGACAAAGATGAGTTTAAAGTGAATAATTAAAACTAATTCTTTTTAGTTTTGTCCTCTCTCTTCTAGTCAAACCGATAGTCATATATTGAGTATTTTTATACTGTTGTCAAATTTAAGTTGTTCAAATATCATATTTCTTGTTTTTTTTTTCTTCTGGCAAAAGCAAATAATGGTTTAGAGAGTGAAACACTACCAACTTGCAAATAATCAATATAGGGAGTATCTTTTTTAATAAAAAAATGTCTTAATATTTATTTTGATGAATTATTTCACTATGCATATCATCAATTAGAAATTTATTATTAGTACCAACAATGGACTGCTTTGAGTGATAAGTGGTGAGATATTTCTTGTCCCAAAAAAAAATGTGGTCAGATATTTAACCCTTGACTATAATAGTATATAGAGAAAGTTCGGTTGAGAAAGAAGAACTCAATTTGTTAAGGGAATTGGTTTTAATTGTTCACTTCAAACTCATCTTTGTCCATATCATTCAACTATGCACAACATATACATTGTAGTACTTGTAGTATATGATTGATTAATTGACCACCTTAAATCATCTTCTTGTCAGTTTATGCACTACTATTTGGTAAATTTCTTCCTTAATTTCACTCTGACCTAAGACTCATGTGAATTTGGTCATATGTACCTCTCAAACACTCTAATTTTACAAACACATATTGTCTCATCTAAATCTCTTCAATATTGGAGAGGAGCTCTTGTCTAAAATATTGAACAAAAAGTTTCAAATCTAAAACATTCGATTATTATATATTTTAACCTTTTTTCTTCAACCAAAACACATCTAGAAATGGGTTTGATCAGGATCATAAGTTCAACATCCTCCTCTCAAAAAATTACAATTAACTATTAACATTGACCATTTAAAAAAGGAAGAAAAAAAACAAACATATCCAAAATGGTCATTGAATTCAAGTCACACGAATGAAAAAACAAGAGTGTTTTGCTCTTAATAAATTCACACGAAAAAAAGTTGTTTGACTCGAATCAGTCGTAGTACTTTATTAGACTATATAGAATAAACAACTCGAAAATCCATTTGAAGTAAACTGAAATAGACAAATATTTTTCAATACAAAAAATTATGGGTTGTTATATTTTTCTACATTTCTCTTTAATGTATTTTGGAGGTTTTTATGGGATGCGTATGTCGTTCGAATTATATAATCTGAACTGCATAGAGCATACAAAAAATCAAATGCCATTTGTAAATAGCATAATAGTTCATCTTTTGGTATCAACATAGGATATTAAGAGAGTTGGTCACTCAGAGGCAGGGTGTTTGCGGTGCAGTTTGGTTCGATTTTGAAGATAAAAGTCAGCCGGATTGCAAGATAAAAAAAACATGTTGTTTAGTTTGATCGGTTGACTTTTAAAATAAAGTCCGAACAAAACCAATGTGGTTTGGGTTGGATCAGTTGATGCGATTTTTTTAAACAATACAATTTTTTTTCAACATCAAAATCAAGTTAAAAAGTTAAAACACAACATTTTTCGTGCAATATTTTAAATTTCAGTCAACATTATAATTTCATTTCTGTCCAATAATGTTTCCAACAACAAAGACCAAATGAAAAACATGAATAAAAAGTAATTATATTCTATAAGAAATACAAAAGACTAAGATTTTATCATTCTCTAAAAGTTCAAGTAGTAGAAAAATAAATTTTTGAAATAAAAAACAAAGAAGAAACTTAACAAGAGAAAAAATATGTCATTTTATAAAAGTTCATTGAGTTTCTATGAGTATTGGTATATGTGACATAAGTTTAATTAGCGTTTTTATTATGTTGCAATTTGGTTGAGTTTGGTACGGTTGATAAAATAAAAACTGCAAACCGAAGTCGTTGATATGAGACTAAGGGGGGTGTATTGGATTAGGATTTCAAAGGACAATTTTTGCTTAAAGAAGTCTCAAAGATTTAAAAAGATTTTGTAGGATTTTAATGACTTTCATGATTTTAAAAGACTATCATGATTTTCAATTTGGATTTCAATGGATTTACATCATAAGGTTTTAAAGGATTTTATGGATTTATAAGATTTCTAAAGATTTTATGAATTTTAAAGACTCATTGAAAAGAAATGATTACAACACACTCTCTATCATAATATTCTCAATACAGACTCTTATTTTTTATTTTATTTTTATGAGAGGTAGAGAAAGAGAGAGAGAGAGAGAGAGAGAGAGAGAGAGAGAGAGAGAGAGAGAGAAACGAGAGGGGAGAGAGTGAAGGGGGAAAAAAGAGGAGAGAGAGAGAGGGGAGAAGAGAAAAGGGATAAGAAAGAGATAGTAAACTTTTAAAAGAAAAACAATCTCAAGAAATCTCGTGTCTTCATGAAAGACTTTTTCTTGTTAAAATTTCACTAAAAAATCTCACAAAATCTCACAAAATCCAATTTATTAAACAATCCTTCGAAATTTGAATGATTTTGAATACCATAAGACTATTTTTAAGTGATGAAAAGTCTTGATTGAATACATCAAGACTTTTTTAAAATGACAAAGAGTCTTGATTGAATACCACAAGACTTTTTTTAAATTGCAAAGAGTCTTGATTGAATACCACAAAGCTTTTTCATAATTAAAAACTCTTTTAAAAGAGAAATCCTAATCCAATACATCCCCTAATTTAATAACATTTACTTTATACAATTCATACAAATCAATACAAGAGGTCCACGACAAGTGATACTCAAACTTGGCATCATTATAAAAAAACATGAAAAGTTAAAACCTTATTCTAAACATAACAAACCTGGTGATCATCAAAGGTGGCATCATGATACTCATGAATGATCCAATTGGTCTTAACACCAGGAACAGGATTTTCATGGTAAACAAGAGTCTTCTTAATCCCAATAACTTTATTGGTACCCCTAATCCTAATGATACGGTCCATTCCGGTCGCTTTCCAAAAACCATTATTAGTTGTCCTTTTAAACCTTTTACTCTTTGCATACTTATATTCAATAGGGCACAAGAAAAACCATTCTTGGTCATCAGATTTTATCACCGAACAAGCTGAAAAAGATGAAAAACATTAAAAATATTACATTTTTTTAAGAAAATATTGATAGGGTTTGTTTGGTTTTTACCTAGTAAGTCCCAAGGTTCGTACTTGCATACATCAACTTCAGCTATAACATTGTTTGCAATGGAATCATTACCAAGTATTTTATTTTTAAGGTAGTGCTTAACAAGCTCTTCATCTGTTGGACAGAATCTGAGTCCAACCAGAACAAAATCAAGAGTTGGAGGAAAAGAGGTTGTCATTTGTCTGGAAGACTCCCCTTCATCACACACCATTGTATAATTTTCCTCTTCACCTTTTTTCTCGGCATTTTTAATCAAGTGACATAAGACATGAGTCCTCTACAAAATTTTGGAGGGTAATCAAAGTTTATTAAAGCAGAAATTAATATTTATGAAAGTGGTATTAATAATTTTACAACTATTTTATTCATAAGTACTAAATGCTAACAAAAATGTCAAAATTGTTAAATATGATATTTGTCAGTGTCGACTTTGAATTCAAGATCTAGTTTAGATGGTACTCTCTCTGGTTTCAATTATAAACAATTTTTCACTTTTTATGTTCAATGAATAAATGATGTATGTAGTCTTTAATATAGACTATATACATCATTTATTCAATGAATGTAAAAAGTAAAAAGTTGCTTATAATTGAAGCCGAAGTGAGTATTTTTATTACTTTGTTTACAACTATCTTTGCGAGAATTTTCATTACATCCCTTACCAATCATGGCATCAGACTCCCTTGCACTCAGCCATAATTGAGACATTGGTGGTTGTTATGAAGATCAAACAGTTCATATTTAAATTTAATATTTTACCGATTAAATCTTAATCGTGCGTGAATGTTCAAGGAATATAATTCAATTTATAATCTATCACCTTAGGGAGGATAATCAATATTCACTTTATAACCGTACAAGCAATTGTACCAAAACAAATCAAGTCAATGCTTCAAAATCATATAAACTTGTTTCACTTTGTATGGATATATAAAGCAAAATACCATTTCAACAAAAACTTCATCTCAAAAAGAGTTACTTACTTAAAGTGATCATTGTTCTTTAACGAAAACCGATGCAGCAAGTGATTATTTTATATTTTTCTATGAAAATTAGGTCACCAATAGAACATGATTCCAAAAGAAAAAGGGTTTCAATAATCTCTAAAATTTTAGACCAAACCAATCCACTAGAAAATTTCAAATCCTAAACAAAACTGATGCCATACTACTCTGAGTTCCAGTGACTCAAAATGATTTTTTTAGGGTTACATAACAAAAACATTAAAAATTAATTAAACCTTGCTATTACAGAACAAACCTGTTTATCATCATCAAAGGTGACAGCATCATGATACTCATGTATAACCCAATTGGTCCTAACAGGGCGTTTATTTCCAGTAGCTTTCAAATAGAAAACAAGAATCTTCTTAGTTGCAATAACTTTGTCAGTACCATTAATCTTAATAGCATGCTCAATTCCAGTAGCTTTCCAAAATCCAAACTCCCTTGCTCGGTTGATCTTTTTACTCTTTTCATACTTGTAATCACAAGGACACAAGAAAAACCATTCCAGATCATGTGATTTTATTATCGAACGACCTGAAAAAGAAGGATTAAATCAAAAGGAAGAATTGTAAGAAAATAATTAATCACGAGGTTTATAAGAAAATAATGATGAGGGGTTTGTTTTTATACATACATGGTAACTCCCAAGGCTCATACTTGCAAACATCGATTTCAGATTATATTGTGTGAAACTGGTAAACTAGAAAAATATGCTTTTAAGAGTTATAGGCATATTTGGAATACTTAATAAAGTTGTATTTGCTTATTCCATGCATTTATCGCGTAAGAATCTTCAACATTGTCACCTCTCACTTTCCACGAAATTCACTTTTTTTTTTTGTTTGAAAGAATTAAACTTTTGTAAGCTGGTATGAGTCTCTATACTGTATTAATTTGATGACTTATATGAGTAATGGGCTACAATTTTTTTTACTCAACTACATATTAGTTTTGGGTAATTATTACTCAAAATACTTCGTCTATAAAACATCTGTCAGTATATTTTTGTGGAGAAGAAAATAATTTATACAAACCTACAAGGGCTATTTCTCTGGCTGTTTAGTGGTCTCTTATTGTCGTCCCTGTAACTTTACTCTATATTTTGTTTCGTTTTGTTATAGTTTTTTTTTTTTAATTTGTGTGAAATAAGCAAATATATGAAAAATAGAGAGTAATCATTTTCTTAAAAGTGGTATGCTGCTTAAAATGATAGTACTTTATAATGTGAAAACACATTATTATAATGTAGATGAAAAAGAAAAAAAAAAATTCTCCCATGTTAAGATTGGGAAAATAAATAAATTCAAGTGAAAATAGTAGAATACGTTTGTGGATGAGTCACTAACTAATCAGGTAATTACCTCTAAAAAACAACCTAATCAGGTAATTAATTCATAAAAGCGAGAGAGAGTTCAAATTAGTTTGCCACTAAATTTAGAAAAATATAATATAGTTAATATTTTTTTAACAAGCAAAAATAAGATATTTTAATAACAACATAACCTTCTACCAGCATAACGTGTGTCAGAAAATGTTAGCTACGGTTTAACAATAACTACATAACGGTCATAACCAACCAAAACACAAAAGGTCTGAAGAAACAACAATGCCTAACTCAAACACAACAAGTGATTAAGATGAGCATCCTTATCAAAAGCAAAAATTACCGGGTTTGCTTTAAACCACAAAAAAGAAAGCAGCTTAATTTGAAAATTACCGTTGACACATATCATAAGGCTAAAACACACATGTAAAATACGAAATTGCCTCTCGGCAGTTAACTGTCGAGGCATTCAAAAACCGGCTGCAGTTAACTGCAGAGGAAAACCTCCTGCCGAGGAAATGTTAATAAGAACAGAACAGACATAGGAGTTCCCAAAACTCCATTGTTACGTTTTTGGTTCTCCTAGGTGCAATTTTCAGTCATTCCAAGCCATTCTAAGCCAATTTCTATCACAAAAACAAGTAAGTTTTTTGAATTCTATTGCATTGTTGTTCTGTGGTTGAATGTTTGTTTTTTTTTGTTAAATTTCGATTATGTAGGTTTTATTGATTTTATGATATGTTAGATTTATGTTTAAGTTTTATTGTTTTGACGATTTGTTGTAGAATTGTTAGGTTTAAGTTTTATGATTTTAGGATAGTTTAGGTTAGAATTGCTTAGGTTTAGGTTGTTATGAATTGTTATCCCTTATCTTTCTTCGCATTCATCTTACTCTCTTATATTATATCCATATCCCGACTCATCGTTCTTACTACCCCTCACATCGTTCATTTACTTCATACACAACTTCCTATCTCCATTTACATTTCATCCTAACGATCCCAGCATCGTAATCAGTTCTCTAAATTTGTCCTCGTTATTTGTATCGTTATGATCTTGTATCATTAATAATAAGTAACTCGATATTCATCCCTACCGTGACTAACATCTTTCACCACAGCCATTTATTTAACCTACTCCTCTCTAATCCTCTTTCACCTACGCCTCATTGTGTATTTATCTTTACCATTTTACCTCGATTCCTTTCCTCTTCAATCTGACAACTTTCCTAAGTTTATACTTTTCATATAGTCTCTGTTGGAACAAAGGGTGTTTCGCAAAATCACCTCTTGAGTTTTGATGTTAACAAGGTATTAAAAATTATCAATTGGATATGCTAAACATTTGTTCAAGTGTACAGGATCCTAATTAAAGTACTATTCATAAAGATTCTGATTGAACAAGTCAAAGAGCAAAGGAATTTTATTTGAAGCTTAGAGCGTCTGAAAGAAATGCGTCTGAAGAAATGCGTCTGAAAGAAATGTGTCTGAAGAAACAAGTATGAAGAAAGCGCTCTTGAAGACACGTCATCAGAAGCAAGGTTATCAGAAGCATCTCATCAGAAGCCACTTCACCAGAGTTGACAAAGTACAGTGTACGAAGTGTACAACCACTAACTCTGCGCATGCCTCTGCAACCACCATCTCTGCAACTTGTCTCTACATCAAGACAAGAATAATAGTAATATTGCTGCAGACGTTGTTTCGTTTCAAAAGGAATGAATTTGAAATTAGTTCTTCAGAGGAAAATTATCAAATCAGGCAAAATATCAATGGTGAAGAATCAAAGCTTCAAGCAAGACAAGTTGATGTAACGGCTAGTTCTCAACGTCTCTCAAATCCTCTATAAATAGGGATAAAGACTTGAAGAACAAATACACAAGAACACAACAAGCAAAGGCCAATACTCTGTGCAAAACGTCGAAAACTTAAGCATATCAACAACTTAGAGAATTCTTACAATAGTTCATATCTTAGAATTCTCAAGTGTCTAGAAAAACAGAGTCTGTTCTGTTAGTATTGTTTTGTGAATACCTCTGATTGTATATCAAGTATTCAAAACCTTATTCAATTATTTGTAATTGTTTAGAGAAGTCTCTTTCAGTTGTGATTGAGCAAAGGAAGTCTCTTGGAGTTGTCCTTGAGCATAGAAGTCTCTTTCTTGTGTGATTGAGCATAGAAGTCTCTTGGAGTTGTCCTTGAGCATTGAGAAGTCTCTTTCTTGTGTGATTGAGCAACTTGTAATCCGACATTACATTTTAGTGGAACTCTCCTTGGAAGTGCAAGGGGGACAGGACTACTTCCGGTTTGTGGAAGGAACCTGTATAATTGCTTGTGTTCTTTCTTTCTCTGTTCTCTTACTTATTATCCGCTGCACTAAGACTCTGAACTCACTCAGACTCTGAACTACTTCAGACTCTGAACCTGAGAACAGTTCTTCAGAACGTAAGGAAGAAGTTTTTGAAAACACAATTCAACCCCCCCTTCTTGTGGTTTTTCTCACCTTCAGTTGGTATCAGAGCTTTGGCTCTGTAATTAGCACAAAACCGTGTTACAGTAAGATCTGAGAAAAACATGTCTGGGGAAGATACTTCTAGCTCTGGCGCTGGCTCTGGTTCTGGTGGTGGAGCTACTATACCATATGACTACAGCAGCAACACCAACAAACATGAAAGATCTGCAAATCACAACAAACCTCCCATGTTTAATGGTGACCCAGAAATGTTCTCTTGGTGGAAGACCAAGATGTATAGTCACATCATGGGAATGGATGATGAGTTGTGGGATATTCTTGAAGAAGGTGTTGGAGATTTGAAACTGGATGAAGAAGGTGTTGCTCTTG